>WNFE01001402.1_pt1 | contig 17410 bp, 18 predicted proteins | sample 5400451 | NCBI WGS metagenome assembly WNFE01 (sample SAMN13153344, study PRJNA577476) | soil metagenome | isolation source: 200 cm saprolite under Douglas fir tree site 2 hole 2 | place: USA:California | collected 2015-04-18
ACTTGAGTGAATTCGTCGAAGAAGGAATGGGGGAGGGGGGCGAGATTACGAAGCGCGCGATGCCGCGTTTTCTCGAGCGCCGGGTCTGGACCGGCATCATTCCAGCGCGTCTGAAGGCTCGCAACGCGACTTACTATTTCGACTGCGTGGCGCACGCCATGCTTCGCGGCGATGAGGTGCATGGCATCACCGTGCTCGCGCGCGACATTACCGCGTTGCGTAAGAGCGAAGCGCGCTTCACCGAGCTATTTGAATCGTTGCAGGAAGGAATTTACATCGTCACGCCGGACGACCGGCTCATCGACGTCAATCCGGCGCTGGCGCGCATGCTTGGATACGACTCCAAGGAAGAATTGCTGTCGCGGAGCTTCGCTGATTTGCTTCCGGATGACGAGCAACGTCGCGCGCTGCGCCAAGAGGTGGAAAGTCAACCGATGGTCCAGGGGCGGGAGATTACGCTTACGCGTAAAGACGGGCGGCCGCTGGTCTGTCTCAATACTGCCGGCGCCGTGCGCGACACTAGCGGTCGCGTGGTTCGCTACCACGGGGCGTTGATGGACATTACCGAGCGCCGCGAAATGGAACGCCGCCTGTACCAGCAACAGGAATTCGCGCGCCGCCTGATCGACAGCTTCCCGGACCTCATCTTTGTGGTGAATAGCGCTGGCCACTATACGTTTGTCAGCCCACGAGTGAAAGACATCCTCGGTTACGAGCCGGAAGAAACGCAAAATTTTGAGTTTGGCGGCCGCACGCATTTGGAGGATCGCCCCGCTTTGCTGGCTCTCTTCGCGGAAATTGTCGGTGGGCGGCAAACCTTTGCTTCGCTGGAAGTGCGAGTTCGCAACAAACAAGGGGAATGGCGCCGGCTGCGCTGCCATTTCAGCCCTCTCTTTACGGAAACCGGCAAAATCGAAGGCGTGGTGATTTCGGGGCGCGATGTTACCGAGCTCAAGCGTCTGGAAGAACAGCTTATTCAAGCCGAAAAACTCGCGGCTATGGGGCAGATGCTTGCCGGCGTCGCACATGAGCTGAACAATCCACTGACCGCGATTCTTGGCGTCACGGAGCTTTTGCGAGACGGTGAAGGCGTCCAGGAGAATACCAAGCGCCAGCTCGAACTCACGCATCGCCAAGCCCGTCGCGCCGCGCGCATCGTTCAGAACCTGCTGGAGTTCTCGCGGCCGGCTGCTCCTCAGAAAAAGGCGCTTGACGTCAATACGCTGATCGAGCGGACGCTTCAGCTGCAGGATCATTCGCTGAGGCGCAACAATGTTCATGTGGATTTTCAGCCGCAACCCGATTTGCCGGCGGTTATCGGCGACGCCAACCAGTTGATCCAGGTTTTCTTGAATCTGATCAGTAATGCTGAGCACGCCATTCGCGAAGTTCGTGAGACTGGACGCGTTCAGATTCGCATTGGGCGCATTGGCGGGCACATTTCGGTCACCGTGCAAGACGATGGCGTGGGCGTCGCGCAGGAGGCCCTGCCCAAGCTTTTCGATCCTTTTTACACCACCAAGCGGCCCGGTGGCGGCACCGGTCTCGGGCTGAGCATTTGCATGTCGATCGTGCGAGAGCATGGCGGGTCCATCGATGTCGAAACTCTGCCGGCGGGTGGGTCGGCATTCACAGTCTATTTGCCGGTTGCTCCACCTGAACTCTCGAATAGCCACTTGGATGGCGTTGGATCTTCCGCGGAGCCGGTGGTTCCGGTGGAAGATATTCTGAAAGGCCGCTCTATTCTGGTTTTGGACGACGAGGAAAGCATTCGCATGCTGCTGGAGGAGGGCCTCTCCGCTCATGGCATGCATGTCGACTGTGCTGCGAGTTCCAAGGAAGCGCTGGAGCTCGTTCGCAATCGCGCCTATGATCTGGCGCTGTGCGATGTGAATCTTTCCGGCGGAGCTTCCGGACAGAGCGGGCGCGAAACCGCGATGCAAATTGTTGCGGCTTCGCATCGCGGGGTAAAGCCGGAGGTCATATTCATGACCGGAGACCTGGTGGAAGACTACGGCACCGGTGCGCTGTTTCATCAATTGCAGAAGCCCTTCCGCGTTTCTGACGTGTTGACTGTTTTGCGCGAAGCTCTTTCGGTCAGGCCTGCTGAAAAACTCCAGCGATAGTCTATCCCCGCTCATTCATCAGAAATGAATGATCCACCTTGCTTGCCTGCTTTGGTCTGCCCGTTCCTTCCGGTATGATTTTAATCCGTGAACATCGTACTGAATGAAGCGGAAGCTCGGGTGCTCGGCGCTTTGCTGGAAAAAGAAATTACCACGCCGGATTACTATCCGTTGTCGCTAAACGCATTGGTCAACGCTTGTAACCAGAAATCGAATCGCGATCCGGTGATGAACCTGGATGAAGACTCTGTGCGTGGCGCCTTACGCGCCTTGCATGACAATTCTTTAGCTCGGTCCGTGAGCGCTGCCGATAGCCGCGTCACGAAATACGAACATCGCTTGCAGGAAGCCTTCAACTTTGATCGCCGCGAAGCTGCGATCTTCTGCGAGTTATTGCTGCGTGGTGCGCAAACTCCGGGCGAGTTGCGGAGTCGCGGTGAGCGCATGCATCACTTTGATGATTTGAGCGAAGTGCAATCCGCGCTGCAGCGTCTGATGAGCCGCGAGCCGCCCCTGGTGAAGGTGCTGGCCAGGCAGCCCGGGACCAAGGAATCGCGCTATATCCATCTGTTATCGGGAGAAGTGGAGCCCGGGGGCCCATCTATTGGGCCGGACGCCCCGGTAGCTATAGTCCGAGACAACGCCGACAAATTTTCTCAGTTGCAGTCCGAAGTAGCGGAGCTTCACAGCGAAATTGCGGAATTAAAGCAGCAATTCGCGGCTTTCCGCAAGCAATTTGAGTGAAGCGGCCTATTGCGCCGGGGCGCTCGAGGCGGCAAGCAAGTCCAATCCGGCCAGTTCTGCGCGCAAACGCGCCGCTTCGAAACGGTACATGTCTGCTTCTTTGCGCAACTTCGTTGCGCTGAGCGCTGCGGCATTCACTGACGCTGTGCCCGACTCTGCCAAACTCTCTTCCATGCGCGCATCTAACTCCAACTCGCTAACCTGTCGCTGGAGGTTCGCGATCCGTGTCCGTCGCGCTGACTGAGCTGCCGCGGCCTGCTGAGCCGCGGCGCTTGCTGCTTGCCAAAGCTCTGCATCCACTCCCTGCAGCCGTTCGGACAAGGCCTTCAAATTTTCTATCGCCGTGTGGTTCCCTTGATCCGCCGCGGTGTGATACCACGCAAGCGCCTGGGCAAAATCCGGCGGAATTCCAAGTCCGTACTGATTCATATATCCGAGCTGATTTTCCGCATTGGAATTTCCTTGGCCAGCCGCTTTGTAATACCACGTCTGGGCTTCGGCGTAATCGGTTTCCACGCCCAAACCGTGTTGATACAGGTAACCGATGTTTTCTTGCGCGTTGGGGTTACCCTGCGCCGCCGCCTTGTAATACCAGTCCAGGGCCTCGACGAAATTCTGTTCCATTCCCAAGCCCAGTTGCGCCATGTATCCGAGTTGATTTTGCGCGTTTGCGGATCCATGTTCGGCGGCGCGCTTGTACCATTCGCGGGCCTTTTCATAATCTCGGGCCCCTAAGAATCCGCGCTGAAAGAAATAGCCGACTTCTTCTTCGGCATCCGGTTCGCCCTGCTCGGCGGCTTTTTGGAACCATTGCAGGGCCTGCGCATAGTCGAGGCGCCCGCCCTTGCCGCTCTCGTACAGCATTCCCAGGTTGTATTGCGCCAGCGCATTCCCTTGCACCGCCGCTTTCCGATAAAACGTCATGGCCCGACCGTAAGACTGGGGCACACCCGGTCCGCGCTCGTACATAATTCCTAAACGGTTCTCGGCGGCCGCGAGACCCTGATCTGCCGCTTGCGCATAAAGCGCTAGCGCCTTTTCAAAATCCTGCTGCACGCCCAAGCCGCGATAGTAGTGATTTGCCAGAGTGAACTGCGCAGCGCTATCGCCGTCCTCCGCCGCCCCACGCAGGAGTGCCAGGTCGCCGTCGCGCTCCTCTGCACGTACAGGCGCAATGCACGTGATTAATGCCACGATGCTGGCTGCCGCAAGCCCTTGCCAGAATTTGTTCGGTTTCAAGTTTGTCCCCCGGACCATGCCTGCCAAACGTCCAGCAGGGCAATGGAGCCATAACATATGTATTATCAATTACTTAGAGGAGAGTACGCCCGCACCCGCCTCACACCGTTGCGAAGGTTATCGGCCCGTAAAGCACCGACCTATAGGACGCCAGTACTGAAGTGGACCTTGTGTGTTCAAACCTGCAATTTGGAAAGATTTTGAGCAGCGCGTCGACCGGGGAGTTTTGTGCCGGGGTTAATGCTTGTTCCTTAGTTTAGCTGGCGTTTATGCCGGCCAGCGTAGACTCGATTCTTCTGAAGTTGAAGAGTCGACGCATTCACAAAAGGAGCTGGCCGATGAACATTCTCAAGGTAGGAGTCATCAGTGCAGTCGTCATTTTGTCAGCAACGTCAGCGGTTGCGGAGGAGAAGAAGATCAAGCGTTCCGATCTTCCTCCGGCTGTGGAAAAAACGGTTGCCGCACAAAGTGCAGGCGCTACCGTGAAGGGTTTTTCGAAGGAAAACGAGAATGGGCAGACCTATTACGAAGCAGAGATGGTCATAAACGGGCACAGCAAAGACATACTGATCGATGCCAACGGTGCGATCGTCGAAGTGGAAGAAGAAGTCGCAATGGATTCGCTGCCCGCGGACGTGAAAGCCGGCCTGCAAGCAAAAGCGGGAGAAGGCAAGCTCGTCAAGGTTGAGACCATCACAAAGAAAGACAAGCTGGTCGCTTACGAAGCTCAAGTAGCAAAGGGCGGGAAGAAATCCGAGGTCCAGGTCGGTCCCGATGGCAAGCCGCTCGATCACGAAGAATAGGCCTGCAAGGACCTCGCCCGCGCAACTCCGCGCCGTGCGGAGTTGCGACTTGGCGAATTCTTAATGTTGCGCGGCGGCAACCGGCTGCGCGAACGTGACGTAGTGCCCGCCCGGTTCCTGGAAACCGACTTCGCGCATGCCGTAAAACGCGGTTCGCTCCGGCTGAACGATCTTGGAATCCTTCAGCGCGCTGAGAACGGCGTCCAGATTATCGACCTCGATGTACAAGAAGGTTGGCCCTTTGTGGGTCTCCGCGATCAGTGGCATGTCGTCGGCGACGCTCGCGTAGCTCTGGTACATCACTTCGGTGCTCCCCTTTTGCAGGGCTACAAATCCGATCTTGTTTTCGTGGGGAACCTCAATCGTCTTGGTAAAGCCGAGTTTGTCCACCCAAAAAGGCAAAACCGGCTCGATTTCTTTAACAAAAAGTACCGGGGTGATGCGTTTCACGTTCATGGCTTTCCTTTCCTCCGCATGATGTAACTGCTGCAAACCGAGAAGTGCGACCGAGACCGTACCGGCGGCAAAGCAAGTTGTGCGCTTTGGCATTCTTTCCCGTATCATGTCTCCTCTCAGGGGTTAAACACCCGGCCGCGACACGTGGAAGCGTTATGCTTCGAGCCGTTTGTAGTTTGCGAGATCGGCCTTTATGCCGAGGCGGGCCAGTGTCTCCTGAGGATTGAAATTCATTTCGCGGTAACGTGCCGTAATCACGGCACTCGCATTTTCGAAAGCTTCCTGGCTCGCCCATTCCACCGTGGTGACGACGTTGAATTCACCGGAGCCCGAGAATTGCTCCAGTACGAAATCTTGCACGAAGCCCGGTTGCGCCTTGAGGAAGGCGTGCGTGCGTCGCACTCTGTCAAGGAATTCTCCCCTCGCGGTGCTGGGGACGACGAATTTGTCCACCCGATAGATTCTCTCCGACATGTGATGCTCCTTTTTTGTGCTTGCTTTAGTTGTAGTCTAAATTAGACTAGTACAGCTTAGATTTTAACATTCTCGCTGTCAAGGACAATTGTTTATGGCTTCCGACCCTCGAAGACTCTCAGATTTGATCTCGGTCGGTCCGGCAATGCTTCGCGATTTCGAAACCCTCGGGGTACGCAGCGTCCCTCAATTGGCACGGCGAAATCCGGAACGACTCTATGAATCGCTTTGTCGCGTCGCGCCGCAGCACCAGGACATCTGCTGTCTCGACGTTTTTCGTGCCGCCGTGGCGCAGGCTCGCGATCCGCGGCTCCCGGCCGAGCAATGCCAGTGGTGGTATTGGAGCCGCCAACGCAAGCGCTTGGAAAAGAACACACCGGCGCGGTACAAATAGTCAGTTATGCGGCGCAGCAAGAAATCAGCTTTGACCACTCCCGATCTCGTGCTTCTCAGCTTGCTGGCGGAGCGTGCCATGCACGGCTACGAAGCCAACCTGGAGCTGGAGCGGCGCTGCATCCGCGATTGGGCGGCGATTTCTCGTCCGCAGGTTTACTATTCGTTGGAGAAGCTTGCCGCGGCGGGCTTCATTCGCAAGATGCAGAGCAGCGAGCCCGCCGCCGGGCCGGAGCGCACTGTGTTTGAAACCACGCAGAAGGGCCGCGTCGCGACGGCCGATGCGCTGGAGCGCGAAGAGTGGACCAATCATCGGGATCATCCGGTGTTCCCCACCTGGATTGCACTTTCCTGGCTCGCACGCCCTGGAGTTTTCCGGGAACAGCTTCTACGCCGGCGCGAGTTTGTGGAGCACGAGTTGGCCCGAGAAAAGGAGACGTTGCGTGCCATTTTGAGGGAGGTTGGCCATGCGCATCATGAAGCCGTGTGGATGGTCACCCTCGCGATTGAGCAATTTCGGACGGAGCTGAAGTGGCTGCGCAAACTGCAACGTGAACTGCCGCACAGGGCGCCTGCGCGGCATCCCGCCTATGCGCAGGAAAGCCCAAAAAAATGAGATAGACCGGAGCTGCAATGCAGCTTGTTTATTTATCATAGGCAGCGAACATCGGCAGGGAACAGGCCGGCCGGCTGTCGCTTGGCAAGCCGCTGGGCCTTGTGTTCTTCTAGATGGTGCGCATGAAGACGACTTCCCAAGTGCGGCGATTGCGAGGTGCCCTCTGCTTCGCTAGCGGCGCGCTCCTCCTTTCCGCGCTCATGGCTTTTGCTGTCTCCGCACAGGAGGCAGACAGAGTCATCCGCTTTGTGCGCAACCCGGATGCCGCGCCGGAGTTCAAGCTGGACAGCATCGACGGCAAGCCTCTGACTCTGGCCAGCGCGCATGGCAAAGTGGTTCTACTGAATTTCTGGGCCACGTGGTGCGGGCCATGCCGCGCTGAAATTCCTGACTTGATTGCGTTGCAGCAGAAATATAAAGATCAACTCCAGATCATCGGGCTAACCGTGGATGACGATGACGTCTCCTTCATCAAACAGGTTGTCGCGAAAACGCGGATCAATTATCCCGTGGCGATGACCACACCCGAAGTTCGCGTGCAATATGGCGGCGTGGCCGCGCTGCCTACTTCGTTTGTGCTGGACACGCAGGGCCGCATAGTGCAGAAGCACGAAGGTTTGCACGATCCGGCCCTCTATGAGACAGAAATCCGCGCCCTACTCGGCCTGCCCATTGGTGCGCGCGTCGAAACGTTTGAAGATACTGGTCAGATCTTCCTGGCGCACGCGGATCGGGCCAGTGAGCTTCCCGGCGTCGATCTTTCCAAGCTTACCCCGCAGCAAAAGCAGGCCGCCCTGCACAAATTCAACGCGGAGGGCTGCACTTGCGGGTGCAAGTTCACCCTCGCGCAGTGCCGCATCTACGATCGCAATTGCGCAGTGTGCAAGTCCAGGACGGAGAAGATTGTGAACGAGCTTTCACGTACTCCTACAGGGAAAGAGACCCAGGAAAAGTCTTCGGCACCGGCAAACACCGTATCACCCTGATCGTCCGTAGACGCAACTCCGCCCGCGCAACTCCCTTGCATCCTGTCGAGGTACGGAATACACTCGCGCCCTTATTTCGATGGCATCGCCAGATGGCACTGCAAAACGATGGAGGACACCATGCAAAGCAAAGCTAGGTCCATGTTGAATCGGAGGTCAGTTTTTGCATTTCTGGCGCTTGCCGCAGCCGGATTGCTTACCGTTGGAGGTGCATTCTCCCAAGCGCCCGCGCAATCCAGCCGACGCGCTATCCATCTTCCCGACGCCAATCCACAACTGCCCTTCAGTGACGGCATTCTGGCCGGCAACACGCTGTACCTCGCAGGGCGCATCGGTTTGGATAAGTCAGGCAAGGCGCCGGCCGAGATCACCGACGAAATCAAGATCATGCTGGACCAGATCAAGGCCGTGCTCGAGCAGGCCGGCATGACCATGGACGATCTGGTCTATGTGCAAATCGCGTGCACAGACCTGTCGCTTTTCGACAAATTCAACGGTATCTATCGAACTTACTTCACCACCAAGGACTTGCCAGCCCGCGAGTTCATCGGAGTGGCCGCGCTGCTTCGTGGCGGCCATTTTGAGCTGCAAGCCATCGCCGTCCGCCGCTAGTCGCGGCGCGTTTTTCCTCCATCGATTATCGCAAGGGCGCGACTCCTCGGCCGTGCGAAGACTTCCATTTGGGCCCATTGTCGATGTTTTAGAGCTTGTTTTTGATCGATTTGCCGACTTTTGTCGTACCGTCCATCTCTAACCTGCTGACCAGAAGTCATTGATAGACCGTATATGGGCACTAACTCATGCCCATCACGCAGTCAATATGACATTATATGGTCACATCCAAGACGCGCTCCTTGGGCCTGTTTCGTCGATAACCTTCTGTAACTAAGGGAGTTACATGATTAACAAATATTCGCATCCGATGGTTAGCGAAGTGCATCAAACGCTCTCGAATTCAAAAACAGACATGCTACGAGTCACAACGCATAAAAAGAGCGGCAAGGTGCTTCTCACGATCGAGGGGCGCTTGGCGGGGGAATCGGTCTCCACGCTCGAACAATGCTGGCGCGAATTGCGCGCCGCTTCCCCGACCGAAAAGTTCAACGTCGACCTCTGCGGCGTCAGTTTCATCGATGCTGCCGGCAAGACGCTCCTGAAAGAGATTCATCACCAGGGCGGCCGCTTGGTCGCGCAGGGCTGCCTGAATCAGGCGACCGTTAAAGAAATTACCGAAGGTGCCGAGGGCAAGAGTGAGCATGGCGACGCCAAGAAGCGGGCCAAGAAGTCGCACATTATTTTCTATATAGCCTTTTTCAGCCTGCTGGTCGTGCCGTCATTATCCCGCGCGCAAGGCCAAGCGCAGTCTGCGCAGCGGCAAAATGGGCTTCCCGCCGAAGCGCCCACTGGTGTGATGCGCCTGACCCTGGACCAGGCGGTGGCGCTGGCTCTTAAACAAAATACGACGGCACGCGTAGCGGTCCTGACCGCTGCACAAAGCGAACAAGATCAGAAGATTGCATTGTCCCAACTTCTGCCGCAAGCCCAGCTCGGCGTGACCGAGGAGTGGCAGCGCGTGAATATTCTGGCGCAATTTGGCGGTGAGAAGATATTCCCGGGATTCCCGAAGCACATTGGACCGTACTCCGTCTTTTCAGCGGGCCCTTCGTTCGATGGGCCGGTGTTCGATCTCACGTTGTTCAGGCGCTATCAGGCTTCGCGCCATGCGGCAAACGCCAGTAGAGCGGAAAGCCTTTCCACGCGCGAGCAGGTGATTCTGTTGGTGGTATCGCAATATATCGGGACGTTACGCTCGATTGCGGATGTGCAGGCATCGCAATCGCGGGTGGATCTGGCGCAGGCGCTGTACAACCAGGCCGCGGACTTGCAAAAGGAAGGGGTGGGCACGGGAATCGATACGCTGCGCGCCAACGTGGAATTGCAGAATGAGAATCAGCGTTTGTTAGAGGCCCAGGCCTCGCGCGATACCACGCTGTTCGGGCTGAGCCGGCTTTTGAATGTCGACCCGCGACAGCAACTGGAACTGGCCGATTCGCTGAGTTTCTTCGACACGCCGCAACCCGACGTGGAAGCCAGCATTGAAGAGGGTTTGTCCGCGCGGCCGGAATGGAAATCGTTGCAGGAGCAAATGCGCGCAGCGGAAAGCCAGAAAAAAGCGGCGTTCGCCTCTCGCTTGCCTTCCGTGCATTTCAGCGGGAACTGGGCGCAGCTTGGTACGGAGCCCTCGTCGGTGATCCCGACGTATACCTATTCCGGCACCATGAGTGTGCCGCTGTTCACCGGCGGCCGCATACGAGCGGAAAACGTGCGAGCGGACCTCGACATCCAGAAACTGCAGCAACAGCAATCGGATTTGCGCAACCAAATTGCGCTCGACGTAAAGACCTCGCTGATTAATCTCGATTCGGCGCGCAACCAGGTGCGCGTCGCCAATCTTGGCGTGCAGCTTTCCAAGGAAGAAGTTGATCAGGCGCGGGATCGGTTCAACGCCGGCGTAGCCAATAACATTGAAGTCATTCAAGCGCAGGACTCCCTCGCGCGCGCCAATGACAATCAGATCGCTGCGCTCTATCGATTCAATCAAGCGCGCGCCGATTTGGCACGTTCCGTGGGGCAGATGGAAAAGGTTTACGCGAAGTAACACGAGGACACATGAGTGTTGAGATCGAGGTTGGGTTAGAAAACGCGGCGAAGGTGAAGCCACGCCCGCAGGAAGAGATTTTCCTAGAGGAGCCGCCGAAGGGACTGAAAAATCCCAAAGTGCGCCGGCTGCTCGTGGTCGGCGGGTTGGTTCTGCTCGCGGCGCTGATTGGGCTGCTCGTCTATTACCACAATCGCGAAACCACGGACGACGCGCAGGTCGATGGGCACATCACGCCGATTGCTTCAAAAATTTACGGCCGCGTTGCAGAGGTATTGGTTACCGACAATCAGCCGGTGAAAGCAGGGCAAATATTGGTGAGGATTGATCCACGCGATTATCAAGCGAGTTTGGATCAAGCCAAAGCAGCCGTAGCACTGGCCGAGAGCGATGCTGTTTCGGCCGGAGTGGACATTCCGCGCACCCGCGAGAACGTCGCCAGCGGAACCTCCAGCGCGGACGCGCAATTAGCTGGTGCCGTAGCTGCTCTAGAGAGCGCTCAAGTCACCTACGATCAGGCGCGCACCTCGGATCTTGCTTGGGCCCAGGCCAATATCGAGAAGAGCAAAGCTAATGCCGAGCTGGCGCAGGCCGATTTAGCGCGCTACAAACCATTGCTCGACAAGGGTGAAATTTCCAAACAGCAATATGATGCCGCGAAAGCCAATGCCGACGCTACGGCGAGCGCGCTCAGAGCCGATCAGGAAAAGTTGGCGCAGGCGCAGCGCGCAGTGGATATCGCCCGAGCGCAGTTGACTGCGGCCGCTGCACGCGTGGAGCAAGCCAAAGCGGGCGTCTCCTCAGCGCGCGCCGATGTTCGGCAGATCAGCATGCGCACCTCTGACGCGCAGGGCAAAATCGCCAAAGTGCAGTCAGCACGAGCGTCTCTGGCCGCGGCGGAATTGAATCTTAGCTACACCGAAATCGTCGCTCCGGTGGACGGCGTGGCTACGCACAAGCAGGTCGAGCCTGGCCAGATTGTCCAGCAGGGCCAAGGATTACTCGTGGTCGTACCGCTGCAGGATGTTTGGGTTACCGCCAACTTCAAGGAGACCCAACTCCGCAAAATGCGTGCCGGACAAAGGGCGTATGTGCACGTGGACACTTACGGAAAAACGTTCCCTGGCCATCTGGATTCCATTGCCGGAGCCACCGGCGCGGTGCTGAGTTTGCTGCCGCCGGAAAATGCCACCGGCAACTACGTGAAGGTGGTGCAGCGTATTCCCGTGAAGATCGTCTTGGACCCGATTCCGCCGGAGAAGGCGATTCTGCGGCCGGGAATGAATGTGGATGCAACGATCCTCACAGAATAAAACGAATCCTTGCATTTGCTCTGGAAATAAGTCGGTAGCTTTGAACGTAGTGAGAATGAGGACGAGAGTTCGAGAACAGCGGCCATGTTGAACAGGATCCTAGCCAAATTGCGGACGCCGGAAGGGAACATCAATCCCTGGGTGATCGCGATTACCGTGACGCTGGCGACGTTTATGGAAGTGCTGGACACTTCCATCGCCAACGTGGCGCTGCCGCATATTTCGGGGAATTTGTCGGCGGGCGCGGACGAGTCAACGTGGGTGCTGACGTCGTACCTGGTCTCCAACGCGATTGTGCTGCCGCTTTCCGGATGGTTCTCCTCATTGATTGGGCGCAAGCGGTTTTATATGTCGTGCGTGGCGCTGTTCACGGTCAGCTCATTTCTGTGCGGCCTGGCGCCGAGCCTGGGCGTGCTCGTGCTTTTCCGTATTTTACAAGGTGTAGGCGGTGGTGGTTTGCAGCCCAGCGAGCAGGCCATCTTGAACGACACGTTTTCGCTAGAAAAGCGCGGCATGGCTTTCGCCGTGTACGGAATCGCGGTGGTCGTCGCGCCGACGATCGGTCCTTGGCTCGGCGGTTGGATCACGGACAATTTTTCGTGGCGCTGGATTTTCTATATCAACGTGCCGGTCGGAATCATTTCGCTCTTGCTGACTTCCGTGTTGATCAGCGATCCGCCGTACATGAAGCGCGCCAGCCTCAAAAGCGGTTTCCGGATCGACTACATCGGCATTGGCCTGATCAGCTTGGGCCTGGGCAGCATGCAAATCATTTTGGACAAGGGCCAGCGCGACGATTGGCTGTCGTCCGACTTCATCCGCTTCTTTTTCGTGACCATGATCATCGGCATCGTGGCCGGGATTTTCTGGGAGCTGCGACAGAAGGAACCAGTCATCGATTTACACATGTTGAAAAATCGGAACTTCACGATCGCCACCATCGCCATGTTTTTCCTGGGCTTCGTGATGTATGCCAGCACGGTGCTGATCCCGCAATTCTTGCAGCAAATGATGGGGTACACAGCCGAACTCGCGGGACTGGCGCTGTCGCCAGGTGGCGCGGTGATTATGTGCATGATGCCGGTTGTGGGCTTTTTGGTATCGAAAGTACAACCGCGTCTACTGATTACGTTTGGCGCCATCGTTGTGGCCTCCTCTCTCTTCGTGATGGCCGGCTGGGATTTGCAACTGGACTACGGTCACGCGGTGCGCGCGCGCATGTTGCAGGGCCTGGGCTTGGCGTTCTTGTTTATTCCCATCAACGTGTCCGCGTTTGCCTACGTACCGCGGGAAATGAGCAATATGGGCACCGGGATCATCAATCTGGCGCGCAATATCGGCGCCAGTGTTGGTATTGCCACAGTCACAACCATGTTGGAGCGGCGGACGCAAGTGCATCAGGTGCGATTGGCCGACCACGTCAACACCTACAGCGCGGCGTACCACAACATGCTGAATGGCACGCAGACGAAGTTGGTGTCCGCGGGCTCCAGCCTGGCGCACGCAACGACGCAGGCACAGCAGATGATTTACGGGACGGTGCAGCGGCAAGCGACCATGCTGGCGTTTATCGACAATTTCAAGATGCTCGGCGTGGTGCTTTTCGCCATCATCCCGGTGTTTTGGCTGCTGAAGAAGCCAAACAAACAGGCTGGCAGCGTGCCGGTGCATTGAATCAAGTTCGCGCAGTATGCGTCTAATCGGTTTTGCTTTAAACGGGGGACAAAATGGCAACGCAGATAGCAACGCAAGTGGCAGTGGGACTGCAGTTCAATGAGGACAAGCTGATCCGCGCCGGCCAGCGTGGCGATTCACAGGCGGTAGAGACGCTGTTCCGCCGCTACCATCGCCCGCTGTTTCAGACCGCCCTGCGCGTGCTCGGCAATGCCGAAGATGCGGAAGACGCCTTGCAGGACGGGTTGCTTTCCGCGTACCGCAACTTGAAGCGGTTTGAAGGCCGCTCGCAATTCTCCACCTGGCTGACGCGCATCGTTATCAACGCAGCGCTGATGCGCAGGCGCAGCGCGAAGGCCCGGCCAGCTGTTTCGCTGGACGAGACGCCGCGCGAGGACGAATTGCCGGCCACCGAACGCTTCGCAGCCAAAGGTCCGAATCCGGAGCAAGTATTTGCCGGGACGGAGCTGCGCGAGATCATCAGCGAAAACCTGGATGAGCTTTCACCGCTGCTGCGCACTGCATTTGTGCTGCGCGAAATGGAAGGCTATTCCACCGGCGAAGCGGCGAAAAAACTGGGCGTGACAGAAAACACGCTGAAGGCTCGCCTCTGGCGCGCGCGGCACCAGCTTGCGGAGCGGCTCGGACGCCGTTTGCGTCGCATCAGCGACGATGTTACCGGCAGAAACGGCAATGGCAGCGGCATGATGGGCGAAGAAGCCTGCAGCTACTGCTGAAATCTTGAACTAACGAAGCAACGAAGCAATGAAATAATGAAGGGCTAGCGCCCGTGCGCTGGCCTTTCATATTTTAGGGTCGAATTTGCGCGGCAGGGTATAGGCCGAGAACGCGGACTTCGTGAGCGGCGTCTCGCAATTCCCGCAGCGCTTCTTCGAGCCTGGCAACTGTATCGGCTTCCACATCGACGAAGAACTGATACTCCCAGGGCCGGCCGTGAATCGGACGGCTCTCAATTTTCAAGAGATTCACGCCGTTGCGGGCAAACGGTTCGAGCGAAGAGAGCAACGACCCGGGCCGATGCGCGAGGCGCATAGCAATCGACATTTTGCGCCCTTCCGATTTCGGAGTGTTTTCAGCTTGCTTGGCGGGCTGAAGCAGAACAAAACGCGTAAAGTTCTCGGCGTTGTCTTGAATCCTTTCCGCGATTACCACGCCGCGATAACGATCTGCCGCATATTTGCCGGCGATGGCTGCGTGCGTTTTGTCACCGCGCGCGAGCGTTTCGCGCACGCTTCCCGCAGTGTCCTCCGCGGGCAGGCGCTTGATGCTGGGGTGCTCGCCAAAGAAGCGTTCGCATTGCGCCAACGCCATAGGGTGCGAGGAAACGGAATGGATCTCACTGAGTGAGGCTCCGGGACAGCCAATCAGGTTCATCTCAATGGGGAGAATCGTTTCCGCGGTTATGGTGAGTTCGCTCTCCAGAAGCAAATCGTAGACGCGCACTACGGAGCCGGCGAGCGAATTCTCCACGGGCACGAGCAGGGCATCCGCGGCGCCGTCCGCAATGGCGCGGAAGGTGGCGTCGAATGTGGGTCGCGGCACTGTGACTATTTTGTCTCCAAGCAATTGGACGGCGGCGGCTTCGCTGAAGGCGCCTTCTTCTCCTTGAAAGGCGACACGTACCTTTTCTGCTTGCCAAGGGTCTGCTTGCAAAGGACGCTCCGCTCTGGTGTTCGCAGTCATGTCTGCGTTCCGCACTTACCTGCGCTGCATCCAACATTTGACTGTTGGCGGCCATCAAGTATGATTCGCGTAGCTTCCGGAAACAAAGTGGAATTTGGGGGCCGAGGCGCTCGGAGAGACGGAAATGGGCTACGTCGATAGAAACCTCGTACCGGGAGAGACGCTGCTGTATCGAACCCGGCACCATTGGCTAGTCCTGCTTGGCCCGTTTTTTGGCGGCTTGTTATTGCTTGTGCCGGGGATTGCCTTGATGGTCGAAGCGATCGCGACGCGAGACTCCGCCGGACTGGTGGTCGGAAGCGCCACGATCAGTCCGAAGGTGATGGTCGTGTCGGGAGTCGTACTGGCTGCCGCAGCCATCATTACCTTCAGTTATGGTGTCGCCAAGCGTAACGCAACCGAAATGGCGGTAACCAACCGGCGCGTGCTGATCAAGACCGGCATGACCAGCCGGCGCACGCTGGACCTGATGCTTTCGCGCGTGGAGAGCATCGGCGTGGAAGAAACCGCGGCGGGCAGAATGCTGGGCTATGGCTCGGTAGTGGTGCGAGGCACTGGCGGTACCCCGGAGCCATTTTTGATGATCGCGCACCCGCAGGAGTTCCGTCGCGCGGTGCAGGAACAGATAGGGGCTCCGCAGGCCCCCACCTCGTAGCTAGCACCACTTTGGCTGGCCTGATGCAAGGGCGTTGAAATCACGGTAGGTAGCGGCGGTATACTAAGCACATGGAACCGAGACGAGCCGCAACGGCCAGGCCCGAACCGGGTGAGTACGCACCCTTCTACGAAACCTACATTTCCAAGGTGAAAGGCAGCGACATTCTGGGCATTCTCGATGCTCAGCGACTGCAAATGGCGCAGCTTTTCGCCGCGCACAGCGAGCGTGATGGCAATTTTCGCTATGCGCCGGACAAATGGACCGTGAAAGAAGCGCTAGGCCACGTGATCGACAGTGAGCGCATCTTCGTTTACCGCGCTTTGCGGATCGCGCGCGGGGATCAGACTCCGCTGGCCAGCTTCGAGCAAGATGATTATGTGCGCGGCGGGAACTTCGCGGAGCGCACGCTGGCGGATCTGGCAGAGGAGTTCGGGCTGGTGAGAGCGGCGAGCATCGCGCTCTTCAGGTCACTTCAAAGGGAAGCGTGGCAACGACGCGGCGTGGCCAGCGAAAAGGAGGTTACCGTGCGCGCGCTGGCCTTTATTGTGGCCGGACACGAGATTCACCACCGCTTGATTCTGGAGGAGCGCTACTTCCCAGCCATCCCTCGGGCGTGATTCGCGCTTAGCGCTGGATACGGACAAAAGCGCGGTCTACGTAACGGCCGTGCAGCGGTATAGCCCTCCGACTCCCCTCCGAACTCGTAGCGGATCTGATAATCGCACTCTCTTCTTCGCAGGAAATGGGAGCAGGCCACGGCGCGATGGGATCTGCCATCCCTCGGAAGGGATGCAATAGCAAATACAGCAGGGTGACGCCCGTAGCGATCAGCGACGCGGAAAAAAGCAATCCGGCCGAGTGAGCCTCCAGCGGATTCGCGAATTGTTCCTCCATGCCGTAAGCGCCGACCGCAAGCAGGGAAAATGCCAAACAGTACCCGATGCCGGCGAAAGTTTTCAGAAAGTGGCCGCGAGCGGACAGCGATCGCCCCGAGCCACGCCATAGCAAGAGGCGCATGGCCTATTCCTTGCGAGCCGCAACCGTCGGAAGCTCTTCAATCTTAAGAAAATCTAAGTAGGTGAGTACTGGCGATACGTATCGTTTCTTCATCGCCGCGCCACACGAACACCGGGGATTTTTACCGTCCTCGCCGCCGCCACTCTCAACCAATACTTCGCATCCGCAAGCGGGATTGGTGCAATGCCAGCGGTCTTCCGATTTCATGCGCATGTTCGCTCCTTATCGCGCCAAGGTCTACAGCGCGCACACCGAAGGAGTTGGACTATATTCTATTAGTAAACTCAAATGCAAGTGTACTATTTAGGTTGCTTGTGGAAATTGCGAGTTTGGCTTCGCTCTAACGGTGGCGAACCTAGGCGAGAGCGAGGCTGGGTGTCGTTTAGGCACTGAAAATACCCCCTCCCCCCGGGGTTTTTTGTAACTGCGCATTCTAAAAGACTTAAGGTCACATTGCGAGCTAAGTGCGGATTCTAAAGGAGTTACGCCTTGTTCATGCAAACATCGGCAATTATGTATCTTGCTGACTCTAAATCCTTTATTGGTTG
>WNFE01001404.1_pt1 | contig 17408 bp, 14 predicted proteins | sample 5400451 | NCBI WGS metagenome assembly WNFE01 (sample SAMN13153344, study PRJNA577476) | soil metagenome | isolation source: 200 cm saprolite under Douglas fir tree site 2 hole 2 | place: USA:California | collected 2015-04-18
GGCCGCGCCCGGCGCCCGGGTCGACGGCTTCGTGGTCCAGCCCATGATCAAGCGGCCGCACGCGGTCGAGCTGATCCTGGGCGCGGCCGAGGATCCGGTGTTCGGGCCGATCCTGCTGGTCGGCCACGGCGGCGTGGCGGCCGAGGTGATCGACGACAAGGCTCTCGCCTTGCCGCCTCTCGATCCCGTCCTGGCGGAAGATGCCTTGAGCCGCACCCGCGTCGACCGCCTGCTGCGCGGCTATCGCGACCGGGCGCCGGCCGCGCGCGGGGCGGTGTGCGATGCCATGGTGCGGCTGTCGCAGCTCATCGCCGACGTCGGCGAGATTGCCGAACTCGACATCAATCCTCTGCTGGCCGATGCCGACGGTGTGATCGCGCTCGATGCACGCATCGTTGTCGCGGCACCCGAGGGGCGGGAACGGGCCGCGCGCTTCGCCATCAAGCCCTATCCCGTGGAACTCGAAACCGAGGTCGCGCACGGCGAGGAGAGGTTGAGGCTGCGGCCGATCCGGCCCGACGACGAGGCGCTGCTTCAGGCGTTCACACGACGGCTGACGCCGGAAGACATCCGCATGCGTTTCTTCGGACCGATGCGCGAGCTCAGCCACGAGATGGCGGCGCGACTGACGCAAATCGACTATGACCGCGAGATGGCGTTTCTGCTGCTCGACGGCAAGGAGCTTTTAGGCGTAGGGCGGCTGGCCGCCGATCCCGGCTTCGAGCAGGCGGAGTTCGCCTTGATCGTGGCGTCGGACCGACAGGGGCGCGGCTACGGCAGCCTGCTGCTCAATCACGTGCTGCATTATGCGAAGGCGCGCGGCGTCCAACGAGTCGTCGGCCAGGTGCTGCGCGAGAACCACAAGATGCTCGAGCTCACCAAGCGACTGGGCTTCAAGCGTGAAGGCGGCCGCTCGGGAGAGGCCGACATTCGTGTGGTGAAGCTCACCTCCTCTCTGTAACCTTTGTTTTGTCGGCCGTTCTGAACTAAGGCGAAAGAAAGGCGGCTGGCCAAGGCGTTAAGGCCGAATGTTCAGATGGCGTCGAGGAAGAACAGAAGCAGGAAGGCGAACAGAAAGAGTCCGAAAACGGCTCCCTCTGCCCGCGACCGCGTCGTGCAGCGATTTGGCGCCATCATCGCCTGGATCGACGCCCATCGCTGGCATTCGATCGTCGCCGGCCTGGTGCTGCTGTTTGTCGCCAGCCTGTTCGGCGGCTACTGGATCGCCGAGCGCCTCGAATCGAGAGATGGCGATCGCCTGGCGCGCGACACGCTGGAGGAGATGAAGCGCAGCGCGACGACGGAGACCGCCCCACGATACGCGCGCATCGAAGATCTTCCCGGCCTGCCGAAATACACCGATGCGGAGCCCGGCCAGCCGCGCGTCACTTTGGAGGAGAAGCCGCGCGCGACCAAGCCGCAGCAGCTCGCGGCGGCCGTCTCGAGTGCCGAGACATGGCGCAAGAATGCCGTGCCGTTTGCCGACCTCAACAGTCGGCCGCTGGTGGCCATCGTCATCGATGACGTCGGCATCGATCGGCCGCGGTCGAAGCGTGCCTGGGAGCTGGCTGGCCCGCTTACGATGTCGTTCCTGCCCTACGCCAAGGATCTGCGCGAGCAGGCGCGGACCGCGCGGGCGCGCGGCCATGAGCTGATGCTGCACTTGCCGATGGAACCCAACGGCCGCAACGACCCCGGCCCGAACGCTCTGCTGGTGTCGCTGCCCGATTCAGAGCTGCGCCAGCGCACGGTGGCGGCGCTCGACAGTTTCGACGGCTATGCCGGCGTCAACAATCACATGGGCAGCCGCTTCACCGCCTTTCGGCCCGGCATGGAGACGGTGCTGCGCCAGTTCAAGGGACGCGGGCTGATGTTCCTGGACTCGCGCACGACGGCGCAGTCGGTCGGCGATCAGGTGGCGCAGGAGATCGGCCTGCCCGGCATGGTGCGCCATGTCTTCCTCGACGACGACGAGTCGCTGGAGTCGGTGCGGCGCAAGCTGGCCGAGACGGAAGCCATGGCGCGCCGGCAAGGCTTCGTGGTGGCGATCGGCCATCCGCACGAGACGACCCTGCAGGCGCTCGGCGAATGGCTGCCCGGCCTTCCGGCCAAGGGTCTTGCGCTGGCGCCGGCCACCGCGGTGTTGCGCAAGCGCAATGGTTGGGATTGAAGTGCTTGGCGACACCCAAGGTGGATGTGATTGACAAGCCACGGACCCTGCGCAACTATTGCGTGTAAGATGGCTTGCGATGCTATTTTAGGGGGTGCAAATGCCGGAATTCCTGATTCTTCGCAATGCCGCAGCCCGATCCACGGTCAGCGGCTTGGAAAGCTTCGGTCCCGCGATGGCCTCTGCGGCGCCGACGCCGCCCCTGCCGCAGATCGAAACGCATGACATCTCCTTGAGAGAGGCGATGAGCGCCGCTCGCGATCCCGATGTCGCTGCGGTCGCCATCCCGATGCCGATCAAGTTGATCATGCCGTTCGACGTAGCGGCGGGAGCCGCGGCGGCAGGTGACGCCTGGGGCATTTCCGCCGTCAAGGCCGACACTTCGCCGATGACGGGGGACGGCGTGGTTGTCGCGGTGTTGGACACCGGCATCGACAAAGCGCACCCGGCCTTTGCCGGAGTCGAGATCATTGAGAAGGACTTCAGCGGCTCCGGCGACGGTGACCGGCAGGGGCATGGATCGCACTGCGCGGGAACCATCTTTGGCCGCGACGTGGACGGCAAACGCATCGGCATCGCTCGCGGCGTCAAGAAAGCGCTGATCGGAAAAGTCCTCAGCGACACCGGCGGCGGCACCTCCGACATGATCTTCCGCGGCATCCAATGGGCACTCGACCAGGGGGCTCATGTGATTTCGATGTCGCTCGGCTTCGACTTCCCCGGCGCGGTCAAGCGCATGGAGGACTCCGGCCTGCCGACCCAACCCGCGGTATCCAACGCGCTCGAAGCGTATCGATCCAATCTGCGCTTCTTCGATGCGCTGATGCAGATGGTCAAGGCGCAGGCGGCATTTCGCGACACTGCCGTGGTGGTGGCGGCGACCGGCAACGAGAGCAACAGAAGTGCCCCGCGGCCGTACACGATTTCCGCGTCCTTGCCGGCGGCGTCCGACGGCGTCGTCTCCGTGGCCGCACTCGGCCCCGACGGCGGTGGGAAATTCAACATCGCGCCGTTTTCGAACACCATGGCGCAAGTGGCGGCTCCCGGCGTCGACATCCTGTCGGTCAAAATCGGCGGCGGTTTGCGGACCCTGAGCGGGACCAGCATGGCCTGCCCGCACGTCGCGGGCGTTTCCGCCCTGTGGTGGCAGGCATTGCGGTCGGGCGGCGCCGTTCGGCCGAGCGCCAGCCTGGTGACCGCCAATCTTATCGCGCGCTCCCGTACGGACGTGCTGGCGGCCGGCGTTACGCCGGAGGATCGTGGCGGCGGGATGGTGACGGCGCCGCAACCGTAATAGGCGGCGCCGGCCACGGTTGGCCACGGCCCGGTTTGCAAGGCTATCATTGTCTCCTTCGAGAACACCGATCGGAGGAAACAGACCGTGCGCTACGGCAAGAAGGCGATGATCGTCGCCCCGCAGCCCGAGCCCGCGGAAGCGGGCGCCGATGTGCTGCGCGAGGGCGGCAACGCCGTCGATGCCGGCATCGCCTGCGCGCTGGTGCAGGGCGTGGTCGATCCACTGATGTGCGGCATCGCGGGCTTCGGCAGCTGCGGCATCTACATGCCGGGCAAGAAGTTCCATGGCTACATCGACGCCCATGCGCCGGCGCCGCTCGGCGCGCGGCCCGACATGTGGGCCAACTTGATCGAGAGCGAGGCGCGCGACGGCTACGGCTTCATCCTGAAGGGCAGGCTCAACGACATCGGCTACAAGTCGATCTGCGCGCCGGCCAACCTCAAGATGTATTACGAGGCGCACAAGGAGCATGGCAGCCTGCCGTGGTCGCGCATCGTCGAGCCGGCCATTGCCTGGGCGGAGAACGGCTGGACGGTGCGGCCGCACGTTCACTACTGGTGGTCGGACGAAGGCGCCTTCGGCCGCGCGCCCAATTGGGAGCGCACCAGCTTCACCGAGGCGGCACGTGCGCTGTATTGCCGGGCCGATGGCAGCCCCAAGCGCGTCGGCGACCGGGTCGTCAATCGCGACTATGCGCAAACCCTGCGCGCCATCGCCAAGGGCGGCGCCGATGTCTTCTATTCCGGCGAGCTCGCACGGGCGATCGCCGAGGACATGAAGAAGAACGAGGCGCTGCTCTCGATCGACGACCTTTTAGCGTGGAAGCCGGTCAGAAACCCGCCGCTGTGGGGCGACTATCGCGGCTACGCGGTGTCGACCAATCAGCCACCGGGCGGCGGCGTGATGCTTTTAGAGATGTTGAACATCCTGGAGAATTTCGAACTCTCCAAGATGGAGCACAATTCAGCGGAGTATCTGCGCGTGGTCAGTGAGGCGATGAAGCGCGCCACCATCGACAAGGACGCCCATGTCGGGGACCCCAAGTTCCTCGACGTGCCAGTCGAGCGGCTGACCTCGAAATCCCATGCCAAGACCATGGCCGGCGAGATCGTGCGCGGCGTGAAGGCGGAGGTACTGCGCTTCAACTCTGGCGCGGTCTCCAAGGACACCACGCACATCTCGGTGCTCGACAAGGACGGCAACTGCTTGTCGATGACCCATTCGCTCGGCATGCCGTCGGGCGTGGTCACGCCGGGTCTTGGCTTCATGTACAACGGCTGCATGGGCGTGTTCGACCCGCGGCCGGGCCGGGCAGGATCGATCGCGCCGGGCAAGGCGCGCTTCAGCTCGGTCGTGCCGTCGATCGTCTTCAAGGACGGCAAGCCGCACCTCATCATCGGCGCGCCGGGCGCCACCCAGATCGCCATGGGCGTGCTGCACGTGATCCTGAACGCGCTCGACTTCGACATGACCATGGTCGAGGCGGTGAGCGCGCCGCGCTTCTCGGCGACCTCCGATACGATCGACATTTCGAACCGCATCCCATGGAAGGTCGAGCGCGAGCTGCAGGCCGAGGGTTACCCGGTCGTGCGCAGCCCCTACACCTTCGGCTTCGCCGCCGTCCACGCCATTCGCGTGCACGAGGACGGGCTGGATGGCGGCGCCGACCCTGGCCACGACGGTGTGGTAATTGCCACATAATCTTGGGTTGAGCGGTGTCACCTTGATCGCATTGCAAGATGATCAAGGAGGGGACTATGCCAGGCGTGGGAACCAACAGCATCATCGACATTTCATCGTTTCAGGGCCTTCCGGATTTCAAGAAGATCAAGGCCGCGGGCATTGTCGGCGTCCTTCACAAGGCGACGGAAGGCGTGGGCTTTCACGACTCGACCTACGCTGCCAACAAGAAGGCGGCGAGGGCCGAGGGATTGCTATGGGGCGCCTATCATTTCGGCACGGGATCGGATCCGGCCAAACAGGCCGAGGAATTCGTACGAGTCGCCGACGTGGCCGACGACGAGCTACTCGTGCTCGACTACGAGACCAACGAGCACGGCACGCAAATGAAGGTTCGGGGCGCCAAGCAGTTCATAAACCGGGTGCTCGAGCTGACCGGCCGGCGGCCCGGCCTCTATTCGGGAAACACCATCCGGGATGACTTGGGAAATACCGCCGATCCGGATTTGGCCAAATGCTGGTTATGGGTCGCCCACTACGACAGCCCCCCGGCCGCCCCGAAAATCCACAAGACATGGTCCAAGTGGACCCTGTGGCAATACACCGACGGGCAGGCTGGTCCGGATCCGCATTCGATCACCGGGTTCGGCCGGTGCGACCGCGACACCTTCAACGGCGACGAGGTGGCCCTCGACAAATTCTGGAAGAGCGGCGGAACAATCCATCCGTGAAGCCCGGCCGCTAGGCCGGCGTCGTCCGCTTCTCGCCAGTGCCGTGTTGGCTGGTCAGCCTGCCTTCGCCAGGTCGATGGCGCGACGATACATGGTCATCGCCGCTTCGGGTGTGTTGTAGCCTGCGTGCGCGGTGAGCGTGACATTGTCGAGCTTCAGCAATGGCTCGTCGGGGTTGGGCGGCTCCTTGGCGAGGACGTCGGTCGCGTAGTGGCCGACATGGCCTGACTTCAGAAGATCGATCAGAGCCGGCTCGTCGACCACGCCGGCGCGAGCGGTGTTGACGATGATCACGCCGCGCTTGGTCCTCTGAAGTCTTGCCCGGTCGAGGAAGCCGCGCGTCTCATCGTTCAGGGCAAGATGCAGGCTCACGATGTCCGATTGCCGGAGCAGCTCGTCGATGCCCATCATCGACACGGACGCACCGGGGCGCACGGACCGGTTATAGGCAATGACTTTGAGTCCGACACCTGATGCGATGCGCGCCATCTCGCGGCCGATGCCGCCCAGTCCGACGACGCCCAGGATCTTGCCGCGAAGCTCCATGCCCTGCATTGGCCGCCAGGCGCCGCCGCGAACGATCCCGTGCATGGTCGCGATGTGACGGGCGGCGGCGAACACCAGACCCATGGCATGCTCGGCAACCGTCGTGTCGCCATAGCCGCTGATGGTTGAGACCTTGATGCCGAGCCGCGACGCTGCCGCCAGATCGACGAAGCTTGCCGCGCCCGTGCCGAGAAAGACGATGTGCTTCAGGCCGCGGCAGAGCTTGAGCGTCGTCTCGTTGAAATACGTCGCGTCGTTGATCACCGTATCATAGCCTTCGACCCGCTCGGGAATATCGGCTTCGGCGAGGGGGCCCATATTGATCGCGATCTCGACATCGCCCGGGCCATGGACCCTTTTCCACACGCGATCGATGTCCTGATTCGAATCGATGAAGAGCGTCTTGGGCATGGTTTGCTTCCTCGAAACTGCAGGCGCTCAGACCGGCATCGTGCGCTTCTGGTGGGCGCGGCCGACCTTGGCGGTCTCGGGATTGTGGCCGGCGATCACGCGCACGCCTTCGTCGAGGCTGGCGACGATCCTGTCCGGGGTGGCGCCCTCGAGGAAGGCGAGCTTGTTCTTCCGGCAGGCGGCGAAGACCCTGGCGCGGGCCTCTTCCATTTCGGCTGGGTAGGGACGACGCTGCAGGGCCGTGTAGCCCAGTGAAAGGCCGAGATCGCCCGGCCCCAGCTCGGCAAAACCCAATCCAGGCACCGCCAAGATCTCCTCGCAATGGGCCACCCCGGGCGGACTCTCGATCTTGACGCCGAGCAGAAGCTCGCCCGCCGGATTGAGCGGCCACGGCTCGCAGCGGGCGAAATACTCTTGCTGATCAATGCCCCAGACCGGGGCCGCCGTCGGCTCCGAGCCGCGGCCGCGGCTGCCGATGCCGAGCTTGTCGGTGCCAAGTTTGTGGTGCGGGAAGCGGCAGGCACGCACGAACTCCTTCACGGCGTCGGCCGATTCCGCCTGGCACAACAGAATGCCGTGCACGCCGCGTCCCAGGATCTGGCGGAACTGCCAGGCGTTGAAGGCGACGTTGGGGCCGTCGATGCCGTTGACCGGCGCCTCGACGATGACGGTGGGGGTGCGGTGGCCGGAGTTGGTCGGCCCGCCATCGACCAGGCCGCGCATGTATTCGCCGAGCGCCGTCATGTCGAAGGCGCCGTGCTCCATGCCGACATTGATGTAGTCGGCCCAGGTCCTGGCATCCTTGCGGCCCTGCTCGTAGGTCAGCACATGGCCGGTATGCGCGCCGTCATAATAGAGGGCCTGGTCGGCCTCCAAAAGCTCGATGGCGCGGTTGATGCGCTTGGCCATACGTTTCCTCCGTTTGCTTGGCCCCAGCATAGCCGTAGAGTGCCGCCCATAGCAGGAAACAACTCGACGAGGAGGAAGCCATGATCAAGTTTTTCTACAATCTCGCGCCCAATCCGACGAAGGTGGCCTTGTGCCTGGAGGACATGGGCCTGCCTTACGAGGTCGCGCCGATCGACACGCGCAAGGGCGAGCAGCACACGCCGGCCTTCCTGGCGATCAACCCGAACGCCAAGGTTCCCGCCATCGTCGACGGTGACGCCACCGTCTTCGACAGCAACGCGATCCTGCTCTATCTCGCGGAAAAGACCGGAAAGTTCCTGCCCGGCACGTCGCTCAAGGCGCGCGGCGAGATGCTGTCGTGGCTGATGTTCGTCGCCTCCGGCATCGGCCCGTTCTCGGGCCAGGCCGTGCATTTCAAGAACGTCGCGCCCGAGCCCAAGGACTATGCGGTCAATCGCTACACCTTCGAGGCGCAGCGTCACTGGGGCATCCTCGAGGCAAGGCTGGGCAAGCATCGTTACATGTGCGGCGATGCCTACAGCATCGTCGACATGGCGGTGTGGGGCTGGTCGCGCCTGATCCCCAACGTGCTGGGGCCGGACGCCGCCAAGCAGCTGCCGAACCTGCAGCGCCATCTCGGCGAGATCAACGCGCGCCCGGCGGCTGCTCGGGCGCTGGCCTTGAAGGACAAGCACAGCTTCAAGACGGAGATGGACGAGACCGCACGGCTCGCGATGTTCCCGCATCTGGCCAAGAAGGTCGCTTGAGGCCGGCGCCCGGCATCTTTCTTGCGCGAGCGGCCGCACCATGCGGCCGCGGTCGCGGAGCGCATCTGGAATGCCTTCTGGCGGCACAAGGGAACGCCGTTCGCCAGGATTCGCGACGGACTGGACGCCATTGTAAAAGTTGAGGATGGCGTGCCGTTCGCGCTGGTTGCCGAGATCGACGGGCAGCCCTGCGGAAACGCCCTGGTGATCGGCAACGACGAGCCGGCGAAGCCCGAGCTCACGCCCTGGCTCGCCGCGCTCTGGGTCGACGAGGCCATGCGGGGCAAGGGCATCGCCGGCGCGCTGCTCGACACGGCGGCGAGCCGCTGCCACACACTCGGCGTGCCGCGTCTCTATCTTACGTCGCGTCCGGCGTTGCGCGGCTTCTACACCGAGCGCGGCTGGCGGATCGAGGAGGAGACGGTCGGCAAGGCGGCCCTCACGCTCTATTCGCGGACGCTGCAGTGAGCGGGGTGCAGGCGATGCCGCTATCCTGCTAATTCAATGCGCTGCGGTCGATGACCGTCGCCATGAAGCGATAGCCGTGGTTTTGAAGGTACCTCTGATCGTCCTTGACCAGCTTCATGAACTCGCGGTGCCCGTTCTTCAGACGCCCGACCAGGCAGCCGGCGCTGGCGTTCTGGATGTCGGTGCGGGGCAGGTCGTAACCCCAGTGCTGATTGATGCCGAACATGCCGGTATCCGGCAGATCGCCGGCGCGCTTGTAGTCCCGGTTGGCATCGCGGTAGACCGTGACGTCGTCCACCTGGACAAGCGCTTCATGGGCACCGTTGCCGGCGCCGTGCATTCCGACCGCCCAGGACTTGTATTGGCCAAAGCCGATGCGCGCCGCGCCGCCGGGATTCTCGATCTTGACCTCAGTATAGAAGCGGCCGGGTTCGGTCGTCGCCTCCCAGGCTTGGACGATCTCCGGCACGCCGGTCTGCGGCGCAACCCGCAGGATCGCGCGAACGTCGTTGAACTGGTTCGGCACATTGGCATTGGCGGTGCCGTCGAGTTCCGAGCCCTCGACATAGACGATGTTGACGCAAGCCGGGTGCCGATTGAGCCACAGGTTCCTCGACATCATGTAGCTGGCGATCTTGCCCGCGAAATCGGCCTTGGGCTTGATCGGGAGCAAGCTGGCAGGATCGGCGTCGAGGAGGGCGCGGGCGAGCGCTGCGTCGATCTCCGACTTGGGCGCCTGCTTGAGAGCCTTGACGGCTTCGTTCAGCGCCCATTTCGACACCTGGCCGAACTTGCCGTCCGCCGGCGGGTCGAGTAGCCCGGTGCGGCCCAGGATCGTCTGCAGCTCCACGACGAGATCCTTGAAGGCGCCGAGATTGACGAAGGCGACGGAGTTGCCGGAGTTGACGATGTCGATGAGCTGCATGGAAGCCCCCACAATGGCTCGCTGACAGGGTAGTATCCGGTATAGGCTTTTTCAACAGGGAGTAGCAATATCGCCGAAGCCCTCAGCTTGATCGGCAGAGGGGGGATGAGTAGCGTGGCATCAACACCCGAGGAGCTTTCATGGATCTGACATTCGGCAAGGAAGAGCTGGCCTTCCAGCAGGAAGTGCGTACTTGGTTGAAGGAGAACCTGACGCCCGAGATCACGGGCGAGACCAAGGTCGGCCGCAACGCCTACATGCCCAAGGAGCGGCTGGTCGACTGGCAGAAGCGGCTGGCGAAGAAGGGCTGGCTGTGCACCGGCTGGCCCAAGGAATTCGGCGGGCCGGGCTTCACCACGACGCAGAAGTACATCTTCGAGATGGAGATGGCGCGCGCCGGCGCGCCCGGCACCTCGCCGTTCGGCCCCAAGATGTGCGCGCCGGTGATCATGAAATACGGCTCGGCCGAGCAGAAGGCGCGTCATCTGCCGCCGATGCTGAACTCCGACCTGATCTGGTGCCAGGGTTACTCCGAGCCGGGCTCGGGGTCGGACCTCGCGTCGTTGCGCACCAAGGCGGTGCGCGAGGGGGATCATTACGTCGTCAACGGCCAGAAGACCTGGACGACGCTCGCCCAGACCGCCGACTGGATTTTCTGCCTGGTGCGCACCTCGAACGAGGGCAAGCCGCAGGAGGGCATCTCCTTCCTGCTGGTCGACATGAAGACGCCGGGCATTTCGGTCGAACCGATCATCACCGCCGACGGCAACCGCGCCGGCACGCAGGAGGTGAACTCGGTGTTCTTCACCGACGTCAAGGTGCCGGTCGAGAACCGGGTCGGCGAGGAGAACAAGGGCTGGACCTACGCCAAGTACCTGCTCGAGTTCGAGCGCGGCGGCAATCCGTACAGTCCGCGCCTGCGCTCGGCCTTCGAGCGGCTGAAGAAGCTGTCGCAGGCCATGCCGGACGGCGAGGCCTCGATCATGGCCGACGTCTCCTGGCGCGAGAAGCTGGCGCGCATGGACATCGAGATCTCCGGCCTGGAAATGTTCGAGCAGGAATTCTATTCGCGGCTGGCGTCGGGCCAGAACCCGGGCCCGCTGTCGTCGATGATCAAGCTGCGCGGCACCGAGGTGATGCAGCAGGTGCAGGAATCCGCCGTCGAGGCCGCCGGCTATTATAGCCAGCCGTTTCCCGAGCAGCGCGCCTGGAACGCCAATGTCGAGCCGATCGGGCCCGAGGGCGTCGACGTGCTGGCGCCGCGCTACTTCAACGGCCGCAAGATGACGATCTACGGCGGCTCGTCGGAAGTGCAGCGCGGGATCATGTCGAAGGTGATGCTGGGGCTTTAGGCGCTTGTCGTCCCGAGCGTAAGCGAAGGACCTCATCGCCGCTTGCCACGGGCATGAGAGCCGTCGCTTCGCTTCAGCGCGGGGGTTACCCCGCGCGCGATGACAACCGTAGCGGAGCAAGAGATGCGTTTGGCCTTCACCGACGAGGAACTCGCGTTCCAACGCGAAGTGCGCGACTGGATCGCGGCCAACATGCCGCCGGAGGTGGCGGAGGAGAGCCGCCGCAGCCGCACCAGCCACGTCTCCAAGGAGCGGTTGCTGCAATGGCAGAAGAAGCTCGCCAGCAAGGGTTGGCTTTGCCCCAACTGGCCCGAGGAACATGGCGGGCCGGGCTGGAATTCGACCCAGAAATTCATCTTCGAGATGGAGATGGCGCGCGCCGATTCGCCCTATCTCTCGTCCTTCAGCATCAAGATGGTGGCGCCGGTCCTGATGAAATACGGCAGCGCCGCGCAGAAGAAACGCTTCTTGCCCAAGATCGCCGCCGCCGAGGAGCTGTGGTGCCAGGGCTATTCCGAGCCGGGCTCGGGGTCCGACCTTGCCAGCCTGCGCACCAAGGCCGAGCGGCGTAACGATGAAACGGGCGACCATTACCTTGTCAACGGCCAGAAGATCTGGACCACCAACGCCCATTTCGCCGACTGGATCTTCTGCCTGGTTAGAACCTCGAACGAGGGCAAGCGCCAGGAGGGCATCTCCTTCCTGCTGATCGACATGAAATCCCCGGGCATTCGCATCGATCCGATCTACCTGGTCGACGGCACGCGCACGCCGATGCGGCACGAGGTCAACCAGGTCTTTTTCACCGACGTCAGGGTGCCGGTCGAGAACCTGGTGGGCGAGGAGAACAAGGGTTGGACCTACGCCAAGTACCTGCTCGAGTTCGAGCGCGGCGGCCAGGCGCACGGGCCGCGCCTGCGCAAGGCGTTCCGTCACCTGCAGACCCTGTCGAAGACGCAGCTCGATGCGGGCGCGCCGCTGTCCGCCAATCCCGAGTGGCGCGAGAAGATGGCGGCGCTGGAGATGGAGATCGACGCCGTCGAGATGAACGAGCTGATGTTCTATTCCAGCCTCAAGACCGGCGATGCGCCGGGCAACATGGGCTCGGTGGTCAAGATGCGCGGCACCGAAGTCGGCCAGAAGGTGACCGAGCTCGCGGTGGAAGCAGTCGGCTGGTACGGCGCCCCCTTCACCGAGCTTCGCAACTACGACAGCAACATCGTCCCGGTCGGCGGCGACTATGTCGACGACGTGGCGCCGCGCTACTTCAACGCCCGCAAGACCACGATCTACGGCGGCTCGTCGGAGGTGCAGAGGAACGTGCTGGCGAAGGCCATGCTGGGACTTTGACGCTTCTTGCTACTTTAGGTAAAAGTGCGATGTAGAATATCGCGTCGAGGATGCGTTGACTCGACCAGCGGGGGAGGCGGCAATGCTCGGCTACAGGCTTTTTCTCGTCACTCTGGCAGCGTTATCCTTGGCGCTTGGCACGCAGTCAGCGAATGCCCAGGCGAGCCGTACATGGGTCTCCGGGGCGTCCGGGGTGGGCGACGATGCCAATCCCTGCAGCCGGTCGGCGCCTTGCAAGACCTTTGCAGGCGCCATTTCCAAGACCGCACCAGGCGGTGAGATCAGCGTGCTCGATCCCGGCGGCTTCGGCGCGGTGACGATCACCAAGTCCATAACGATCGACGGCGGCGGCGGTCAGGTTGCGTCGGAGCTGGTGTCAGGCACGAATGGAATAGTCATTCAGGCGGGTGCGAACGACGTCGTGACCTTGCGCAACATAAGGATCAACGGCGTGGTGGCGTCCACGGTCCCGGCTGGCCTGAACGGCATCCGCTTCTTGTCCGGCGCGGCGCTGCACATTGAGCACTGCACCATCTTCGGCTTTAGCCAGAACGCCATCGACATCAACCTGAACACGGCGTCCGCTGCGCGCGTGTTCGTGACCGATACGGGCCTCAACCACAATGCGGGCGGCATAACCGCCCGCAATGCCGGCGCCGGAACCGTCTTCCTCGCGCTGCAACGCGCGACGCTGAATCAAAACAGCGGCTTCGGCCTGAAAGTCGACGGCAGCGGCGCCGGAGGGATCCTGGCGGCTGTGTCCGACAGCGTGATCGCAGGCAATGGCACCGGCTTGCTGGCCCAGGGCGGCCCCGCCATCGCCGCCACCATCCAGGTCACGCGCTCCTCGGTCGTACACAGCACAACGACCGGCGCACAATCGAACGGAAACGGCGCGTTCATTTTCGTCTCCAATACGTTGATGTCGGGGAACGCCACCGCCCTTTCCGCAAGCGGCGGCGGAAGTTTGCAGACCTACAAGAACAACAGCATCGACGGGAATTTTGCCCCCGGCGCCTTCACGGGTACTCTTATTCCGGAATAATAGGCGTTGTGGGAAAGCAACCAGGAAGGCGCTGGCATGGAGTATCGGCGGCTTGGCAGGAGCGGGCTGAAAGTTTCGGAGATCTGCCTCGGCACCATGACCTTCGGCAACGGCGCCGACGACGCCGAAGCAGCTCGCATGGTGGGCGCGGCGTTCGATGCAGGCGTGAACTTCTTCGACACCGCCAACTCCTATGTCGGCGGCGTGTCGGAGACGATGCTGGGCAAGGCGCTGAAGGGGCGGCGGCACGACGCCGTGGTCGCCTCCAAGGTCTTCAACCCGATGGGGGGACGACCCAACGATTCGGGCATGTCGCGGCTGCACATCAAGCAGCAGGTCGAGGACAGTCTGCGGCGCCTGCAGACCGACTACATCGACGTCTATTACACCCACCACATCGACGTACAGACGCCGCTCGAAGAGATGCTGCGCGCCTTCGACGATCTCGTGCGGCAGGGCAAGATCCTCTACACCGCCTGCTCGAACTACGAGGCGTGGCGCCTGTTGGAGGCGCTGTGGCTCAGCGACACCCACGGCTGGGCGCGTTTCGACGCCTACCAGCCGCAATACAGCCTCGTGGTGCGCGACATCGACGAGGAGATCGTGCCGGCCTGCCAGCTCAAGGGGCTGGGTGTCGTCGCCTGGTCGCCGCTTGCCGGTGGCTACCTTGCCGGCAAATACACGCCGGGCAGTCTCAAGGTGCAGGGTACGCGTTCGTCCGAAGGCTGGGGCTTCAACAGCCGGTTCTTTGCCGCCAATCACGGCGAGATCCTTCAGACCCTGCTCGACACGGCCAAGCAACTGAACCGCTCGCCGGCGCAGACCGCGCTGCGCTGGGTGATGGACCAGCCCTTCATCACCAGCGCCATCGTCGGTGCGCGCAACGCCCAGCAGCTCGGCGAGACCCTGGGCGCCGGCGGCTGGCGCCTGCCGGCGGCGGCGCTCGACAAATTGAACAAGGTGTCGGCCCAGCCGCACCGCTATCCGCGCGCCTTCGAGGACACGATGGTCGAACGGCGCAATTCGGCGATCAAGATGCCGGCGAAGAAGTAGTCGTCGCACCGAGGGCTTGCCGATGCCGTCTGCCCCGAACGTCGGCTCGTTGAAGGCGCGCTTCGGGGCGCTGCGTACGCTGCGGCCTTTCCTCGCCATGGTGTGGCGGACGAGCGCGCATCTCACCGTATGGTCGTTGCTGTTACGGTTGATGCGCGCGCTGCTGCCGGTCGTCTCACTCTACATCGGCAAGCTGATCATCGATGACGTCGTGCAGCTCGTGCAGTTGCCGCAACGGCCGACCAGTCTGACGCAATGGCTGGACAGCGGGCAACTCAAGGGGCTGGGTGCGTTGCTGCTGGCCGAATTCGCGCTCGCGATCCTGTCCGATGTGCTGGGGAGGATCGTGTCGCTGCTCGACAGCCTGCTGTCGGAGCGTGTGACGAACGCTTCGAGCGTCAGCCTGATGGAACATGCAGCCACGCTCGATCTGGAGGATTTCGAGGATGCGGAGTTTCAGGACCAGCTCGAGCGGGCGCGCCGGCAGACCAGCGGGCGGCTCACGCTGATGACCCAGCTGTTCGGCCAGGCACAGGACATCGTGACGGTCGCCAGCTTCGCCGGCGGATTGCTGGTCTATGCACCCTGGCTGATCGCGCTGCTGGTGGTGGCGTTGCTTCCCGTTTTCCTGGGCGAAGCGCACTTCAACGCGCAAACCTACACGCTCGACTTCGGCCGCACGCCGGAGCGCCGCGAGCTCGATTATGTGCGTCAGACGGCGGCCAGCGTCGAGACTGCAAAGGAAGTGAAGATCTTCGGCCTGAGCCGTTTCCTGATCGAGCGCTATCGCAGCCTGGCCGACGCCTTCTATGCCGCCAACCGGCGACTGGCGGTCCGACGCGCCGGCTGGGGCGGCGTGCTCACGGGCATCGGGACGATGGGCTACTACTTCGCCTATGCCTACATCGCCTGGCGCACGCTTGAGGGCGAATTCTCGATCGGCGACCTGACCTTTCTGGCAGGATCGTTCCTGCGCCTGCGCAGTCTCCTGGAAGGCCTGCTGGTGAGCTTTTCCTCCACGGCGGGCCAAGCTCTCTATCTCAACGATCTGTTCTCCTTCTTCGAGATGAGGCCAAAGATCGTTTCAGCGGAAAATCCGCGGCCTTTTCCGCACCCGATCCGCGAGGGCTTCGTCTTCGAGGATGTCGGCTTCAACTATCCCGGTGCCGAGCACTGGGCGGTGCGCCATCTCAGTTTCACCCTCAAGGCCGGCGAGGTGGTAGCGCTGGTCGGCGAGAACGGCGCCGGCAAGACCACGCTGGTGAAGCTTCTGACCCGGCTCTACGACCCCGACGAAGGCCGCATCCTGCTCGACGGCCACGACCTTCGCGACTACGACCTCGACGAGCTGCGCGGCAGCATGGGCGTCATCTTCCAGGATTTCGTGCGCTACAATTTCACCGCCGGCGACAATATCGCGGTCGGCCGCATCTCGGCGCGCGACGACCAGGCACGCATCGAACGGGCGGCAAGGAGCAGCCAGGCCGACGAGGTCATCGCCGGCCTGCCGGCGGGCTATGGCCAGCGCATCGGCAAGCGCTTCAAGAACGGCGTCGAACTGTCGGGCGGCGAATGGCAGAAGGTGGCGATTGCGCGCGCCTATATGCGCGAGGCCGAAGTGCTGATTCTCGACGAGCCGACCGCCGCGCTCGACGCCCGTGCCGAGTTCGAGGTGTTCCAGCGCTTCAAGGAGCTGAGCAGGGGCAAGACCGCCGTCCTCATTTCACACCGCTTCTCCAGCGTTCGCATGGCCGACCGCATCTTCGTGCTGGTCGACGGCAAGGTCGATGCCGCCGGCACGCACGAGGAACTTGTCAGGCGACCCGGCCTTTACGCCGAGCTCTTCGAGTTGCAGGCGGCGGGCTACAGATGATGGCCAAGAACGTCGTCGTGTGTTGCGACGGAACGGCCAACCAGGTCGTGGCCGGTGACGACACCAACGTCGTGCGCCTGTGCGCCGTCGCGATAAAGGATCCTTCTCGACAGATCGTCTATTACGGCCCCGGGCTCGGCACGATGGAGGCCGAGGGTGCGCTCACTTGGCTCGGCCGATTCCTGACGCGGCTGGCGGGCCTCGCTTTCGGTTACGGCATCGCCCGCGATATCCGCAATGCTTACGCTTTTATCATGGCGCACTATGAACCGGGCGACCGGCTCTACCTGTTTGGCTTCAGTCGCGGAGCCTACACGGCAAGGGCTGTCGCCTCGGCGCTGAAGCTCTACGGACTCCTGCGGGTCGGCAACGAGTCGCTGATTCCCTACATCGTCCGCGAGCTGCTGCATTTCGACTCGGTGATCCTTCAATTCCTGGCGCCCGGCCGGAACAAGAAACGGGTTGCCGCGAAGTTCGACAAAGCCGCGGAGATTCGCTCCGTCTTCGCCACGCGGTCCTGCAAGCCGGATTTCGTCGGTGTTTGGGACACCGTGAGCTCGGTCGGCTGGGCCTTCAGCCCCACGCGCATTCCCTATACGGCGACCAATTCCGACATCGCTGTCGGCCGCCATGCGTTGGCGCTCGACGAGCGCCGCGCCTTCTTCATTCGCAATCTCTGGCAATTCGACCCGGCCGCGCCTCCGGCGGGGCCGCTTGACATCAAGGAAGTGTGGTTTGCCGGCGTCCACTGCGACGTCGGCGGCGGCTATCGGGAAGAGGAGAGCGGATTGGCCAAGCTTGCCTTCGCGTGGATGTTGCGCGAATCCGAGC
>WNFE01005268.1_pt1 | contig 17403 bp, 17 predicted proteins | sample 5400451 | NCBI WGS metagenome assembly WNFE01 (sample SAMN13153344, study PRJNA577476) | soil metagenome | isolation source: 200 cm saprolite under Douglas fir tree site 2 hole 2 | place: USA:California | collected 2015-04-18
ACCCGGGGCTCCCCCCGGCGCAGGGCCTGTACGATCCGGCGCACGAGCACGACGCCTGCGGGGTCGGCTTCGTGGTGGACATCAAGGGCCGAAGGTCCCACGCGATCGTGAGCCAGGCCCTCACCGTGCTGAAGAACCTCCTGCACCGCGGCGCCTGCGGCTGCGAGGTGAACACGGGAGACGGAGCCGGCATCCTCATCCAGATGCCGCACCAGTTCCTCGAGCGCGAGTGCGGCCGGCTCGGCCTCACGCTGCCCGCACCGGGTCACTACGGCGCCGGCCTGGTCTTCCTGCCCCGCGACGGCGCCGAGCGCGCCGAGTGCCGGGCCATCCTGGAGCGGACCGTGGCCGAGGAGGGGCAGGTGACGCTCGGCTGGCGGCCCGTCCCCACCGACTCCTCGCCGATCGGGCCCTCCGCGCGGGCGGTGGAGCCGGTGTGCGAGCAGGTGTTCATCGCCCGCGGTCCCGCCGTCCCCGACCGGGCCGCCTTCGAGCGCAAGCTCTACGTCATCCGCAAGCGGGCGGAGCACGCGGTCCGGACCAGCGCGATCGGCGAGCGGAAGTACTTCTACCTGCCGAGCCTCTCCGCGAACACCCTCATCTACAAGGGCATGCTCTCGGCCGACCAGATCGAGGGCATGTTCCCCGACGTCACCGATCCCCTGGTCGAATCGGCGCTGGCGCTGGTGCACCAGCGGTTCTCCACGAACACGTTCCCGTCGTGGCCGCTCGCGCACCCCTACCGGTTCATCGCTCACAACGGCGAGATCAACACCCTCCGGGGCAATATCAACTGGATGCGGGCGCGCGAGCCGCTCTGCCACTCCGCGCTGCTGGGCGACGACCTCAAGAAGATCGTGCCGATCGTGGTCGACGGCGGCAGCGACTCGGCCGTCTTCGACAACGTGCTCGAGTTCCTGGTGATGGCGGGCCGGCCCCTGCCCCTGGCCGTGCTCATGATGATCCCGGAAGCCTGGAGCGGGCACGAGGCCATGAGCGAGGAGACGAAGGCCTTCTACGAGTACCACGGCTGCCTGATGGAGCCGTGGGACGGGCCGGCCTCGATCGCCTTCACCGACGGCACCGTGATCGGCGCGGTGCTCGACCGCAACGGCCTGCGCCCGTCGCGCTACTACGTCACCAAGGACGGCATGGTGGTGATGGCCTCCGAGGTGGGCGTGCTCGACATCCCGCCGGAGCGCGTGCTCCTGAAGGAGCGGCTGCACCCCGGGCGGATCTTCCTGGTGGACACCGCCCAGGGCCGGATCATCGACGACGCGGAGCTCAAGCACACCTACGCGGCCCAGTATCCCTACGGGGAGTGGCTGCGGGCGTATCTGACGCCCGTCGAGAGCCTGCCCAAGCCGCCCCACGTGCCGGAGCCGGATCACGAGACGGTGCTGGAGCGGCAGCAGGCCTTCGGCTACACCCACGAGGACCTGCGCCTGCTCCTGGGCCCGATGGCCGCCGGCGGAGAGGAGCCGGTGGGCTCGATGGGCACCGACACCTCTCTGGCCGTGCTCTCCGAGCGGCCGCGCCTGCTCTACGACTACTTCAAGCAGCTCTTCGCCCAGGTGACCAATCCCCCCCTCGACGGCATCCGCGAGGAGCTGGTCACCCAGATCGCGACCAGCATCGGGCCGGAGGGCAACCTGCTCGAGCCGGTGCCCGAGGCGTGCCGCCAGATCAAGCTCAAGACCCCGATGCTGAACAACGACGAGCTGGCGCGCATCCGCCACGTGAACCTGCCCGGCTTCAAGGCCACCACCGTGTCCATGCTCTTCCCGGCCGCGGACGGCGGCGCGGGCCTCGAGCGGGCCATGGACGAGCTGTGCGCGCAGGTGAGCCGCGCGGTCGCGGACGGCTGCACGTTCCTGATCCTGTCCGATCGGGGGATGGACGCGACCCACGCGCCGATCCCCGCGCTCCTGGCCACCTCCGGGGTCCACCACCACCTGATCCGGGAGGGCACGCGGTGCAAGGTGGGGCTCGTGATCGAGACGGGCGAGGCCCGCGAGGTGCACCACATGGCCCTGCTGCTGGGCTACGGGGCGGGCGCGATCAATCCCTACCTCGCGTTCGAGAGCCTCGACGACATGATCCGGCAGGGGCTCCTGCCCGGCCTCGATCACAAGACCGCGATCAAGAACTACATCAAGGCGCTGAACAAGGGCGTGCTCAAGGTGATCTCCAAGATGGGGATCTCCACCATCCACTCCTACCGCGGCGCCCAGATCTTCGAGGCGATCGGCCTCGGCAAGGCGCTCGTCGACCGCTACTTCACCTGGACCGCCTCCCGCATCGGCGGGGTCGAGCTCGACGTCGTCGCCCAGGAAGCGGTGGCGCGTCACCGGCACGCGCATCCGGAGCGCCCGGTGGGTGGCCGCGAGCTGGGCTGGGGCGGCGAGTACCAGTGGCGGCGCGACGGCGAGTACCACCTGTTCAACCCGGAGACCGTGTTCAAGCTCCAGCACGCCACCCAGAGCGGCCAGTACAAGATCTTCAAGGACTACACACGGTCCGTCGACGACCAGAGCCGGAACCACGCGACCCTGCGCGGCCTCTTCCGGCTGCGCGACGCGCCGGAGCCGGTGCCCCTGGAGGAGGTGGAGCCCGTCGAGGCGATCGTCAAGCGCTTCGCCACCGGGGCCATGTCCTACGGCTCCATCAGCCTCGAGGCGCACCAGACGCTCGCGATCGCCATGAACCGCCTCGGCGGCAAGTCCAATACCGGTGAGGGCGGCGAGGATCCCACCCGCTACCAGCGCGAGCCGAACGGCGACTCGCGCCGCAGCGCCATCAAGCAGATCGCCTCCGGCCGCTTCGGCGTGACCAGCGAGTACCTGGTCAACGCGGAGGATCTGCAGATCAAGATGGCCCAGGGCGCCAAGCCGGGCGAGGGCGGCCAGCTCCCCGGGCACAAGGTCTATCCGTGGATCGCGAAGGTGCGGCACTCGATCCCGGGCGTCGGGCTCATCTCCCCGCCCCCGCACCACGACATCTACTCGATCGAGGACCTGGCCCAGCTCATCCACGATCTGAAGAACGGCAATCCCAGGGCCCGCATCAGCGTCAAGCTGGTCTCCGAGGTGGGGGTGGGCACGGTGGCGGCGGGGGTGGCCAAGGCCCATTCTGACGTGGTCCTGATCTCCGGCCACGACGGCGGCACCGGCGCGGCTCCGCTCACCTCGATCAAGCACGGCGGCACCCCGTGGGAGCTGGGGCTCGCGGAGACGCAGCAGGTGCTGGTGATGAACAAGCTGCGGGACCGGATCATCGTCCAGGTGGACGGCCAGATGAAGACCGGTCGCGACGTGGTGATCGGCGCCCTGATGGGGGCCGAGGAGTTCGGGTTCTCCACCGGGCCCCTCGTGGTCATGGGCTGCATCATGATGCGGGTCTGCCATCTGAATACCTGCCCGGTCGGGATCGCGACCCAGGACCCGCGCCTGCGGACCAAGTTCGCGGGGCGCCCCGAGTTCGTCGAGAACTTCTTCCGCTACATCGCGGAAGAGGTGCGCGAGTACATGGCGCGGCTCGGCTTCCGCACCATGGACGAGATGATCGGCCGGGTGGACCGGATCGACGTCGCCCCCGCGGTGGATCACTGGAAGGCGCGCGGCCTCGACTTCTCCGCGATCCTGTACCGCCCGCCGGTCGGCCCCGACGTCGCGGTGCGGAAGGTGGTCGAGCAGGACCACGGCCTCGACCGGTCGCTCGACATGACCACCCTGCTGCCGATGTGCGCACCCGCGGTGGAGCGGCAGGAGCCGGTGGACATCCGCCTCCGCATCCAGAACGTCAACCGCACGGTGGGCACCATCCTGGGCTCCGAGATCACCACGCGCTACGGCGCGGAGGGGCTGCGCGACGATACCATCCGCATCCACTTCTCGGGCTCGGCCGGCCAGAGCTTCGGGGCCTTCCTGCCCCGCGGGGTGACCCTCACGCTCGAGGGCGACGCCAACGACTACATCGGCAAGGGCCTCTCGGGCGGCAAGCTCATCGTCTACCCGCCGCGGGAGGCCACCTTCGTGGCCGAGGAGAACATCCTGGTCGGCAACGTCGTGCTCTACGGGGCCACCGGCGGCGAAGCCTATTTCCGCGGAGTCGCGGGCGAGCGGTTCGCGGTCCGGAACAGCGGCGCCCTCACGGTGGTCGAGGGCGTGGGCGATCACGGCTGCGAGTACATGACGGGCGGGCGCGTGGTGGTCATCGGAGGGACCGGCCGCAACTTCGCGGCCGGCATGTCGGGCGGCCTCGCCTTCGTGCTCGACGAGGCCGGCGACTTCAAGGCGCGCTGCAACCTGGGCATGGTGGATCTGGAGCCCCTGGTGGACACCGAGGACGTGGAGCTCGTCAAGGATCTCCTGGCGCGGCACATCCGCTTCACCCAGAGCCCGGTGGCGGCCCGGCTGCTCGTGGACTGGGAGCGAAGCCAGTCCCGGTTCGTCAAAGTGATCCCGCAGGACTACAAGCGGGTGATGGCCGCCATCAAGAAGGCGCAGGAAACCGGTACGTCCGTCGACGAGGCCGTCATGGCGAGCGCGCATAATTAGCTCGGAGGGGGGCTCCGCCCCCCTTCCGATGCCTCCCCCCGGAAGAACCGATTGCGCCGGCAAAGCCGGCGCTCGAACACGGCAGGGTTGACGTGAGCGGCCACGGCGTTAGCGAGTAGGAGCGGACCAGAGGAGCGATGGGCAAGATCACCGGATTCATCGAGTGGAAGCGCGACAAGCAGCCGTACCGGCCGGTCGAGGAGCGCACGCGCGACTGGCGGCAGGTCATGCTCCCGTGGCCGGGCGAGACCCTGCGCAAGCAGGGCGCGCGCTGCATGGACTGCGGCATCCCCTTCTGTCACCAGGGCTGCCCGCTCGGCAACCTCATCCCGGACTGGAACGACCTCGTCTACCGGGACAAGTGGCGGGAGGCCATCGGCCGCCTGCACGCCACCAACAACTTCCCGGAGTTCACCGGCACGCTCTGCCCGGCGCCCTGCGAGGGCTCCTGCGTGCTCGGCATCAACGACGACGCGGTGACCATCAAGGCCGTCGAGCTCGCGATCATCGACCGCGCCTTCGAGGAGGGCTGGATCGCGCCCGAGCCGCCCGCGGGGCGGACCGGCAAGACCGTCGCGGTGATCGGCTCCGGCCCCGCCGGCCTCGCGACCGCCCAGCAGCTCGCGCGCGCCGGCCACCAGGTCACCGTCTTCGAGCGCGCGGACCGGATCGGCGGGCTGCTCCGCTACGGTATCCCCGAGTTCAAGATGGAGAAGCGCGTGCTGGACCGGCGGCTCGCCCAGATGGAGGCGGAGGGCGTGCGCTTCGTGGTCTCGGCGCACGTCGGCGTGGGTCGGCCGGTGGAGGCGCTTCGGCGCGCGTTCGACGCCCTCGTGCTCTGCGGCGGCGCGTGCGCCCCCCGCGACCTGCCGATTCCCGGGCGGGAGCTCGGCGGCGTGCACTTCGCCATGGACTACCTCACGCCGCAGAACCGGCGCTGCGAGGGCGACCTGGTGCCCGACGAGGTCTTCATCAGCGCCCAGGGCAAACGCGTGGTCATCATCGGGGGCGGCGACACCGGGGCCGACTGCCTGGGGACCGTGCACCGGCAGGGCGCGCTCGAGGTACACCAGCTCGAGATCCTGCCGCGCCCGCCGGATGCGCGCGCCGCCGACAACCCGTGGCCACAGTGGCCGAACATCTACCGCGTCTCCTCCGCCCACGCGGAGGGTGGCGAGCGCGTCTACTCGGTGTCGACGGTCCGGTTCGTCGGGGACGAGCGCGGGCGCGTGAAGGCGCTCGAGGTCGCGCGCGTGGAGCCGGTGCGCGAGGGCGGCCGGCTCGTGTTCCGGGAGATCCCGGATTCGGCGTTCGTCCTGCCCTGCGAGCTGGTGCTGCTGGCGATGGGCTTCGTGGGGCCCGAGCGGCCGGGGCTGCTCGAGCAGCTCGGGATCGCCCTCACCGACCGGGGGAACGTCAAGCGCGACGAGAACTGGATGACGAGCGTGCCCGGCGTGTTCACCGCGGGGGACATGCAGCGGGGCCAGTCGCTGATCGTGTGGGCTATCGCGGAGGGCCGTAGCGCCGCGCGCGGCGTGGACCGCTACCTCATGGGGCGCTCGGACCTGCCGGCGCCCCTGCCCTGAGGCGTCACTTCCAGCGTTCGAAGTCCCAGAGCGCCTCGGTCCGCGCGACCGTCGCCCCGAGCTGTTGGAGTTCGCCCTGCAGGCGGTCCGCGGTCAGCCCCTGATTCGGAACCGGCTTGTTGAGGAAGAACCAGCGCCGGCTCTCGTGGTAGGAGAAGTGGCTGGGGCCGATGGCGTCGTTCTCGGTCAGCATGTTGAGGATCGCGTTGCCGCTGATGGTCCGGCCGGGCGGCACCTTCTTGAGCCAGGCCACGAGCCAGACCAGCGTGCCGTCCCGGGACAGGGTCACGCGGGTCGAGATGGCGAGGCCGCCCGGCGGACGCAGGATGATCTCGTACTCGGGCCCCGACTCGTTACGCGCCTCGCGCGGCTGATAGCCGAGCGTCGCGAGCAGGCCCTGCACGCCCGCGTGGTCGAGGCGTGCCGTTCCGCGCTCGGGCTGAGCGTGGGCCGCGGGCCCGAGCAGCGCCCCGGCCACCGCGGCGGCGGTGAGCGCGCGCCCCATCACCCGCATCCGGAGGGAGACGATCATCGATGAGCCTCACACGATCCGAGCGAGAGCACCTGATCCAGCAGTACGCCGACGGCCCCGCGCGCCTCGACGGAGCCCTGGCCCGAGTCCCCGCCGAGGCGCGGAAGTGGCGGCCGGCGCCCGGGGAGTGGTCCGCCCACGAGGTGGCCTGCCACTGCGCGGACTCGGAGACCAACGGGGCCGCCCGCATCCGCTACGTGGTCTGCGAGCCCGAGCCGGTGGTCCTGGGCTACGACGAGAACGTCTGGGCGGTCGCGCTCGACTACCACGGGCATCCGGTCGACGCCGCCCTGGCCACCGTGCGGGCGGTGCGCGCCAATACCGCGGCGGTTCTCCGGCGCCTGCCCGAGGAGGCCTGGACGCGAGAAGGGCGTCACACCGCGTCGGGTCGCTACACCGCGCTGGACTGGCTCGCCATCTACGCCGAGCATCTGGAGATCCACGCCCGGCAGATCGAGGCCAACCTGGCCGCGTGGGAGGCCGCCGGCCGCCCCTAGTAGTCTGTCCGGGTAACATTGGACGATGCGTAGCGAACGGGGGACGACGCGTAGCGAACGGGTCGGTCCGCTTCGAGCGCGGGCTCTGCCCGCGCACCCTGTGTCTGGGGGGAGGTTCGGAAGGGGGGCGTAGCCCCCCTCCGAGTCCCCTAGCTGAGGGGCCGGACGATCGCGTCCCAGTGGGAGAAGTCCTCCTTGAGGAGGATGACGCGGTCGCCACCGCCTTCGAGGTAATCGAGGTTGCCGCTCCAGATGTAGAAGTTGAAGCGCGCGCGGCCGCCCTCGATCGTGACCTTGCCCCAGCGGGTGACGCCGTCCCACGAGGCGATCAGCGTGCTGTCCGGGTTGATCGTGAGGTAGAAGAGCTGGTAGGACCCCCGGCCGAACACGATCTGCCCCTGCCAGCGGCCCGCGATGAGGTTGATATCGGTGACCTGGCGCGCGGGCGGGAGCGGCGCGCACCCCGCGGGCACGAGCGCGGCCGCCACGAGCAGCGCCGCGCACAGGGCTCGGCCCGCGCGCCGGACCGCGGCTCGCCGGCTCACCGGAGCGGGCTCTGCCAGAGCACGTGGCCCACGAAGAAGGGCCCGAGACTCTCGAGGTACTGCGAGGTCTGCCCGGTCCGGCGCATGGCCTGCACCAGATGGGACAGCGGGTGCAGCGCGCGTCCGACGAGCCCGATCACGAAGTCGTGGCGCGGCCCATGGTGCCGTGCTCCCGCACGATCGCGCCCTGCTCCTGCGGGGTGAGCCGCGCGAAGGCGCCGGCCCGCCGCAGCGGGTACCAGATCCCCCAGGGCCAGGCCGGATTCAGCACGGTCCGCCGCGGGCGGGCGAGTAGCCAGTCCTCGAGGTCCGGCTCGAAGCCGGAGGCGTAGGTGCGGCCGAGCATGGTCAGCTCGGGGCGATGCCGGAGCGAGGCGAAGGGCTCGGCGGCGAGCAGCTCGCGGAGCGTGCTCGCGAAGAAGGCCGGGTCCTCGTGAAAGGCGAGCAGCGCCACGCCGGCGGGATCGTTGACGTCGTGGTAGAGCACGCCCTCGATGCGGCTCCGCTCCATCGCCCCGACCAGCGGCTTGCCGTCGGGACAGCCGGTCCAGACCTGGAGCTGCATGAACAGCCGGCGCTCGGAGACCTGCTGGTTGGCGCCCTTCTCCCGCACGTCCACGCCGGATCCGTCCACGGCCTACCCTCCGCGCGTGTGCATCTCGAGGTGCGGATCGCGCTTGAGCTCACCGATCTGCATGAGCGGCTGCCGGTCGGGCGTCGCCAGCCGCTCCTCGGCCCCGCGATCGCGGCGGCCCTGCCAGGTGGCGCGGAGGAGGGCCAGCAGGTCCTCGCGCGAGGCGCCCGCGCGAAGCGGCTTGCGCAGGTCCGTGCCCCGCGCGGCGTAGAGGCAGAGATACCAGAGGCCATCGGCGGTGAGGCGGCTCCGGTCGCACGCGCGGCAGAAGGGCGCGGTGGTGGACGAGATGATCCCGAACACCCGGCCGTCGGAGAGCCGGAAGCGGTCGGCGGGCGCCGAGCTCTCCTCCACGATCGGCTCGATCGGCCCGTAGCGCTCGGCGAGGCGGGTCAGCATCTCGCGGCGCGGCACCACGCGCTCCATGCTCCAGTGGGTGGCCCCACCCACGTCCATGTACTCGATGAAGCGCACCTCGGCGGAGACGGACGCCCCGTACTCGATCAGGTTCGCCAGCTCGTCGTCGTTGACCCCGCGCATGACCACGGTGTCGAGCTTGAGGCCGGGCCAACCGGTGTGCCCCACCGCCGCGATGCCCTCGAGCACGCGGGCGTGGGTGTCGCGGCGGGTCAGCGCCTTGAAGCGGTCCTCACGCAGCGTGTCGAGGCTCACGGTGACGCGGTGCAGGCCCGCCGCGCGGAGCGCGGGGGCCTGCTCGGCCAGCAGCACGCCGTTCGTGGTCATGGCCAGGTCGCGGATGCGCGGGTTGGCCGCGAGCAGCCGCACGAGCCGGTCGAGGTCGCGGCGCAGGAGCGGCTCGCCGCCGGTGAGGCGCACCTTGTCCACGCCCAGGTCGGCGAAGACGTCCACGAGCCGGTCCATCTCCTCGAAGCTCAGCATGTCGTCCCGGGGAAGCCAGAGGTACTCCTCCTCGGGCATGCAGTACTGGCAGCGCAGGTTGCAGCGATCGGTGACCGAGAGCCGCAGGTTGCGCAGCGGGCGATCGAGCGCGTCGCGGATCACGGCATCTCCACGTAGACGTCGCCGTCCACGACCGCGGCCGGGAAGCAGCCGATCTTGACCGCGGGGTTATTGGCATTGGCCCCGGTGGTCACGTCCCAGCGCCAGCCGTGCCACGGGCAGATTGCGACCCGGCCCTCGAGATCGCCCTCGCCCATGGGCCCGCCGCGGTGGGGACAGGTATTGTCGACGGCGTGGTAGGCCCCCTCGACGTTGAAGAGCGCGACGCTCTTCGTCCCCGCCTGCACCACGAGTCCCTGCCCGGGCGGCACGTCGGTGGCCTTCGCGACCTTGAAGGACGACATCGGCGCTACCCCGCCACCGCGGCGGGGGCGGCGGGCTCGAGCGCCCGCTCCCACTCGCGCAGGAGCCCGGCCCTCTTCACCCCGACGTCGAAGTGGTCCCACGGGAGGATCTCGGTCGGCTCCCGGTGCCGCCGCGTGAAGAAGGCGGGGTCGCCGTCCCACTCGCGGAGGGCGTGGCGCCAGTCGCCGTCGAGCCGCGCGGCCAGCTCCACGAAGTCGGCCACCCGCCGGTCCCCGCGGGCCAGCAGGGCCTGGAGCGCCGCCTCGCGCGGGTTCTCGTGCACGACCCGGATCGTGTCGAGCCGCCGGGCCGCCCGCTTGATGATGTCGAGCTTCTCCTCGAGCGCCCGCGGATCGTCGAAGGGCGCCCACTGGAAGGGCGTCCAGGGCTTCGGGACGAAGGTGGACACCGACAGCGTCAGCTTGCCGAAGGAGTGCCCGTCGGGGCCCAGCGCCCGCAGGCGCTCGATCAGCCGCGCGGCCAGGTCGGGGATCGCCGCCACGTCCTCACGGGTCTCGGTGGGCAGGCCGATCATGAAGTAGCACTTGAGATTCGGAATGCCGTAGCGACGGAGCAGGTGGCAGGCCTCGTAGAGCTGCTCGTCGGTGATGGCCTTGCGGACGACGCGGCGCAGCCGCTCGGTTCCCGCCTCCGGCGCCATGGTGAGGGTCCGGTGCCCACCGCGCTGCAGCGACGCCACCAGCTCCTCGGTCAGGCTGTCGGCCCGGAGCGAGGAGATCGACACCTCGACCCCGTGCTCCTCGAGCAGGCGCATGAGGTCGCCGATCCAGGGATAGTCGGACACGCAGGCGCCCACGAGTCCGACCCGCTTGGACTCCTTGGCGATCTTCGCCACCGACTCGCGCAGGGATTCGAGGCTCCGGTGCCGCACCGGCCGGTAGACCTGGCCTTCGAGACAGAACCGGCAGCCCCGTCCGCAGCCCTTGCCGACCTCCAGGAGCTGCATGTGCCCGTACTCGGCCTTGGGCGTCTTGAGCGTGGAGCGCGTCTCGAAGCGATTGACGTCCTTCAGCCGGCGCTTGATGACCAGCGCGGGCACGTCGTTCGCGAGCGGCGCGACCGCCGCGATCAGCCCACCGGCCCCATAGTCGACGCGGTAGGCGTCGGGGACGTAGATGCCGGCCAGCGGCTTCAGCCGGTCGATGAAGCGGCGCCGGCGCTCGGTATCGGCGGGGGCGCTCTCCAACCAGGCGGCCACGATCTCGCCCACCACTTCCTCGCCTTCCCCCACCACCACGAAGTCCATGAAGGGGGCGACCGGCTCGGGGTTGGAGAAGGCGCACACGCCGCCCATCATGACCACCGGATCGCCGGGGCCCCGATCGGCGGCCCGCAGGGGGAGCCCCGCCAGCCGCAGCAGCCGGACCGCGTTGATGTAGTCGCCTTCGTAGGTCAGCGAGAAGCCGACCAGGTCGAAGTCGGTCAGCGGCCGGTGGGACTCGAGCGAGAACGGCGCGGTCCCGGTGCGGCCGTACTCGTCCACATCCTCCGGGTCCGGGAAGAAGACACGCTCGCAGACCACGTTCGGGATCGCGTTCAGGTGATCGTAGATGGTCTGGAAGCCCAGGTTGGACATGCCGACCGCGTACGTGTTCGGGTACACGAGCGCGATGGTCACGCGGCCGCCCCAGTCCTTGCGGACCACGCCCTCTTCCGAGGCCACCAGCTCCTGCGCCTTCTTCTTGAGTTTCCAGGACATACGGACAGTCAGTCTACCACGGCAGAAACGGACAGGGCGGGAGCGTGGCGAAGATCGTGACAGGTGCGCGTTCTACGAATGTCCGCGGCCTGGGGGAGCGCGGGGGCCATTTCTGGGCCCCCGCGTAAGACAGAGCCTAAAGACTTAGACTGGTAAGTGTCAGTAGCTCCCGGTCAGGAAGGTGTCAACACCTCCCGGTCGCTATGATGGTGGCAAACGGCGAGGAGGGTGTTGAGGGCATGGTTCAAAAAGGGCGGGAGACCAGGCAGCAGGCCCTAACCCGACTTCCGCAGTTCGAGCGGCGCGACCCCGGGTTGCGGGCCGCGCCGGGGTGTAAGTCCGAGCCGCGGCACCAAGTTCATTGACTTGCGCGCACGGCCTGGACAATGTACCTGCGCCATACGACGCGGCGGAAGGACGGCAAGGTCCACCGCTACTGGCGGCTGGTCCGCTCGGTAGCGCGTGGGCGGCAAGGTGGTGCAACAAACCGTCGCGCAGCTCGGGGAGCTGGACGCCGCTGGGCGCGCCCAGCCCCGCGTGCTGGCCCGCACCATCACCGGCGACCGCGGGCAACCCGACCTGTTCACGCCCGCCGAGGCCGATCCAGCGGTGCCGGTACGCCTGCGGCGCCACAAGCCCGCCGAGGTAGAGCGCCAAGCGCCACCCGGGCGCTCCCCCGGGGATCGCGGCATCGCAGCCGATACCACCCGACGAGGTACACCGTCGCGAGGGCGCCGTCGACGAGCGCCACGTCGGAGCGCCACTTTCAGGACAGGAGGATGGCGGCGAGGGTCACGTCCACAGGACCGACCTCCCCAGGCGCTGGACGACGAGGCCGGTACCGGCGGTCGGCTCGCGAGGCCAGGCGATCACGATGCGTCGTCCCTCCCAGGAGCGTCGCCACGAGGAGCTGGGCCGCGCAAGGCAAGCCGCGGCGACGCAGCGCCGTCTGGCCGCGTCACCGGGCCACATGGCCACTCAGCACGATCACCCAGGCCGGAAGGAAGGCGAGCACGCCCAGCCGCCACAGTCGCGTGGCTTGGTGAGCCTCGGCGAAGTCGCCGGTCTCGCGCACACGTGCCTCCGTCACGATCGCGCCGATGAGCCCGGCCGCTGCCGACAGCAGCCCGGCCGCACCAGGTCGCACGCCAGGTGTGGTGCCGAGGAGGCCGACAAAGGCCACGAGCCAGGCGGGGAACAGCGTGACCAGCCCGAGGCCCCAGTAAGCGTGCGGATCGCGTGAAGCGCCGTCGGCAGTCAAGTGCGTCAGGCCGCTCCGGCTCGCGACGACCCCGATGAGACCGAGGAGTACCGAGGACGCGATGATCCACATGCTAGAGGCGATAGAGCATCCAGTACACGACCACGCCCGTGACCGACACATACAGCCACACCGGAAGCGTCCAACGGGCAATCCTCACGTGGCGCTCGAACTGCCCGCCCCAGGCACGGTAGATCGTGGTGAGGGCCAGCGGGACGATGGCAGCGGCGAGCACGATGTGGGAGCTGAGGAGGACGAAATAGACCAACCGGATCCATCCGGTGCCCTCGAAGGAGACGGAGCCGACACGATAGTGGTAGGTGACATACGAGATCAGAAACAGGGACGACGTGCCGAAGGCCGTCAGCATGCAGGTCCGGTGGACCGCCACGTTTCGGTAACGGATAAAGAGGTAGCCCGCGGCGAGCAGTAGCGCGCTCGTGCCGTTGAGGGCGGCGTTGAGGGCCGGCAAGACCGAGGTCTGGCGCCTCGCGCTCTCCCTCGGTCCGCCGAGCAGGAGGATGCCCACGAGGAGAACGACGACACTGGATACGGCGGCGATCGCCATCAGCGCCAGCCTGTCCCGACGCTTCCTGGCCGTGCGCAGGACATCTGCCGCCGTTCCCTCGGGCGTCATCGCACCCTTCGTCATGGAACCGGCGGTGTCGGGGTCGGCCGGCCGTGACGGCTGTACGTTCGATCGACATACGCCCGAATCTCGCGAAGCGGCTTCCCCTCGTCGAGCATGCGCATCACGTCCCGCGTGATGCCGATGCAGATCCCTCAGCCAAGGCTCATCCGATCGAACTCGAGCCTCTGCGGGCCCGAGGAATCCTTGAGGTAGCAGGACGCGTTGCTCGTGTGTCCCTCGGCGCCGCAACCGCAGAAGCACGGGATGTACCGGAGCGTGTCCCGGTTGGCGACAGCGAAGCGGTACGCCTCACGGATCTCGGGGCTCGCTCGCTGGAGAGGATAGGCAACATGAACGGCATCCGGAGGCGGTCGCCCCTTCCTCGGCCCCTGTCAACTTGACGTAACCTGCCAATACTCGGACGCCGGCCGCCCCAGGAGCCGTAGGCACAGCTCGGCGCGATCCGGCGCCGCTCGAACACCCGTTTGCTCAGGCGCGCCCGTAGAGGTGGTAGAGCATCACGTACACGATCACGCCGGTCACCGACACGTAGAGCCAGAGGGGGAGCGTCCACCGCGTGATCCTCACGTGCCGATCGAAGCGGCCGCGGAGCGCGTGGGACAGGGTCACCGCGAACGCGGAGCCCATGCAGCCGGGATTTCCGATATGGACTCATTTCCACCCTTTGTCGCGGCAGCCATCACAGTCGGTCAGCCCGTTCACGACTTCCGACACGTTGAGAGGTTCATCTCCGCGACGCATGACCGTGCGCGACCTCACATTTCCCGGGTCGGTCACTCCGACCGTCGGTTTCAGAGACACCCCCGCTCGTTCGCTGCCCCTCATCGCCCGTCCTGTCGATGCGGCGCTCGATCAGGTCGGGTGCCACGCGAGTCGCTCGATGCGTCCGAGGATCTGTCCAAACAGGCGCTGCGTCAAGTGGCTTTCGGCAAGCTGGAGGATGAAGTACCGCGCATGGCGGATGAGCCGCCCGCCGGTCTTGAACAGCCGCTGCTGGAGGCTCGTCAGGGACCAGCTCTGGATGGCGACCGGCAGGACGAGCCGGCGCAGAAGATTGCCGAGGTTGTAGGCGATGACGCCCAAGAGCAGCCGGACCTCGTTGGCCCGGAACCGATGACAGGAGAGGCGCGTCCAATGGGTGGCCGCTTTCCCTTCCTTGATCCACTGCTCCGCCGTCCCGCGCTGGTTGTAGAAGCGAACGACGGCCCGGTTCGCCCCGGTCAAGGTGGTGACGATGAAGCCCACCCGAGGAAAGAGTTCTCCCAGGTGATGCTCGACCTTGGCGATCACCCGCCGCGGCCGGTCTCAGGACGCGGCCCGATACCGAAAGCTCCGGTAACGCACCAGCGGGGCGTGGCTCGGTCGGCCGCGTGGCCGGGTGAGCAGGCCCTCGATGGCCCGCTCCAAGACAGCGTTGGCCGGGAGGCGGATGGCATACGCCGCACCCCGTCGTTCCCCCGGTGCGCGGGTCGGTGCGGTGCCGGTCGATCAGTGTGCACAGCCTCAGGCGTTCGTCCAACTCGCGCGGGAGCAAGACACCGGCATCGGAGGTCACCGTCGCGCCCCGGAACTCGACGCGAAGTTGAGGATTAAACGAGAGGCGAACCGGGCCAGATGTTGCGTCACCCATTGGGTGGTGCCCTCCGCGTCAGCGAGGAGCCCCCGAGAGCCGCGTGTCATGCGGGCGTTGAGCGATTATGGCCCAGTACGTTCAGCCTTCACATCGAAAATGCGGGTGCAGATCTTGTGCGCCAACACCTTGCGCCGGCGGATCATGAGGTAGCCGGAAACCAGGAGGACGGCGCAGGTCGCGTTCAGGGCGGCGTTAAGGGCGGGGAGGGCCGAGACCGGGAGGGAGCTCATCGAGACCCCCGGGACGCCACCGGCATCAAGGCATCAGCGATGACCAGCGGCGGGCGCGACCTTCACCGAGTCGGCGGTCTTGTGCGGGACCGCGGAGTGGTCCGGAATGAGGATGAAGATCAAGAGGGCGCCTAGAAACAGCTCCTCGGCCGAGCGCGGTCGCGCCGGCTTGTGGTCGCCTACAGACGGAGGTTCTCGCCGGGCACGCGGACGTTGTCCCAGAAGACCTCGTTGAACTCGGCCTCACCGGTCATCTGGCGGAGTGGCCGCACCGTGATGCCCGGCGACTTCATGCCGACGAGCAGGAAGCTGATGCCCTTGTGCTTGGGCGCGGCGGGATCGGTGCGGACGAGCAGGAAGCACCAGTCCGCCACGTGACCCATGCTCGTCCACACCTTCTGGCCGTTGACGACGAAGTGATCGCCGTCGAGGACCGCGCGGGCTTGTAAATTCGCGAGGTCCGACCCCGCGTTCGGCTCGGAGAAGCCCTGGACCGACACCCCGTCGGGGCACCCTCGCCGGGTCAGGCCGGCCGCCCTAAATCGACTTCCCCGCTGCGCACGGCCGGGCTAGAATCCCCATAGCGGCGGGAGCACTGCGGTTCAGTCCAACTGGTCCTATCCGCCGTGCACCGGCCTGGGCGATGAGATCCCGCGCGTGGCACGGCGGATTAGACCCTATTCGTTAGAGCGCATACGATATGTCCATCACAGTTCGACCTGCATCAGAAGCGGACGCGGTTACAGCCTGCGACGTGCTCCGACGATCCATCCGTGAGCTCTGTGTCGCCGATCATGGTCACGACGAACAAGTGCTGTCTGCGTGGCTCGCGAACAAGACACCGGAGAATGTCCGGGCGTGGATCACCTCCGCTTCAAGCTTCTCCGTTGTGGCCGTTGATGGTTCCGAGGTGCGGGGGTTCGGGCTGGTCCAGCGTGATGGTGAGATTCAGATGTGCTACCTGGTCCCGGAAGTGCAGTACCGTGGTGCCGGCAAGCTCATGCTGCGCGCGCTTGAGGAACAAGCTGCTCGGTGGGCGCTAAAAGGCGTATTCCTGACGAGCTCGGTCACCGCCAGGCGGTTCTATGAGGTCCGTCTACGAGGTGCGGGCGGTGCCCGGTCGGGGACTCGAGGAGGACCGGCATTTTGGGCCACGGCTCTTATTCGGGGAAGGCGAGTCACGGTGGGCGTGAGATCACCTTGATCGAGGTTGAGAGCGTGGAGGCGCTCCACGGCGGCGTTGTGAACGCCGACGGGCAGACGCTGGGCACCAAGTTGTCTCCGGCCGAGACCCGACGCAACATCGCCGCATCCGGCGTGCCCTTAAACCACTTGGTGGACCAGGAATTCTGGGTGGGCGAAGTCTTGCTGCGAAGCACGCGGCTCTGCGAGCCGTGCCGGCACCTGGAGGACCTCACTCAGAAAGGAGTCCTGGCCAGGCTCATTCATTGGGGCAGCCTGAGAGCGCGAATCCTGACCGAGGGCACGATCCGCGTGGGCGATGTCATCCGGCCCCCGGACGGCCTGAACCGGGGCGGGCAGACACCGGGCGATCGTGGATGAGCTGACCCTCGTGAGCCATTCGTCCTCGACCGGAGCCTTGCTCGCCTCCTGGCGCTGGCGTCCGGAGGTTGTGTTGATCCTTGCGACACTGGCGAGTGCGTACGCGTCCGGGTGGTGGCGTCTTCGCGAGTGGGGCTATCGGGAGCTTGCCCCCGGATGGCGCCTCGGGCTCTACCTGAGCGGCCTTGGCGCGGTGGCCGTCGCCCTCCTCCCACCCGTGGACGACCTCGCTCACGACCTCCTGACCGCCCACATGGTCCAGCATCTGCTCTTGATGATGATCGCGGCGCCGCTTCTTCTGCTCGGGAACCCGCTGCCGACCTCTCTCTGGGGGCTGCCCCGGTGGGCTCGCCGAGCCCTCGGGCGCCTGCTCACTCGAAACGCGCCGCTCCGCAAAGTCCTCTGGGCCGCCACGCTGATGCCGGTCGCCTGGCTCCTCTTCGTCGGGAACTTGTGGCTCTGGCATCTTCCGGCCGCCTATCAGGCCGCGCTGCGCGATCCCGTGATCCACGATGTCGAGCACGTCGCCTTCTTCGGCACGGCGCTCCTCTTCTGGTGGCCGATCGTGGAGCCGGCGCCCCGGCTGCACGAGCGGATCCCCCGCGGCTTTGCGATCCTGTATCTCCTCGCGGCCACGGGGCAGAACACGCTGCTGAGCGCCTTGA
>WNFE01002291.1_pt1 | contig 17383 bp, 16 predicted proteins | sample 5400451 | NCBI WGS metagenome assembly WNFE01 (sample SAMN13153344, study PRJNA577476) | soil metagenome | isolation source: 200 cm saprolite under Douglas fir tree site 2 hole 2 | place: USA:California | collected 2015-04-18
TGCTGCTGATCGAGCAGAACCTCGGGGTGGCGATCGACGTCGCCGACACCGTCGACGTGATGGTCAACGGCCGCATCGCGCGCTCGATGCCGTCGGCCGAGCTGGCCGCCGACCGCGACCTCCAGCAGCGCCTGCTCGGCGTCAAGGTGGGCGTGGACGAGGAGCCGGGCGACGACGCGGCGCCCGAACCGGGCGCGGGGGGCCCGCCGGACACGGTCACCGTCTATACGGTGAGGCGCTCGAGCGACGAGGTGGAGGCGGCGCCGGCCCCGGAGGCCGAGCCGCCCGCCGAGCGGGTGGTGCGCGGCTTCACGCGCTGGAACGCGGTCGATCCCCGGAGCGCGCCGCGCGATCGCCTAATCGACGGCCGCGCGGACCCGGGCGCCCCCGTCCCGTCGCTCGACGGGGCGGCCGCGGCCCTGGCCGATGGCCGCCCCGCCGGACGGGCGGTGGAGTTCCCGGTGGCCGCCACCGTGGGGCGCGCGGCCTACATCGCCGGCACCTTCGATACCAAGGGGCGCGAGCTGTTCTTCCTGCGGAACTGCCTGGACAAGCTCGGCCTGCGCACCGTCACGGTGGACCTGGCGACGTCCGGCAAGCCGTCGCCGGCCATGATCCACCCGCGGGAAGTCGCGCGGCATCATCCCAGGGGCGAACGCGCCGTGTTCACGGGCGACCGCGGCTCCGCGGTCAGCGAGATGGCGGTGGCCTTCGCGCAGTTCGTCACGCGCCGGCGCGACCTGGGCGGCCTCATCTCGGCGGGCGGCTCCGGCGGCACCGCGCTGGCCACCCTCGCCATGCGCGGCCTGCCCATCGGCCTGCCCAAGGTCATGGTCTCCACGGTGGCCTCCGGCGACGTGAGGCCGTACGTCGGCCCGTCCGACATCTGCATGATGTACTCGGTCACCGACGTGGCGGGCATCAACCGCATCTCGGAGCGGGTGCTCGCCAACGCGGCGCACGCGCTCGCGGGCATGATCGCCTACGGGCGCGCCCAGAACGGCGACTCGAGCGCCAAGCCGGCGATCGGCCTCACCCAGTTCGGGGTGACCACGCCGTGCGTGCAGGCGGTCACCAAGGCGCTCGGGGAGCGCTACGACTGCCTCGTATTCCACGCCACCGGAACCGGCGGCCAGTCCATGGAGAAGCTGGTGGACTCGGGCCTGCTGGCCGGGGTGATCGACGTCACCACCACCGAGATCGCGGACGAGATCGTGGGCGGCGTCCTCTCCGCGGGGCCCACGCGCCTGGATTCGATCATCCGCACGCGGCTGCCCTACGTCGGCTCGTGCGGCGCGCTCGACATGGTGAACTTCTGGGCGATGGACACGGTGCCCGCCCAGTTCCGCGACCGCAATCTCTACCGGCACAACCCCAACGTCACCCTCATGCGCACGACCCCGGAGGAGTGCGCCCGCATCGGCCGCTTCATCGTCGAGAAGCTCAACCGGATGGAGGGCCCCGTGCGGTTCCTGATCCCCGACGGCGGCGTCTCCCTGATCGACGCGGCGGGCAAGGCGTTCTGGGATCCCGCCGCGGATCGGGCGCTGTTCGACGCGATCACGTCCGGCTTTCGGGCGACCACCAACCGGAGGCTCGTCCGGCTGCCGCACAATATCAACGACCAGGCCTTCTGCGACGCCCTGGTGGCCGCCTTCGACGAGATCGTCGGCGAGCCGGCCCTGGCCCGGCCCCCGGTGAGGTGAGCCCGCCCATGCCCCGCATCTCCCGTCAGGACTGCCTCAAGAAGTTCCGGGCCATGATCCGGCGCGGCGAGCCGATCATCGGCGGCGGCGCCGGCACCGGGCTCTCCGCCAAGTGCGAGGAGGCGGGCGGCATCGACCTGATCGTGATCTACAACTCGGGCCGGTATCGCATGGCCGGCCGCGGATCGCTCGCCGGGCTCATGGCCTACGGCAACGCCAACGACATCGTGGTGGACATGGCGCGCGAGGTGCTGCCGGTGGTGAAGCGGACGCCGGTGCTCGCCGGGGTGAACGGCACCGACCCGTTCATGATCACCGACGACTTCCTGCGCCGGCTGATCGAGCTCGGGTTCTCCGGGGTGCAGAACTTCCCGACGGTGGGCCTCTTCGACGGCACCATCCGCGCCCAGCTCGAGGAGACCGGCATGGGCTACGGCCTCGAGGTGGAGATGATCCGTGCGGCCCGCGAGCGCGACCTGCTCACCACGCCCTACGTGTTCTCGGAGCAGAACGCGGTGGACATGGCCAAGGCGGGCGCCGACATCGTGGTCTGCCACCTGGGCCTCACCGCGGGCGGCGCCATCGGCGCCGAGACCGCGCTCAAGATCCGAGACTGCGTGCCGCTCGTCAACTCATGGGCGGCCGCCGCCCGGTCGGTGAACAAGGACGTCATCGTGCTCTGCCACGGCGGGCCGATCGCCCGGCCGGCCGACGCGCGCTACGTCCTGAAGCACTGCCGGCAGTGCCACGGCTTCTACGGCGCCTCCAGCATGGAACGGTTGCCGACCGAAGTGGCCCTGACCGAGACGACCCGCAAGTTCAAGCGCATCCGGCGGTGAAGAATCGTGAAGCAGTGGCCCAGGCGCCACTGGGCATGAGCCAAGTGGTGGGGGGGCTTGGGGGAGGAGCGGCGCCGCTCCCCCCCAATACAAATATGCCGTTAGGGGGTCTGTCATGACTGGAGCACAGTTTGGTGCCGTGATCTTGGGCCTGATCGTAGTGGCGGTGGTGGTCGCCATTGCCGTGTGGCTGATGAACTGGCTGTATCTGCGGTCGTCGAAGGAGCGCGCCTTCGTGCGCACCGGCCTCGGGGGCCAGAAGGTGGTGATGAACGGCGGGGCCTTCGTGCTGCCGATCGTCCACGAGGTGGTGCCGGTCAACATGAACACGCTGCGGCTCGAGGTGTCGCGCGGGCGGGACAAGGCCCTGATCACCAAGGATCGCATGCGGGTGGACGTCGTCTCCGAGTTCTACGTGCGCGTGCAGGCGGGGCCGGAGGCCATCGCGTCGGCGGCCCAGACCCTGGGCCAGCGCACGCTGGAGCCGGAGACGCTCAAGGAGCTGGTCGAGGGCAAGTTCGTGGACGCGCTCCGCACGGTGGCCGCCGAGATGACCATGGAGGAGCTGCACGAGAAGCGCGGGGAATACGTCAAGCGGGTGAAGGGCGTGGTGGCGGCCGACCTCCTGCAGAACGGGCTCGAGCTGGAGGCGGTCTCGCTCACCCAGCTCGACCAGACCGCCATGGAGTTCTTCAATCCGTCCAACGCCTTCGACGCGGAGGGCCTCACCCGGCTCACCGAACAGATCGAGCGGCGCAAGAAGATCCGCAACGACATCGAGCAGGACACCATGATCCAGGTGCGCAACAAGAACCTGGAGACCGAGCGCCAGGCCCTCGACATCGACCGCGAGCTGGAGTACGCGCGCCTGTCCCAGGAGCGCGAGCTCGAGATGGAGCGGGCATCCCAGCGGTCGGACGTGGCCCGCCAGCGCGCCGAGAAGGAGCAGGAGGCCGAGCGGGCCCAGATCGGGGCGCGGGAAGCAGTGGACCGGGCGCGCATCACCTCGGAGCGGGCGGTGGAGGAGGAGCGCATCCTCAAGGAGAGCGGGGTGCAGCAGCTCGAGATCGGGCGGCGGCAGGCGGTCGAGCTGGCCGAGCAGCAGCGCGCCATCGCGGTGGCCGAGCAGTCGAAGGCGCAATCGGAGGCGCAGGGCGCGGCCGATCTGGCGCGGGCCAAGGCGGTGGCCGAGGAGGAGCGCGTCTTCACCGCGCGCGAGACCGAGGTGGCCGAGCGGCGCAAGCGCATCGACCTGATCGGCGCCCAGCAGGAGGCGGAGCGGGACGCGGTGCGGGTGCGCGTCGGCGCGGAGGCGGAGAAGGCGGCGGCGGGCGACCGGGGCGCCGCGGTGCGCGCGGAGGCCGAGGCGTATGCCGACGCCGAGCGCGTGCGGGCGATGGCCGCGCGCATCCGCAACGAGGTGGAGGCGGAAGGGACCCGGCTGATGAACGAGGCCCAGAACCTGCTGTCCCCGGAGGCGCGCCTGTCCGCGATGCGCATCCGGCTGATCGACAAGCTGGAGGGCATCATCCGCGAGTCGGTGAAGCCGCTGGAGCGCATCGAGGGCATCAAGATCCTGCAGGTGGACGGTCTCGGCGGGGGAGGCGGCGGCCGCGGCGACGGGCGCGACGGCGGCGGTAGCTTCGCCGACAACATGGTGAACTCCGCGCTCCGCTTCCGCGCGCAGGCGCCCCTGGTGGACCAGCTCCTGCGCGAGATCGGCGTGGATTCCGGCGACGTGGGCAAGGCGGCCCGCGGCCTGCTCGACCGCAGCCAGAGTGCGGTGCTGCCCCGGGCCGGCGAAGGCGAGTCCGGGCCCGGCGAGTAGCCGGGTAAGGACGACGCGAACATGATCAACGTAGCCAGGTTTCTGAGCAATGCGGTGGGGGGGTCTGGGGGAGGAGCGGCGCCGCTCCCCCCCAGCTCAGAATGATCAAGGTCTACGTCTCGAGCGTGATCGACGCGCCCGCGGACGCGGTGTGGGCGGAGATCCGCGACTTCAACGGGCTGCCCAAGTGGACCCCGTTCGTGGCCGACTCGCGGATCGAAGGCGGGATGGCTCCCGACACGGTGGGCTGCGTGCGCAACTTCCGTCTCAAGGACGGCGGAGTCATCCGTGAGCAGCTCCTGACCCTCTCCGACTACGACTTCCAGTGTACGTACTCGATCCTGGAATCCCCGATGGGTGTGGACAACTACGTGGCCACGCTCAAGCTGACGCCGGTGACGGACGGCGGCCGCACCTTCGCGGAGTGGTGGGCCGAGTTCGACTGCGCCCCGGAGCGCGAGGGCGAGCTGGCCCAGAGCATCGGCCAGGACGTCTTCCAGACCGCCTTCGATTCGCTGAAGACCATGTTCCGCCGCTAGGGCCCCGATGATCCGGGTGACCCGGTCCGCGGTCATCGACGCGCCGATCGAGCGGGTGTGGGCCGTGCTGCGCGACTTCAACAGCCATACCGCGTGGCACCCGGTGGTGGCCGAGTCGGAGATCGAGGGCGGGGAGCCGTCCGACCAGATCGGCTGCGTGCGGCGGTTCACGCTGCGCGACGGCAACCGCATCCGCGAGCAGCTCCTGGCACTCTCGGACCGCGAGCACATCTCCACCTACTGCATCCTCGACGCGAGCGTGCCCCTCCGCCGGTACGTGGCCACGCTCCAGCTCAAGCGGGTGACGGACGGGGAGCGCACCTTCTGGCACTGGCAGTCCACCTTCGACGCGCCGCCGGGCCGCGAGCGCGAGCTGGCCGACATGGTCGGCACCGGCGTCTATGAAGGCGGCTTCGAGGGCCTGCGCGCCTATCTGCGGCGCTCGCGCCACGCGCCGGATCGCGCCGCGGCGGCTGGGCGCGCGGTCGCGGCCGGGGAGGCCATGCCCGCGCAGGGTGTGGTGGTCTCCGCTTTCGGCGGCCCCGAGGTGCTGCGCCTCCAGTCACTGCCCGCGCGCCCGCCCGGCCCGGGCGAGGTGCGCATCCGGCAGACCGCGGTCGGCGTCAACTACATCGACGTCTATGTGCGCGCCGGCCTGTATCGCCTGATCGAGCCGCCCGCGGCGCTCGGCATGGAGGCGGCCGGCGTGGTCGTGGACGTGGGCGACGGCGTCGCGCACCTGCTGCCCGGCGACCGTGTCGCCTATGCCTGCACGCCCCCCGGCGCCTACGTGGGCGCGCGCACGATGCCGGCCGACCAGGTCGTGGTGCTGCCGGACGACGTGGACGAGGAGACGGCCGCCGCGCTGATGCTGAAGGGCATGACCGCCGCCTACCTGCTGCATCGCACGCATCGCGTGCGCGCGGGCGAGACGGTCCTGGTGCACGCCGCCGCGGGCGGCGTCGGGCTCTTCCTCTGCCAGTGGGCCAAGGCGCTCGGCGCGAAGGTGATCGGCACGGTCTCGACCGACGAGAAGGCCCGGCGCGCGCGCGCGAACGGGTGCGAGCTGCCCTTGGTCGGCCGCGACTATCGATTCGCCCCCGCGGTGAAGGCCGCCACCAACGGCCGCGGCGCGGACGTGATCTACGACGGCCTCGGCCGCGCCGGCATGGAGGAGAACCTGGAGGCGCTCGCCCTCTGCGGCCACTGGGTGAGCTACGGCCAGGCGAGCGGTCCGCTGCCGCCCATCGGCCCGGAGGCCCTGGCCGCCAAGTCGCTGACCCTGAGCCGCCCGGTGGTATTCCACTACACGGCGGAGCGCGCGGCGTTGAACGAGATCGCGCAGCAGACCTTCGAGGCGCTCCGCGCCGGGGTGATCCGGGTGGAGGTACGACACCGCTACCCGCTGGCCGCGGCGGCGGAGGCCCATCGCGACCTGGAGGCGCGGCGCACCACCGGCCCGCTGGTGCTGCTGCCTTAGACTGGGGTCAGGTCTTGAAATACGACATTTGCCGCATCGCGGTGTCGTAATTCAAGACCTGACCCCACCTACGCGAGCAGCTTCTTGTAGGTTTCTTCTTCGAAGCCGACGATCAGCGTGCGGCCTCGGCGCAGCGTAGGCGCGCGGAGATTGCCGGTCGGCCCGAGCAGCAGGCCCAGCAGTGTCGCGCGGTCTGGCTTCGCGCGCTTGAGATCGACGTGCTCGACCTTCTTGCCCTTGGCCACGTAGAGCTCGTCCACGCCGGCGAGGACGTCGAGCGCGGCCGCGCCCTTGATGGTGGCCTTCTTCGCGTCGGCCTGCTGCGTCACCGTCACCTTGTGCTTGGCAAGGAACCCTTGCGTCTTGGCGCAGGTCATTCAGCCCTTGCGGTGGTAGCTCCAGTCGATCTTGGCCATGTTGGTTCTCCTCAGTGGGTGTAGCGGCGCGCGTACTGCGCCACGCAGGCCGCCTCGAGCTGGGCAGGATCGCGGTAGCCGTCGGCGAAGCGCTCGACCGAGATCGGCGCGAGATCGGGATCGCTCTTGCCGTCCACGATCAGGTCGGCCAGCGCGCGGCCGGTGGCGGGGGAGAGGCTGAGCCCGCCCACGCAGCACCCCGAGGCGACGTAGAGACCGTCGAGCCCAGGGACGCGGCCCACGATCGGCCGGCCGTCGGGCGTCATGGTGGGCGCGCCACCCCGGTGCACCGCGACCTTGGCGTCGCGCAGGACGGGGAAGTGGGCGGCCACCTCGTTCACCAGCGCGCGCAGCACGCCCAGGTCCAGCTCGAGCGCGGCGATCTGGAAGCCGGGCGGCAGGCCTTCGCGCCCGAGCACGCGCGGGGCGTCCTCGTAGCCGCCGAACAGCAGCCCGCCCTGCTCGTAGCGCACGTATACGCTGGCCTCGACCAGGCGCACGATGGGCTGCAACGGCTCCACGCCGGGAATCGGCTCGGTGATGAAGAGCTGGTGGCGGACGGGAATCAGCGGGAGCTTGATGCCGGCGCCGGCGGCGACGCGCGCGGTCCAGCCGCCGGCGGCGTCCACCACCACCGGCGCGCGGATCTCGCCGCGCGGGGTCATGACGCCGGTGGCCCGGCCCCCCTCGCTCAGCAGGCCCTGCACGGGGGTGAAGGGAAGCAGGCGCACGCCCAGCTCGCCCGCGCGGGTGGCGAAGCCGATCGCGACCTTGGCCGGATCCACCCAGCCGTCGCTCGGCACGTGCAGGATCGAGCGCGCCGCGCCCGGCTTGAAGTGGGGCGCGAGCCGATCGGCCTCCGCGGCGTCGATCAGGCGCGCCTCGATGCCGCAGGCGCGCGCGGTCTCCTGCGCCACCCGCACCCGCGCCACCGCCGCGTCGGTATAGGCCGCGCGCAGGCTGCCGGAGCGGTGGAAGTCCACCGTGCGCCCCATCTCGCTCTCGAAGCGCTCGAACGCCTCGCAGGCCTCGTGGCGCAGCCGCGCGAGGGTCGGCAGCGTGTCGGCCTTGCTGGTGAGCCCGGCCGCGCGCGGGGAGGTCTGCGAGCCCAGCGCGTGCTGGTCCACCAGCGTGACCTTGAGGCCGCGCTTCGCCAGGTGGTACGCGGTGGCGGCGCCGAAGGCGCCCGAGCCGATGACGACCGCGTCGGTGGTGGAGGCGACTGTTGATGATTCGGGGGCCATCTCAGGCGAGCCTCGAGCCGTGCGCGGTCTCTTCGTCGGTGACCGGGCGCCGGCCGCGCAGGAAGTCGAAGTCCACGCCCTCGTCCGCCTGGAGCACGTGATCGAGGAACATGCGGAGGTAGCCGCTGGTGACCCCGTCCGGCCTCGGCTTCCACGCCGCGCGGCGCTGAGCAAGCTCCTCATCGGGCACGCGCAGGGTCAGCCGGCGCTCCGGCACGTGCAGCTCGATCTCGTCGCCCTGCTTTACCAGGGCCAGGGGCCCGCCCACCGCGGACTCCGGGGTCACGTGCAGCACCACGGTGCCGTAGGAGGTGCCGCTCATCCTCGCGTCCGAGATGCGCACCATGTCCTTCACGCCCGCCCGCAGCAAGCGCGCGGGCACCGGCGCGGCACCCCACTCGGGCATGCCGGGGCCGCCCTTCGGCCCGGCCTGCTTGAGCACCAGCACGGAATTCTCGTCGATGGGCAGCGACGGGTCGTCGATGCGCCGCTCGAGATCGAGATGATCCTCGAACACCACCGCGCGGCCGCGATGAATCATCAGGTGCGGGGAGGCGGCCGACTGCTTCAGGACCGCCCCGCCCGGGCAGAGGTTGCCGGTGAGGATCACGGTGCCGCCCTCGGGCTGGAGCGGCAGCGCCAGCGGCCGGATGATGTCGGAGTCGTGGCAGGGCGCGTCCGCTACGTTCTCCCGCAGGGTCTTGCCGTTCACGGAGAGGGCGCCGCCGTCCAGCATCGGCAGCAGCTCGCGCAGCACCGCGGGCACGCCGCCCGCGTAGTAGAAGTCCTCCATCAGGTGCTTGCCCGACGGCCGCACGTTGGCCAGCAGCGGGGTCGTCCGCGAGAGCTCGTCGAAGCGCCGGAGCGGCAGCGGCACGCCGGCGCGCCCCGCGAGGGCCACCAGGTGCACGATCGCGTTGGTGGAGCCGCCCAGCGCCATGTCCGCGCGGATGGCATTGTCGAAGGCCGCCGCGGTGAGGATCTCGGAGGGCTTGGGCCCGCGCGCCAGCGCGATCTCCACCGCGCGGCGGCCGGACATCTCGGCCAGCACCAGGCGCCGCGAGTCCGGCGCGGGGATCGCCGCGTTGCCCGGCAGGGCCAGGCCCAGCGTCTCCGCCATCGCGGCCATCGTGGACGCGGTGCCCATGACCATGCAGTGCCCGGTGGAGCGCGAGAGGCAGGCCTCAACTTCCGCCATCACCTCGTCGGTGATCTCGCCGGCCCGGCGCTGCGCCCACATCTTGCGCGCGTCCGTGCCCGAGCCCAGCTCCTGGTTGCACCACATGCCCTTGAGCATCGGCCCGCCCGTCACCATGATGGCGGGCACGTCCGCGGAGGCCGCGCCCATGAGCATGGCCGGCGTGGTCTTGTCGCAGGCGGCGAGCAGCACGACCGCGTCGAGGGGATAGGCGCGGATGCACTCCTCCACGTCCATCGCCATCAGGTTGCGGAAGAGCATGGTGGTGGGCTTCATCAGGATCTCGCCGAGCGAGATCACCGGGAACTCGAGCGGGAAGCCGCCCGAGCTCCACACCCCGCGCTTGACCGCCTCCGCCACCTGGCGCAGGTGGGCATTGCAGTTGTTCAGCTCCGACCACGAGTTGCAGATGCCGATCACCGGCCGGCCGTCGAAGACCGCGTCGCTGAAGCCCTCGGCCTTGAGGTACGCGCGGTGCATGAAGCCATCGAGGTTCTTGGGGGCGAACCAGTTGCGGCTGCGGAGCGTCGGCGGAGTCGTCGGGGTCGTCATGGCGTCCCACATTCTGCCCTGTTTGCTAGACTTCCGCCATGAGGGCGGCGCGGCTGGCGGGGCTCGTGGCGACGGCGGCGCTGGCGGCCGCCTGCTCGACGCTGACCCCGGCCCAGGACCGGAGCCTCGACGAGGTGCGCGCCTTCGCGGACGAGACCACCCGCCGCTACGGCCTGCCGCCCATCCATGTGCTGGTGAGCCACAACCCGGACAGCCCGGTCGGGTCCTACCGACGCGGCTTCTTCGCGGTGAACCGGCTGGTGCTGGGCTCGGAGTTCCGCGACGCCATCGTGGCCCACGAGCTGGCCCACTACGTGCTGGGCCACGACGCGCCCCTGGCCGGCGCCACGAATGACGCCCGCCGGCGCGAGGTCGAGCAGCGCGAGCTGGACGCCAACGCCACCTCGGTGGAGATCCTGGCCTGGGTGCGCCAGGTGCCGGAGGACCAGGCCCTGCGCATGGTCTACAGTTACCTGCTCAACGTCCACCGCCGCCTGCAGCGCTCCCCCGGCGAGGACCTGCTCGGCCACCGCCCCCCGTGCGACGAGATCGCCGACCTGCTCCGCCGCTATCCCCAGCAGCTCGTCTGGACGGCCCGCCTGGAGTGCGCCCCGGCCCGGCCGAGCGTGGGCGGATAGACAGGCCGCGGCCCGCGTGGTACAAAGACACGGTTATCTTTGGGCTCGTGGTGCAGCCTGGTTAGCACACTGGACTGTCAATCCAGAGGTCGCGGGTTCAAATCCCGTCGAGCCCGCCAATCAATCAAGAGGTTAGAAGGGGGCGGCGCCCTGTCGCCCCCTTCACTTTGCCCAGGACTTTGCCCAGCACGGGATGGTGACGTGGAGATTCTCGGCCCGATTCCCTTCGAGGACGTCCTCTTGGCGTGGGCGCTCCACGAGCACCACGGCAAGCACTGCCACCTGGCTGCGCAGCGCGCCGCCCTGCGTCCTGAGCAGTTTCCGAGGTTGCTTTCCGTATCCTCACTCAGCATCGACGGGGCGTGATCCAGCCCATGGTGGAGACGGGCATCAAGGAATGCGTCCGCGTCACGGTGACTCCGGAGGACACGCCCTTGATCCGGGTGATGGGCGCAGACCCAGTGGAGAACTGGAGTAAGTGAGGGTTTTCAGCGCTTCCTAGAGTGGCGCTCCCGACGTGAAGGAAGACGCTAGGGGCTCGTCGACCTGTCGCCGCCGCTTGCGGGTCGGGATGCGTTGACGCACGACGAGCGCCGGGTTCTCTCGGCGCTCGTCGTGCGAGACCGACTCCCGAAACGCTAGCTGCGCTTGGCGAGTCTGCGGCCGACCAGGCCGAGTCCGGTGAGGGCAGTGCCAAAGAGAATGAGGCTCGCCGGCTCCGGAACAGGATCCAGGCGGAAGTAGCCCGCCCCGGAGCCATCGTTGAGGATTTGGACCATCGTGAGGGAGTGAGCGCCCGGCCCCAGTTCGAAGGTCCCGTGGCTGAACCGGAGGTCAGCGAGGCAGAGAACCGGGTCGCTGCCGCAGACGTCACCCGGATTGTTCGAGGGCGCCGACGTTAGCCCGAGGACGACCGTGTCAAGTACGACAAATTGGTCGATCGCCTGGAAGGCGTCCGTCACCGTCAGGATCGTCGGGCTGGCGCTCGCGAAGGTCCATGGCGGGGCCCCCACAAAGGAAGCGTTGCCACCGCTGCTCGGGACGCACGCCAAACCCGCCGGATCAGCAGGCTGACAGCCTGTCGCCAAGGCGATTCCCGTCCAGCCGAACTCCCACCACGTGCTAAGGGCGACAGGGACAGCCTCGCTCGGGCCGGAAGCGCCGAGCATGACCAGCACGAACGTAATTCCCATCAGAAGGTGACCGAAAACTTGGCGCTGTGCTTTCATGAGCTCCTCCGGTTCGGCGCACCGCGCGGTGCGCCTTGCTGGGGAACGGCCTGTCGATGCAGGACTGCATATGCCGGACCGTCTCTCCTTGGGCGCATGGACCGCTTTCTCTCAAGCACTTGGGCGACCCCCGAGCGTGATGGCCTGACGAGGCCGTGCAGCGTCGGACAGAAGGGTTTCACAGTCAGGGAAACACTTTTCACATCTCGCCGCGAGGCGGGCGAGGGAGTTGCCGCCGAGCTCCTAGCTCGGTCGGACCGCCGCCGAGTAGGTCGCCAGCTTCGCCCCGCCCTCGCGGAGCATGACCTCGTCGACGATCGCGTAGCGGCGGTAGATCGACTCCGTCCGGTGCCCCACCATTGCCATCGCCGTGGACCGCGGGACGCCGGCGCGCTCGAGGTTCCGGACGGCGGTACGTCGGAAGTCGTGCGGGATGCGGCCCGGCAAGCCCGCCGCGAGACAGGCCGCGCGCCAGGACTTCGTGAAGCCTTTGAGCGGGCGCCCGCGCTTGGTCCGGTGGAAGACCCACGGAACGATGGCTCCGATCTTCTTCTGGAGCGCGTCCGTCGTCGCCCGCTGGACCTCGAGCAGCGCCCGCAGCTCCGGGATCATCGGGAACGTCCGCCCGTCTCGGTTCTTCGTCGAGCCCACGTCTAACGTCACCACGCCCGCCCGAAAATCCACCTGTCGCCACTGGAGCGTAAGGATCTCGGCCTTGAGCCGCCAGCCCGTGAGGTAGGCGAACGTGGCCGCCGGCCGCCCGTAGTCGGGCAGGTGGGCGCGCACCGCTTCGAATTGGTCACGCTCGAAGAATCCGCGCCGCGCGTTGTTCTCCTTGAGCATCTCGATATACGGCATCCGCTGGAGCCGCTCGCCTTTGACCGCGAGCGAGAACATCCGCTTGAGCGCAGCGAGCTCCGCAACGCTCTCTCCAGCGGATCAGAGAAGAAAAGGGGACCTGTAACTATACGAGCTTACAAGTCCCCTCCGCCTACTCCACGTCCTGTCAATCCAGAGGTCAGTATTCGAGACGATGGCATAGCGCCGGTAGACAGCTTCCGTCTTGGGACCGCTGATCTTCATGGCGACGGACCGCGGGACGCCGGCTTGCTCCATGTTCCGCACCGCCGAGCGCCGCAGATCATGGAACAGGATGCCAGGGAGCCCGGCCGCCTTGCCTCCGCCCACGTCTTCCGGGGGTCCATGATCGGCTCCCCTGTGTGCGGTCCCTCCAGGTGGGGAACAGCCAGCCCACGATCCTAGTGAGATTCAACGATTCATCGAGTCGTGACGTGTTGAGCCGCGGCAGGATGAATCCGCCCACCTGGCTTGACGAGGGCAACCGGCCCCCTACAGCTTGTGCTCCCGGCCTCGCCAAGTGGGCTATGGTAATAATCGCTGTTCGAGCCGATTCGGTCCTCACCCGGGAGGAAAGTCTCGATGGCAATCAGTCGGAGGATGTTGGCCCTCATTCAGAAGATCGAAGCCGCTGACGCAGAGCATTTCGCCCGTCTCCGCAAGAGCGCGAAGCAAGACAAGGAAGCCAAGGCACTCGCCAAGACGAGGGCCGCCGCCCGCTCTGTTGAAGCGCGCTCGGCCGTCCAGAAGCGGAAAGCATCGTGACCCGTAGCTCCTTCGTTCAATTGTAGAGCCCGCCCGGCCGTTGCCCGTGTGCCCTTGCGGCCCGCGCTATCATTTGCCCGATGCCCGCGCCGACGAACGAACGCCAAGCCCTTGAGCGGGAGCGGGCCGAGTTGCCTGCTCACGTCGCCAACTACCAGCGGGAACTTGATGCCACGCCCCAGGAGAACAGGGAACGCCGAGAGCGGCTAGCGTGGCAGATTCAGCGGGTAGAGAAGCGGATGGCTGAGGTTCAGGAGCGGCTCGGCCGCACTGGCGGCTGATCGAAGGGGCCGCCTCTAGGCCCCAGCTCTGGACGGCGGCCGGCCGATGGCCACGCGGATCGCAGGGAGCAGACCGGTGTGGATCAGGTGCTTGTTCACGAAACCGTCAGCGCCACTCACGGAGGCGATGCGCCGATAGGTGTCCTCGGTGTAAGCGCTCATGAGGAGGATCTTCGTCTGCGGCCGATCCTGCTTGATGCGCCTCGTCAGCTCCAGCCCGTTGAGGCGAGGCATCATCAAGTCCGCGATTACGACGTCAGGGCGTTCGCGTAGCACCACCGCGAGGGCCTCCTCGCCGCTTGCAGCCTCGCCCACGATGGTTATCCTTTCGCCCCTCATTTCCAGGATAACGCGGACGAGCCAGAGGTAGTCAGGGTCGTCGTCCACTACGACCACGGTGGTGACGCGCTCAACTCGAGTATCTGGCTGCACGATGGCTAGTGGAGCATGCATCTTATGTGCCGCAGCGTTCTTGCCGACCCGGGAAAGATCTGCGTAGGTGTTTAGTCCACGTACCTACCGAGCGATCATCTCTGATCGATGACATAGATGCTGCCCGAGGCGCCGATGATGCGCCGGTATGGCACCGCGTGCAGGACGCGAGCCTCAGGGGGAATGCGGTTGACGATGCCGTAGCGGAGCGCCTCGCGCCCATTGACCCCGGGCACCTGGACGTCGCCATTCGGTCCGCGGGTGGCATGCTCGGGGTGCGCATACTGCAGCCAGCCGTTGACGATGTATCCGCCATCGAGCTGGCGGTCTTCGATCCCGGCTTGGCGAGCCCAGGCCACCGCGTCCCACAGGGCGTGGCTGTACTGCAGGTGGTCCCAGGTGCCGACGCCGCTGACCGTGGCGACCATCGCCACGCCAACCAGGGCGAGTCGCGGCCGTGGGATCCCCGCAGTGCCCAGGCGCAGCGCGGCCACGATCACGACGAGGGGCAGCACGTAGCGGTCGTAGAACAGCCACAACACCGTGCTCAGGGCGAAATAGCCCAGCGCACCCCACGCGAGGCTTCTCGCTTCGCCGGGTGGTCTCTTTCGCAAGAGCGGCGCCAACGTCATTGCCAGCAACAGGGTGGCCACGAACATCGCCGCGAGGGCCCATCCCAGAGACCGGTCCGGCGCCGTCGTCAACGGCGGAACGAGCGCCTCCGTCGCCCCCAGCTCGCGGAGACTCCAGGTGAACTCCGGATCCAGCGGACCTCCGACCCCCTTGCGGGTGAAGAGCTCGCCCGAGAGTACGGCGGCGGCCAGCAACCCTCCCGGAAGGGCCGTGCGCACGTTCTCGCGCGAGAGGCTGCCGAGCGCGAGTGGCGCCAGCGCGCCGCCGAGCGTCCCGATCACGAGGGTGAGATTCATCGCGAGCCACGCGGGCAAGTCGGCGAGGCCGAGGCCGAACTTGAAGGTCTCCATCCGCCACGCCCACGAGCCATGGATCCAGGTGAGGTCTGCGCGGTGTGCCGTGAGCGCCGGCCGCGCGAGGATCAGGAGTACCAGGCCGACGACCGGTGGCGCGGCGACCGCGAGTCGCCGCAGGGTGGGGCTCCATCTGGTCGAGGAAGGCCATGGCGCCAGCAGGAGGACCCCCGACAGGAAGACCCCCACCGGTCGAATGGCCACCGCCAGGCAGGCGAACACGACCGCCGCGGCAAGGGCCCGTGACGAGTGGCGCTTGAGGGCGCGAACGAGAGCGGCGAAGAACCAGATCACCAAGGCGACGAAGGGAACATCCGTCATGAAGGAGAAGGAGAGAATGAAGTAGACGGGATAGAAGGCCACTAGCGCGACGCCCACGAGGGTATCGGCGCGGCTCACGCCCATCTCGCGGAGCAGGGTGTGGAGGCCGAGAAGCCCACCCAGCGAGGCCACCCAGGTCGAAAGGCGCAACGCCGTGAACGAGAAGCCGAACGGAGCGCAGAAGAGAGCCCCCCAAAGCACCTGCGCCACGTTCTGGCTCACCGCCCAGTCCAGGATCTTGAGCTCGCCGGCGCGCAGCGGGTGCTCGACCGACCAGGCGTATGCCCAGTCGTCGATGAAGGGCGCGTTCTGCAGAGGACGCAGCGCGACGAGGGGCAGCGCCGATATCAGAACGACCAGCCCCAGGTCCGGGAGCTGCCCTCGCCCTCGGGGGTGGAGGGTCAGGCGCCGGCTTCCCACGCGCGTGATCTCAAGGCCCGCGAGTCCGCCTTCTGCCTTCGACCGTGAGCCCGCCCTGAACTTGCCCCGAACCCTCGAACGCGGAGAGAGATCGTCGGCGGCAATGTCGGAGAGGGGTGGCCGCTCACCGGTTGAATTCTGTCCAATGGTGGTCGACAGCAACCAATACTCTCGGCATCTCGTTCCACTGTCAATCCAGAGGTCGCGGGTTCAAATCCCGTCGAGCCCGCCAAACCCGCACATACGTAGCGCGGCGCCCTGCCGCGCTTGTCCGATCACGCGCCGGCCTGCGGGAGGGTCGATGATGGCGCGCACGCGCGGGACCGGACGAGTCTTCACGCGGGGTGGCTCCCGTTGGATTGCCTATTGCCACCGGGGCGAGGAGCGGCGAGAGAGCGTTGCCCTGGCGCTTGGCAAGCTCCCGAGCCACGTCAAGGTGACCGATGCGTGGAACCTGCTCAAGAAGCGACTGGCCGAGATGGAGGATGGGCCCCTGAGATTTGCTCGCTCTTGAACAAGCAGATCACATCGGCCGTGACTCGCTCGACGAGCAGGAAGGCCGCAGTGAAGGCGAGCACTGCGACTATATGCTTCATGGGGTAGCTCCTCCTCTGTGGCGCGCCCCCGGCGGTGCCGCGCGTGGTCAGACGTGACGCTCACTCGATCACCTGATCCGCCCGCTGTAGGAGCGACTGGGGGATTGTCAGGCCGAGGGCCTTGGCGGTCTTCAGGTTGATCACCAGCTCGAATTTCGTGGTCTGCTCGACAGGGAGGTCGGCGGGCTTGGTCCCTTTGAGGATCTTGTCCACTAGGTACGCGGCCCGACGGTACATCTCGACGAGGCTGGGACCGTAGGACATGAGGCCCCCGCTGTCCACAAACTCCCGCATTCCGTACATTGCCGGTAGCCGAGCCGTCGCGGCAAGCGCAAGGAGCCGCGCCTGGTTCGTAATGAGCACCGGGTCTCGCAGGATCACGAGTCCGTCCACATGTCCCTTGATCGCGGCCCGAAAGGCGCGCTCAAAATCCTCGGCACCCTGCACTCCGACGACTTCGAGCTGCAGCCCGAGGGCTCGGGCCGGTGCCTCGCTCGCTCTCAACACCAGCCTATACACTGGGTTGACCGGATTGATGACCACGCCGACCCGAGCGATTCTGGGGACCACTTCCTTGAGCAGCTCAAGCTGCTTGCCGATCGTCTCCTCCGTGATGAACGTGGAACCCGTGACGTTGCCGCCGGGCCGGGCGAGGCTTGCGATCAGGCCCACCCCGACGGCGTCGCCTACCCCAGCGAAGACGATCGGGATCGTGCTCGTTGTTTTCTTGGTGGCTAACGCTGCAGGGGTACTCCACGCCGAGAAGATGACGTCTACCCGGAGGCGGACCAGCTCCGCGGTGAGGTCGGGAAGGCGATCGTAGCGTCCGTCGGCCCAGCGATACTCCAAAACGATGTTGGGCCCCTCGACGTAGCCCAGCTCACGGAGCGTTTGGCGGAACGCCTCGAAAGAAGGACCAGGGCCGAATGAAGAGGAGAACGGTGAGAGCACGCCGACCCGGTAGACCTTCCCCCCCTGCTGTCCCTCGGCGGCGAGCGGCGCGGCGAGGAGGCTTCCGGCGATAGTCGCCATGAAGGCGCGTCGAGGCATCTCGG
>WNFE01012803.1_pt1 | contig 17381 bp, 20 predicted proteins | sample 5400451 | NCBI WGS metagenome assembly WNFE01 (sample SAMN13153344, study PRJNA577476) | soil metagenome | isolation source: 200 cm saprolite under Douglas fir tree site 2 hole 2 | place: USA:California | collected 2015-04-18
GGGTGCGGGCTTGGCCGCCTGCGGCGGCCAAGCCCGCACCCACTCCATCCCTGGGTGAGCCGCCGCAGGCGGTGAGCAGTCCTGAAGAGTTACAACTGAAGAGATCTTGTTCCATTTATATTTCCTTCTAAGCATGGGTGCAGGACACATAAAAATATATGCTACGATAGGTTACGCTTGTTTTGAAACTACGAATTTGGGAGAGGTGAATGCTAGATACAAAAGCAATTTTGAAAGCCGTTAACCACCGCCCATGGCCGCTACCTGCTGGACCATGGATAATGACACAGACCTGGCATGAATTGCTCTTCGCCCATTGGCCTATTGAACCAGGTGCTTTACGTCGACTTGTCCCATCCATACTATCTCTCGACGCCTATGAGGGACAGTGCTGGGTTGGTGTAGTACCCTTTCATATGAGTAATGTTCGCCCTCGCTGGATACCTCCCATACCTGAACTGTCCAGGTTTACCGAACTAAATGTTCGTACCTATGTGACCCTCCACGGGATTCCTGGCGTCTACTTCTTCAGTCTGGATGCCAGTAACCCCATTGCTGTTGCCACCGCGCGGACGATGTTTCACCTTCCCTATTTCAATGCAGTAATGCGCAGTAAGCGTATCAACGATACCATTTACTATTACAGCCATCGCACTCATCAAGCTGCGCCTTCCGCCGAGTACAAGGCTACGTATCGGCCCATAGCGCCAGTTGCTTATGCCCAACCTGGTTCGCTTGAGCAGTGGCTCACCGAGCGCTATTGCCTTTATACAGTAGTGCATCACGACCGCGTGTATCGCGGCGATCTTCATCATATGCGCTGGCCACTCCAGTCCGCCGAACTCGAGATAATATGTGATACAATGGCGATCTCAAACAGCATTCATCTACCCGATATATCCCCCCTGCTCCATTATGCAGAGCGGCTAAAGGTATTATTCTGGCCTCTTCGCCGTGTCTTATAGCATTCAGATCTCCTATAGATCAGGTAAAAGTGCCAGGTATCCCCCAAAATAATTTTCCGCAAGGACTTGGAATAGCAGCCATGTTTTGTTATACTCACTTGGTAGGAGATGATGAACGGAGATACCCGCTGTGAATAGAAAACATAGCAATACAGGGTGGGGATTTGCGCTTAGCAATCGGATGGATGTACAATAGAGGCATCAGAGACTCGAAGGATCCCAGCCATAAAAGAGGGAGTCAGATACATGGTTGAGATGACAGTTGAAAGCGTGCGAATCAACTTACAGACTTCGCAGCGAGTGGTCATCTTGAAAGCAATAAAGCAAGAGCGCTATTTGTTTATCTGGATAGCACATGCTGAAGCATATGCAATCGCTATCGAACTTCAAGGGACGAGTTCACCTCGTCCTCTCACGCATGATCTGCTGAAGAACATAATCGGCGACCTTGGTGCAAAAATCGTAAGCATCGTGATTTCAGACCTGATCGAAGACATCTTCTATGCACGGATCGTGCTGGATGTTGACGGCAGACATGTCGAAGTTGATTCGCGTCCCAGTGATGCCATCGCGCTTGCTGTACGCGCGAAGACACCGATCTATGTCGAGGAGAGCGTACTCGAGCGCGCAGGAGTGGCTTTGGAAACCACAGATGAGCCAACCACATCTAAATCTGATCCGCGAAAAGAGCAGGAAGAGGATAACCTGGATGCTTATCGGGACTTTATCAACACCCTGGACGTGTTGGATGAGTTCGGGAAAGATTAACGAGAATGCAAAAGCGCTTTTAAGAAGCGCACCAGGATCCGTGAAAGCAACCCATACACCAGCAGGGCAACCACGATAAGTAGATCGTTATATAGCTTCGTGCCATAAATTATGGGTATCCTTATATTTCCCAAAAGTAAATGGAATGGCTGTACAAGAATAGCGCCTATTGCGTAAACGAGTCCTACCCATACATTACTTCCTGGCAATCCAAAAAACGGGAACAAAAGGCTTAGAAGTAACACTAATTCCACGGCAAAGAAGAACAACCTTACCAATACTGGGAACGAACTTCTACGATGCTTACGTGGCACAGATTTATCCGGCCGGCGTGGGTGTACGCGTGGTGGAGCGCCTCCGGGAGGTCTACCATCGCGACTTTCAGTTGGAGCCTGTGGCAAAATTGGATACACAGGTGGATTCCCTGGCTGCCGATACATTGCATCTATAGAATTAGCAGCCTGTTTCGGAAAAGGCCTCTCATCCAATTGTGGTGTAGGAATGCCTATCTCATTGACTGCTGATTCAGGCTCAAACGTGGGTGATGAAAAAGGCGCCAGGATAACCTGAGACATTGGCTCTGTCGGCTGCTCATGCTCGTCCTTAGGCTCGAAGCGATTGTCTTGTGACTGCTGTCTTCGCATGTCCTTATGCCCCCTGGGACAACAACTGTTAAGTCCTCTATCTATTATGACGTACTGCCCTGATCTACATCAAAAACCTGGTACCGTAAATAGTATATCAATATACTTCTCTCTACGCTCATCACCTGTACTTTTTGATCATCCATAGGAGTACGGCCTGCGCGTTTAAAATCCTGTTGGGCCTGATTGTCTCATGCTAGGAGACTCACTGTCAACACGCTGATGAAGGCGTATTAACTACACGGCTATTGGTGCACTATGTTAAAATATAAGAACACTCGTAGCGATGTAGAGGAGAATTTTCGCACTAATGACACAGACAGATAAACGCTTACAGGAGCAGCAAAACACGACATCAGGACACAAACCACGCCTGCGCTTTGCTCCTAGCCCAACAGGATTTATGCATATCGGCGGCTACCGCACAGCTCTTTTTAACTGGCTCTATGCCCGCCATACTGGCGGCACATTCATCCTGCGCATTGAAGATACTGATGAAGCACGTACAGTTGAAGGCGCTGTTGACTATACTATCGAAGGCTTTAAATGGCTCGGCCTGGATATTGACGAGGGTCCCCTGGTTGGTGGACCTTATGGGCCCTACTATCAGACGCAGCGCAGAGCGCTCTATCAGCAATACGCCCATCAACTGATCGCATCCGGTCATGCTTATCGTTGCTACTGTACGCCAGAACGACTCGCGCAGATGCGTAATGAGCAGATAGCAAACAAATTGCCCCCACGTTACGATCGGCGTTGCCGCTATCTCAGCGAAGAGGAGCGTGCAGCCAATGACGCTGCCGGTCTGACATGGGTGGTACGTTTTGCTATGCCGTTGGAAGGTGAAACAACTGTCCACGATGAACTTCATGGAGATATCAGCTTTAAAAATGCCAACCTTGACGACGCCGTCATACTCAAATCCGATGGACTGCCTACCTATCATCTCGCACATATCGTCGATGACCACCTGATGGGCATCACACACCTGTTGCGAGCCGAGGAATGGATCTCCAGCGTGCCATTGCATATGCAGATCTGGCAGGCACTGGGATGGCAGCCCCCACTACTCTACCATGTTCCAGATGTGTTGGGCAAAGACAAAAGAAAACTCAGTAAGCGCCGTGGCGCGCCCTCATGGAAAGAGTTACAGCAAAAGGGCTTTTTGCCCGAAACAGTCTTCAACTTCCTGGCGTTGCTCGGCTGGTCGTATGATGATAAAACCGAGTTCTTCACCCGCGAGGAGTTGATCCGGGTGTTCTCACTAGATCGTATTGGCCTCTCGGGCGGCATTTTCGACATGGAGAAGCTCGAGTGGATGAATGGCGTCTACATTCGCAAACTGTCCTTGGAGGAGTTCACGCGACGCACCATCCCATACATGGAGCGTCCAGAGATCGAAGGTGGATTACCGAGCGATATCTCGCGCCCGCTTGATTTTGATTACACTGCTAGTGTCCTCTCCTTAGAGCAGGAGCGCTTGAGAACTTTAGGCGAGGCAGCGCACGCAGTATCATTCTTCTACGCCGACGACCTGACCTACGACACTGCCTGGCTAATTCAAAAAGGTATGGATGCGGAACGCACTAAAACAGCCCTGTTACGCGCCCAGAGTCTTCTAGCTGGCATAGAACAGTGGGAGCACAGTGTCATGGAGCCACCCATGCGCGAGTTAGCGGTAGAGCTTGGCTTGAAAGTGGGGCAACTATTCGGTTCCATCCGCGTCGCAATCAGCGGACGTACAGCAACTCCTCCGCTCTTCCAGATGATGGAGGTACTTGGGCGCGAGCGAACCATGCAGCGCATCGAGCAAGCAATTGCGCGCCTTTAGGGGCAGGAACGAATACCAATGGCACAAAGAGATTATCTTCTCAGGATAGCCGAGGAGTTTAGGAGAGCGTTAGAAGGTTTGTCGAGATTAGAGCGAATGCATAGTTAGGACATAATACTGAAAAATATTTATCATACTTAGTACAGAAGGAGTTTTTATGGCAATTTCTCCCAACTCAACCCTGATTGACTACCTTGTTCCCTCTCGTACCTCTCGCAGTATCAATTTGCTACGAGATGTTTTGTTAGTTGTTGGCTTTAGCATATTCACGGGCTTGTGCGCACAAGTATCATTCCATATCCCCATTACACCTGTACCTATTACCTTGCAGACTTTGGCTGTTTTACTGACAGGTGCAGCACTCGGCAGTCGGCGCGGTGGACTGGCTATGTTGGTATATCTTACTGAGGGAGCCATCGGTCTTCCCGTCTTTGCAGGGGGTGCCGGAGGCTTTATTAACCTTCTCGGGTTTACCGGTGGCTATCTCTGGTCATTTCCAGTGGCAGCTTTTGTGACAGGACTGCTCTGTGAGCGACGTCTAGATCGCAGATTTTTGACTTCGGCACTGGCAATGTTGCCAGGATCACTGATTATTTATACCATTGGTGCTCCTTGGCTGGCTATTGTGGGAATACCAACGCCGCATGGGATATTCCACCCAAATTTGCTTCAAGCTTTCATTCTAGGTATGTTGCCTTTCATTCCTGGTGATTTGTTTAAGTTAGCGATTGCTGCGATATTCCTACCAATAGCGTGGGCCCTCGTGCGGCGGGTGAAACCAGAAAGCGAATAGAGCCAGGTACCTCGTTTATCAGGCCGTTTTGTCACACTATCCTGGACAAATAAACGCAGACTGATTACACTTACTTAATACAGATTTAAAATAAGCTTAACAAAACCATCTGTAGAAAGTAAGTGATCATAGAATGCCAGCAAGTCAAACACAGGAAGTTTTTCTGCCCCGAAGAGGTAAACGAGTGTCAACGATCGATACGTGGCGCTGGTTGTGGCAAGACATGCTCATGCGTATCCTTCCTCTAGGCATCATTCCCTTTCTCTACATTGCAATTTTTCACTTACCACTCGCTTTTTTAGGGCTGACGCTGCACATCTGGCCCCAACAGCTCGTCATTGGCTTGATCGTTAGCATTGTGATGACATTATTCGCTATCACCTATCGCATACTTATCGTTGGTCCCTGGTTTCGCTGGCCTACCATCAGCGATCATATGCTTCAGGGCATCTTCTACCTGATTATCAATGGACCAGTTGAAGAATTATTTTTCCGAGGTTTCCTGCTAGCAGCGGTTACACAGTGGACAGGCTGGCTTGGCTGGGGATGGCTCGTCAGCACAGCTCTCTACACCCTCTATCATCGCCTTGGTAAGTGGAGTTGGCGAAGTGTTGGAGGAGTAGGACTGGCAGGCATTGTGTTCAGTTCTTTGTACCTGGCACAACCGGACCCACGCTCGCTGCTGGCAGTCGTGATTGTACATGGTTTCACAACCTGGGGTTTCCTCAGTTTGGGGGACGAGGTAATGTACAGAATATGGAAACGCAGGCAGGACTAGACATCTACCTCACACATCTCAGGGGTGAATGCGCCAATAGCATTGACATGTGCTCCATGGGTCACTTCGTTCCATTGAAAGAGAGGAGCTGTAGCAGTTGTTGCACATGCCACGAGCAATGCCCCTGAAAGCGCCTCACTCGCAGATGGTGCGCGATGTATAGGAGGACAGGCTGGGCCAAGCATAGCTTGCAAGCTCGTAACAAGTTGTTTATAATGCTCAACGTTGCGATTAACCACTCGCACCTCGCGTAATGGGCGGACAGTATGGGATAAAATAAGGGCCATGAAACCTATCTCCTTTATATACGTCATACAATAGTAGAGGTATAGTTGGTACCGGGCGAATTGATAAGTTTCCTACCTCGTTACCTTGATGCCTGCCAATCGTCTGGCATTAAAGTATGACAATTTTGAGGCACCTGGCAAGAGGAGGGCTTTGGCGAACTGGTCGAGTTGGAGCCAGATGTTGGTATGGGAAAGCAATAGCAAGACAAATAAATAATTCGATCTCTTTGACTCGTTTCCCTTGCCATAACATGAGAATCGTATCCGCTAAGGATATCACCTGTTTCTTTAATACTTTGGAGGTCTAATTCATTGAAAACTGTCGTTACCGGTGGAGCAGGGTTTATAGGCTCCAACCTTTGTGCTCGTTTATTGGAAAATGGACATAGTGTGCTGTGTGTAGATAACCTGCTAACCGGCTCAGAGCAAAACATTGACTCATTGCGTAATAATCCACGCTTTACTTTCTTACAGCACGATGTAACACAACCTCTTAGCTTTGAAGCAGATGCTATTTTCCACCTGGCAAGTCCGGCCAGCCCGGTGGGGTACATGGAACATCCCATTGAAACCATCCAGGTTAATAGCCAGGGAACATATCAGATGCTCGAACAGGCGCGGAAACAGAAGGCTCTCTTCTTATTTTCCTCGACCTCAGAGGCCTATGGAGATCCACTCGTCCATCCGCAGCGCGAAGACTACTGGGGAAATGTAAACCCAATCGGGCCACGCGCTTGCTATGATGAGAGTAAACGTCTTGGCGAAACATTGACAATGGAATACTACCGGCAATTCCAGGTCAATGCCCGCATTGTACGCATCTTCAATACCTATGGCCCAAATAGCCAGGCGGATGATGGTCGCATGATACCCAATTTTATCATCAGGGCATTACAAAACGAGCCTTTGACCATCTACGGCGACGGTAACAAAACCCGCAGCATCTGCTATGTGAGTGATCTCGTTGAGGGCCTGCTGTTAGCATTATTTAGGCCTTACACCGCGGGCGAGGTATTTAACCTTGGAAATACGGAAGAGCATACTGTTCTTGAGTTTGCACAAACCATTATTCGATTGTGCCAGGCTTCATCCACCATCATTTTTGAACCCAGTCGCATCGATGATCCAGAACGCAGGCGTCCGGATATCACAAAAGCGGAGCAAGTGCTAGACTGGCAACTAAAAGTCTCTTTGGAGGATGGACTGCAGCGTACCATTGAATGGTTCAGCAGTCATACATCGAATTTATCGACTGTCCAGTCCTAGTTCCTGGTAGTTCGTCGAAATGTTCTCTCACGAGAAATTATACATTCATGAATAGTTCAAGCGTTGGTAAGTATATACCAGCCCACCGCGTTTCCTGGCTTAATACAACGTATCATGCATTTCGCAACTTCCTTACGTCATCAAACCTGGCGGGTTTGATGTGCGTTGTAATTGCCCTTTTCCTCCTGCTTGTTCCACCTTTACCGTGGAATATCCGCCTGGCGCTCTATCTAGTCGTATTCGTGTGGACAATTTTGCGCCCCCGTGTCGCGCTCTACTTGATGCCCATTTGCGTACCCTGGGGTTCGCTTGACTTCATCGATATAAAGGGATTACGCTTGAATAGTGCCGACGTGCTCGTAATATTCCTGGCAATAGGCTGGCTTTTGAGTTTTGTACTCCACCAGAAGGTAGGACCTCAGGATCGTGAGGCATCGCATATTCCTACCTACCTTGTAATCGCAATGTTAGCACTAGTCGGTACAATGGTACTCTCAATGACAGTGGCACTTAACATTAACTCCAGTCTGAAGGAAATCAGCAAATGGCTGGAATTTCTGGTACTAATGCTGTTGGGAGCACAATACTTGCGCACTCGTCGTCAGATCTGGACGATCATTGTCATCGTTTGTCTCGCAGGGATTTCGCAAGCCTTCTATGGCTACTTTCAGGCATTCTTCAATCTTGGCCCACAATCATTTATACGCGATGCCAGTTTGCGCGTCTACGGTACATTCGATCAACCTAACCCCTATGCAGGCTATATTAACATCCCTTTAAGCATTGCCCTTTCACTTACCCTACTCGGGCGTGGCAGGCTGACACGTATTCTGGCAGGGCTAACAACCCTCCTGCTTGCCATTGCAGAATACCTGACGCAATCGCGCGGGGGAGAGATAGCGATCGCAGCAGCTCTCCTCTTTATCGTGTTAGCAGGAATGCCGCGCATACGCGTACTTATGAGAGTGCTAATTATTCTGCTTCTGGGGTCGCTCGAAGTACTTATAGCCGGTTGGATACCTCTGTATATCTTCAATCCGCTGCTGCATTTCCTGGGCCTGGTCCAAATCTCCCTTTCAACACCTAGTAGCCAGGATTTCTCAACTGCCGAACGCGTGGCCCACTGGCTCGCCGGGCTTCATATGTTCATAGATCATCCTGTACTTGGTGTAGGTATCGGTAACTACCCTGATGCATATCCCAAGTATTTTATAACTATTTTCACGGATCCCTTAGGCCATGCACATAATTATTACATCAATATAGCCGCTGAAACCGGCTCTATTGGATTGATCGTCTTTGTACTTTTCTTGTTCACCATTTTTGTTGCAGGTGGCCACTCGCTCCTACAGATCAGCAAGAAATGGAGACAGGCAAAAGCACAGAAACCGCAGTTGCAACCCATCATCCAGGCACCTCTGGGAAGGCGTAACAAGCTCGCACTGCTTTTGCGCCCACTCAGCCTGATTCAACATTATGAGACACAAGAGCAATCTGAAATTTTTGGCATGCTCACCAACGATAAAGCCCTGGCAATAGGCATTCTAGCTGCCCTGATCACTGTTTGCGTACATAACTTGGTTGACAACCTCTTCGTTCACAGCTTGACTAACCTTATCGCGTTACTACTCATTGCTCTTATCCGTCTAGAGAGGGTAACACCTGACACGTCGGATTATGGTATTGGCATTGGAGGACAATTTGCTTACACAGAACACTGGTAGTGCTTCCAAAACAGATGCACAATCTGTACTAGACGATAACACTGAAGATATCGAGGGAAAAAAGGCTGAATTTCTCAAACAGAAGACCCAGGAAGAGCCGGAGATAACTCGTGAGCAGTTGTCAATAGGTAAGCGACTCCTGAACTGGCGTACCATCCTACCGTTAGTTATCGTAATCGTCGCACTCGTTTACTTCGCGCAGAAAATACATATTGATCCACAGCAAACGTGGGCTTCAATCCGCACCGCTAAAATACTCTTTGTTCTCGCCGCTTTTTTCATCTATTACCTATCATTTCCTATTCGTGCATTTCGCTGGCGATTGCTCCTGCAAAATGTTGGTTATACCGAAGAAAATGGCATTTACTTACCTAAGTTCTGGAAACTTCTTGAGATTATCTACATTTCCTGGTTCGCCAATGTGATTGTTCCCGCCAAGTTGGGTGATCTCTATCGTGCATACCTGTTGCGCAAGGAAACAGGCCTGCCGGCAACAAGGACATTTGGCACAGTGCTTGCTGAGCGCCTGCTAGACTTGATCGTTTTGCTGCTGCTCTTTATCCCAGCCATCATGATTAGCCTGCACGAAAATCTCCCCCCGCAGTTGCAGACTGGTCTGAAAATTACCCTGGTAGTCGTAATATTGGGGATTATCGGGCTGTTCTTGCTACGCCTATTCCCGGCCCAGATCGGCAAATTGGTACCGGAACGCTTTCGCGGTCACTACAATCATTTCCAGGAAGGTACCCTTGGTTCGTTTCGCCGCGTCCCCACTTTAACGGCACTCAGCGTTGGTGTATGGGCTTGTGAGTCATTGCGGTTCTTCTTTATCGCTTTAGCACTTAACCTGGTCAATGGAAACCTGGTACATATTGTTGCTGTCGCGCTCTTCATTGCACTTGGTGAGGCGCTCTTGACAGTAGTTCCATTCACAAGCGGTGGCATCGGCCTGGTCGAAGGTGGTATGTTGGCCATGATAGCGCTTTTCACAACCGCCAGGAGTTTAGCGGCGGCTGCTATTCTGATTGATCGCACAATTAGCCTGTTCAGCATTTTAGTGATCGGCTTCATCGTATTCATGATCTCCATTGGGAGGCAAGCGACAAAGCAGAGCCAACCCAAAAAAGCAGTGTTGTTGCTGAACAAAAATCTTGACACTCCATAGTGGCTGGACTATAATTTTCGCGCAGGTCTGCGAGGGTACGCAACTTCAAATACCTTGTACGCCTCGAATAAAGGCCACAAGGGGGTGATCCTGGTGTCAGAAGTTAAAATCGGCGAAAATGACTCTTTTGAAACAGCTCTGAAGCGTTTCAACCGCAAGATCCAGCAGGACGGCATTCTGGCTGAAGCTCGACGCAGAGAGCATTTCGAAAAGCCGAGCGTCAAACGCAAAAGAAAAGAAGCAGCTAAACGCCGCAAAACCACCCATAAAGGACAATAAATTAATTTTTACCTCCGTTAGAGATGCCTGGCGCATCAATGCGTAGCATATCACGCGATTCTGGCGGAGGTATTACTTTTTAAGCTACCATTGAGGCATCATGGCAAGACACGATTCGCAGCTAGAACTCTCTATAGATCTGGGCGATGATGATAGCGACACAGCTCTACTGCAACTCATTTCCTCTCTCTCGCTTGAGGCAGTAGTCGATCAGACCCTACATGAAGCAGGCGTCTTGCAGCCTATGATGCTCACGTTGCTGATCACCAACGACGAAATCATCCGTAACCTGAACAAGCACTATCGCGGACAGGACAAACCCACCGACGTGCTTTCATTCCCATTGCTCGACAAGCCCATAGTAAGCGCACCTGCTGACCAACTCTGGACACTTCCTGAAGCACCTAATGGTGAGAGCACTGAAATAGGGGTAACAAAGCAAGTCTTTGTCACTCCTACCGAACTACCCACCAATCTAGGTGATATTGTTATTTCGTGGCCGACAATAGTACGCCAGGCTACAGAGGTTGGTCACAACTCCACATACGAATTGCTCTACCTCCTCGCACATGGTGTACTGCACCTGGTCGGCTACGACGATCAGACAGAAGCAGGCTATCAAGCAATGATCCGGATTCAGCAAGCCGTGATGGATGCAACTGAGCAGAAAGCATAGTCTTTATGAGTGATCCTACACCTCCGCCACAACAGTTGCAGAAGAGCGAGTGGGCAAAATTCATTGCTGGTTTTGGCAACGCTTTCAGAGGACTTTGGTATGCGCTTCGTACGCAGGTCAATGCCCGCGTACACTTCGCCATTGCGATACTGGCGATTCTGCTAGGTATTGTGCTGCACATCTCCGCAGTCGAGTTTGCCATGGTCTTTGTGGCCATCACCGGCGTGTTCATTGCCGAGATGTTCAATACAGTCTTGGAGATATGTGTTAACCTGGCTTCGCCTGACTATCATCCCCTGGCAAAAATTGCTAAAGATGTCGCAGCAGGCGCGGTACTACTGAATGCGATCCTCTCTATCGTTATTGGCCTATTTGTTTTTGTACCACATTTGTGGGAAATATTTAAGAGATAACAGAACTGATAGAGCAGATGGCCTGGCACCTCGCGCGCGAGGTGCCAGGCCATCTGCTCTATCAGTTCTGTTATGCCATCTGCTCTATCAGTTCTGTTATCTACCTATTTCACGCGTGAAACATATTGACCTGTCCGCGTATCAATACGAACTTTATCACCCGGATTCACGAACAAGGGTACGTTGATAACTGCACCAGTCTCCAAGGTCGCAGGCTTGGTAACATTAGTCGCAGTATCACCTTTCACGCCTGGCTCAGCACTTTCTACTGCCAGTTCCAGGAAGTTGGGCAGTCCTACGGCAACTATATGGTCGGTATCGCTGTCCACCAGCAATTCCACGACATCCCCCTCTTTGAGGAAACGTACCGCATCACCCAACATCTCTTTCGAAATTGGCTGCTGGTCGAAAGTCTCGGTATTCATGAAAACATAATCATCACCATCGACATACAGGAACTGCCAGTTCTGATGTTCAACGCGCACGGCCTCAATCTCTTCACCGGCTCGGAAGCGTTGTTCAATTACACGTCCAGTCCTGAGATTTTTCAGGTTCACGCGTACAAACGCGCGCCAGTTTCCTGGGCTTACATGATGAAATTCGGTCACGGTATACAAGTCGTTGTTATAGCGTATAACCATGCCATTGTAAAAATCGGCTGTAGTTGTCGCACCCAATGGAGGATTCTCCTTTCATTCAAACAAGCAAAATTGTACGTACAGTATTAATCAATAAAAGGCACAGCGCAGCGCATCCTTACAGAGTGGGGATGGCCAGCGCCGAACGGGAAGTAGGCAATACGCCGTGTAGGTCAGTCAATAGTTTATCACGTTCTTTGGGGTTTTGCGAGAGCAGATAGAACATCCAGGAACGCCTGTTAGTGGCCCTCTCGCAGCCGGCAGCGAACAACATCCTTTCTAAGCCAATAGTTTGGATACCTTCTCAGTATGCTCAGCAAACTTCGCGAGTCGTTTCTTTTTCAGATTCTCGCGCAGTACCCAGGTGATATCGGCATCAGCCCATGTTGCACATTCACCCATCAAAGCAAAACCCCTTTCAGGAGTAGCGGCAGCCACTACACTGACTGTGTAACCTAATGACTGGCGTAAAGCACGTACATCCTCACGTTTGCGTTCGCCTGCAGGAAGCGCATGTAGACGCTCTAATACCAGGCGCTGTATAGTTAACGCGGCATCGATCATCTCCGGTGTATTAAGTAATGGTGGTTCGGCTATAGCCGCGACACTGAGACGCTGCTGTAAGCAGTTCCCTTTCGTGGCTAACTCCATCAAATACTCAATCGTTTCTTGGGGAGCTACAGGCATCAAGCGCTGAAATGCCAGCGCTGCCCCTTCGCGCACACGCCATTTGCTGTTATATGCGAAGTGCCCCAACAATTCAAAGACTTCGCCGCGCCACTCTGGTCGAACGGCTGTGCAAGCGCCAAACCCGACAACGCCACAAAGGACAACGAATTCACCAGGTGTATTACTCGCGATCGTTTTTTCGTCAGCAACGAGCTGCTTTAACAACATCCAAACTGGATCAGGCTGTTCTAAGACAATAGCGGCCAAGAGATTACTCAGACTAGTGACCAGTTCCAGATTTGCACGCGAACCTGGTAAGCGACTCTGTTCTCGTAAATAAAACTCTAAAGGACGCTGGTTGCCTGTAAAAGCCCTCTCTACCAAAGACGATAGAGTATCATGCATGCTTACACATCCTTGCATTCTTGCTCACCAGGACGAAATGTCTACGTCTATGAGCCAAAACAAATTTTCGAAAATGATAACTTGAATACACGAGTATTTTACCACAAGCAACTCATGGTACTTGGTACTGCCATTGGAGATGGTGGATAATTCGACAAGCCCCTGTGAACACATTTCGGGCTGGTGGTAATTTACAATTTACCAAATCAATGGTAAATGCCCTGAAATGTGGCCCGTTTTTGCCCTCAAACATGAGCATTTGCCCCCAATGGTGAGCAGCTGTGGACCATTGTCTGAGAACACGGCTTCTGAAGCGGTTTACTGAACTCGAGGGTTGTAAATTCACGGGCCAGATGACGAGAAGGTTTCGCTTTTTTGGCCGAAAGATCGGACAGAACGCTAGATCGAGAACCTCTGTCAAACCAATCTCGCTCCTTTTCTGTGTGGCTGGTGCAGGGAAAGCACGAGATGCTGGTAAATGCCCCGAATGTTTGCTCATTTTTGCCCTCAATGAGAGCGTTTCCTAACTCACAAAAAGCTCTTCAAAGGAGAGCAACGGACACTCAGACTGGACAGAGGAAGGTAAGCAGTCGGGTGGTATTCTCTCGCCTTTTCTGGACGAGCTAGGGGCTCATAGTCGAACGCGAATAGGACCATGTGCCTCGGTCGATGCTACTTGTCAGCCTGTTGTTGATTTTCCGCTCGATCTGCCGCTGACTGCGCTCTTTCCGAGAAACCGCTCAGAGCGGTTTTTGAGTCAGGGCTGCAATCTGCTGCACTCTGACGCGGGAGGCACCCGATTTGGACATCGCGCTTCCACCGGCCTTGCCGGACCCACCGCCTTTGCCGCCCGATCTACCGCTTTTTGTCATGATACTGGCTCCTTTCTTACGCTTGCTTTCGGTAGAAGGTTACTCAACAGTATTGAAACGTCATGCACGCCGTAGGCGCACCACGTTTCAAATGGCGGGTGAACCGGAGAAGCATTCCACCGTTTCCCATCAAAGCGATTAGAACCCTTCCGGCATCTGGGGGATGTAGGGTGCTTCGAGTCGCCGTATTTCTTCGTCGCTCAGTTTGAGGTTCACAGCTGCGACGGCGTCAGTCAGATGCTGTGGTTTGGTCACGCCAACAATAGGTGCAGTCACCGCCTCTTTCTGTAGCAGCCATGCCAGACCGATTTGCGCCATGGGAACATGGCGTTCTTCCGCAATGGCTTTCACGGTAGCAACGATCGTGTGGTTGGCTTCCTCCGCCTGGGAGTAGAGTGCTTGCGTAAACTTGTCGGTTTCGCTCCGTTTTGTTTTCGAACTCCACTCGCGAGTTAACAGACCTCTCGCCAGGGGGCTCCACGGTATCACCCCAACCCCCTGGTCGAGACAGAACGGCAGCATTTCCCGTTCTTCTTCGCGCATGAGCAAGTTGTACTGGTCTTGCATCGAGACAAATCGTGTCCAGCCATGTAAATCAGCGACATACTGCGCCTGCGCAAACTGCCACGCATACATACTGCTGGCGCCGATGTAGCGCACCTTGCCGCTCTTCACCAGGTCGTGCAAGGCTTCCAGCGTTTCTTCTATCGGGGTATTTGGGTCGTAGCGGTGAATCTGATAGAGGTCGATGTAGTCAGTCTTGAGTCGCTTCAAACTCTGCTCTACTTGTGCAAAAAGAGCTGCCCGGGAGAGTCCAGCATCTTTCGGGCCTGGCCCCATCGGCTGAAAGACCTTGGTAGCAATAAGAACGTCGTCGCGCTTGGTCAGCTCACCCAGGACGGTGCCAACAATCTCCTCACTGGCACCGAGCGAATACGCATTCGCCGTATCAAACGTCGTAATACCCGCTTCCAAAGCTTGCTTGATAATCGGCCGAGCCTCGTCGATACCGAGCGCCCATTCATGCGTGCCACGTGATGGGTCGCCAAAACCCATACACCCAAGGATGACTCGCGAGACTTGCAGCCCGGAGTTTCCCAAACGCACATATTTCATGGTGTCTTTCCTTTCTTGTTTCACGTGCATTCTGTACAGCAGAGCTTCCTGCGTCACAGTACGGCTTTATCTTTCCCGTGAGGACATTTCCTCACTCCAAGGCTCAGTCGGCAGGGTTTAAGGACACTGCCCAACTGATGCACCTCGCCCTCTCTGATCCTAAGTATAAGGAGGAAGCGTCATGAACGCGTCATGAGCCTCGTCATGGGCAGTGGCTGTATGAGTTCCCAACCTCGTGACGGGAAGTGTGTAGCAACATCGTAGCCTTGCGAAGAAAGGAGCAGGAACGGTACACTGCTGGCAAGATGATGAGTCTGTTTAGCCAGGAGGTACCGTCATGGAAGGAGTATACTATGCAGCGCGGGCCAATCTGCGTCGCCTGATGGGACTGTACCCGCAGTGGACGCACCAGCAGTATGCCCAGGCGGTGGGCATGTCGCTGGGGTGGGTCAAGAAATGGAAAAAGCGTGTGCAGGAGGCAGACCCGGAGGATACCCAGGTGCTGCACAGTCGCTCGCGGGCGCGTAAGCATCCGCCCGAGCGCATCAGTGAACCGGTGGTTGAGCGCATCATCCAGATGCGTGACGCTCCGCCAGAGGGTTTGCAGCGGACGCCGGGGCCCAAGGCCATCCTGTACTACCTGCCCCGCGATCCCGACCTGCAAGCAGAGCGGCTGCCACGCTCCAGCCGCACGATCTACCGCATCTTGCAGCAAGCTGGACGCATCGCCCACCGGCTGCCCCACGTGCAAGAGGAGCTTGCACGCCCTGAGCCGATGAGCCGCTGGCAATTGGATGCAGAAGGATGCCGCCACCGTGCCCGCTGATCCTGACGGCAAGCGACAGCACGTGGTAGAAGTGCTCAATGCCGTGGATGAAGGCACCTCGGTGCTGGTCGACGCTCAGGTGGGAGCCGACTTTCATGCCGAGACCACCCTGGAGGCGGTGGCTGAGCTGTTCGTGCGTCACGGGCTGCCCCAGGCGGTGCGCAGGGACCGCGACGTGCGCTTTGTCAGCAGTCCCAGCGGCAGCGATTTCCCGTCGGCCTTGGTGCGCTTCTGCCAGTGCTTGGGAGTCGGCGTGCTGGTGTGCGATCCGCACTCACCTCAGCAGAACGGCTTTGTCGAACGGTACCATCGCACCTTCCAAGAGGAATGTCTGGCCGTGGAACGGCCTGGGACGCTGGAACAGGTGCGGGAGGCCACGACGCAGTTTCAGCAGCACTACAACTGGAGCCGCCCGCATCAGGGGCTCAGCTGCGGCAACCGCCCGCCACGGGTGGCCTTCCCGACGTTGCCCGAGCTGCCCGCCGTGCCCGACCTGGTGGATGCGGATCGGTGGCTGCGGGTCAACGATGGCCTGCACCTGGTGCGCCTGGTACGCCGCGATGGCACGGTGCGCGTTGATCTCTGCGAGCTACTACGTGGGCCGTGCCCTGGCTGGCCAACACGTGGCGCTGCACCTGTCGGCGGCCAAAGCGGCCTTGCTGGTCGTCCATGAGCACCAACTGATCAAAACCCTGCCGCTCAAGGGACTCTGTGGGCAGGCCCTGCGTTTTGAGGCCTTCGTGCGGCTCATGATGGACCAGGCCCGTGCTGAGCATCGCTTGCGCAATGCTCAAGAGCGCCGCGCTCGCCTGGGCGGGGATGCCTCGCCCTAGCGCTACGATGTACGGAAACAGCAGCAGTCACGAGGTTGGGAACTCATACAGTGGCCCCACACGCTGACCCCCACATGAGCCAGAACGCACCCAGGCCGGCAAGACCACCGACCAGCCTGAACTCCGACCGAGCAACAGGTGCATACGATCACTACGGTTGGCATCCTGAGCGGATCAGAAGGAGTAGGGAGTTCGCCTCCTGTAACAGATCAGCCCAGCTTCCCCTCTTTTGGAGTTAGGAAATGCTCTCCTCAATCTTTGTTTTTTGCCCTCAATTGTTGCTTCTCACCCTTTTGGTAAATAGCGTGAATGTTCGACGGTTTTTGAGTTCAATGATGGGATTTTGGCGCGAATGTTTGGAATCGACTGGCTCTTTCAAAGGGAATCCGCGCAGGAAGCGGCCTGTTGCACATACATCGTGTAAATTCGGGCC
>WNFE01001753.1_pt1 | contig 17374 bp, 15 predicted proteins | sample 5400451 | NCBI WGS metagenome assembly WNFE01 (sample SAMN13153344, study PRJNA577476) | soil metagenome | isolation source: 200 cm saprolite under Douglas fir tree site 2 hole 2 | place: USA:California | collected 2015-04-18
CGGTGAGATGGTTCGCCCGCGCCAGGTCCGCGACCAGCTCGGCGATGACGATCTGGTTGCGGAGGTCGAGGCTGGCGAGCGGCTCGTCGAGGAGCAGCATCCGCGGCCGGCCGGCCAGCGCTTGGGCTAGCAGCAAACGCTGCTGCTCCCCGCCCGAGAGCCGCCCGATGGGACGATCCGCATAGGCTGCCGCCTCCACCGCCGCGATCGCCTCGTCGACACGCTGATCGTTGGTGGCGGCATTGCCCATCGCGACGCCCCACCGGCCGCCGTCGATGCCTAGGTGAACGAAGTCCCGACCCCGGACGGGCAGGTCGCGGTCGATGCTTCGCCGCTGCGGGACGTAGCCGATATCGGCATTGCCCTTGTGCGGACGCTTGCCAAGAACCTGGAGGCTGCCCGCGGCTGGTGCCAGAAGGCCCAGCAACAACCGCAGGAGCGTGGATTTCCCGCTCCCGTTGGGGCCCAGCACCGCGACAAATTCGCCCGGATCAAGGGTGAAGCTGGCGTCTTGCCAGATCAGCCGGCTGTCGTAGGCGGCAGCCAGACGCTCCGCTACGATCACCGGACTGCCAGCCTGTCGGGGCGTCATCGCAGTGCCTAGTGTGTCAGGGCCTGCGCGTTCAGCGCATTCTGCAGCGTGAGGAGCTGCGCGTCCTGCCATTCTTGGAACGTGGAGTCGACCGGCTGCCGCGTCTCCGAGACGCCCACCACCGGGATCCCGTTGTTGGTGGCTTGCCGCTTCAGGTCCTCGGTGATGTTCGTCGACGTCTGGAGGTTGTAAACGAGCACCTTGATCTTCTTGCCGGCGATCAGGTCGTGGAACTCGGCAACGGTCTGGGCGGGCGGGTCGTTGCCCTCGGCCACCGCTTTCATGAACGCGGGCGGCGAGATGAGGTTCAAGCCAAGGGCCGAGGCCAGGTACTCGAAGATGCTCTCGGTCGAACCAACCGCGACCCCGGGAAATGCCGAGCGAATCTTGGCGATCCGATCGTGGTACGGCTGGAGCGCGGCGCGGAAGGCGGCGCGCTGGTGGCTAAAGTAACTGGAGTCGCCGGCGTCGATCGCCTGGTAGTCGGCCGTGATCCGGTCGGCGACCTTCTCGACCCAGTCGGGGTTGTACCAGAAGTGCGGATTGTCGCCCGCCTTCTTGTTCAGGAGATCCGCGACCGCGAAGACCTTGCGGCTCGGATTCGGGTTCGCGGATAGCAGTTTGCTGGCCCAATCGTCGTAGCCGGCGCCGTTGAGGATCACGTAGTCCGCCGTGGCGAAGGCCCGGGCGTCCTTGGTGCTGCTCTCGTAGTCGTGGGGATCCGCGTTCGGGTTGGTGACGATGCTGGTCACCGAGACCTGCGTACCGCCCAGCTGGGCGGCGATGCTGCCCCAGAAATTCTGTCCAGCAACCACCTGGAGCGTATGCGACGAAGAAGCCGTACCGCTCGATCCGCACCCGGCCGCCAGCAGCGCCGCGAGCACCGCCATCGAAGCCAGCCCGGACCGTCGTGCGGGACTCAATACCATATGACCCTCCGGCTCAAATGATACCGAGTATCAACAGGAATTGCAACCCGGATAGGATCTCCCTCCGCCTCAGGGGAGGGTCGGGGTCGCAGTGTCTTCCGCTTCTCCCTCCCCCTTGTGGGGAGGGGCAGGGGAGGGGGTCTTGGCCGCCTCACGGCCGAATCGCTGATCGAAATTCGGGCTTAGTGCGCGGCGATCTTTTCGCGGCTGGCCGCGCGCGAGCAGGCGCGGCACTGGCCATAGAAGTCGAGGGTCGCGTGGTCGACCCGGAAGCCGCGGGTCCGGACGATCGTCTGGGCGAGCGGGGCGACGGCGTTCTCGTCCAGCTCTTCGACCGTGCGGCAGGTGGTGCATATCAGGTGATGGTGATGACCTGGTTCGCACCACACGTAGGCCGAGATATGTCCCGGGCGCTCCAGGCGCTGAGCCAGGCCGGCCTCGACCAGCGTATCCAGTGACCGGAACACGGTGGCCCGGCCGATGTAGGGATGGCGGCGGCGGACGCGGTCATACAGCTCCTGCGCCGAAACCTGCTGTGCCGCCTGCGCTAGGGCCTCGGCGATGGCCATGCGCTGGGGGGTCAGGCGCAGCCCAGAGCGCTGCAGCGAAGTTCCCGAGGCAGTCTCACCCATGTACAGATGATACTGCGGTATTTCCCCCACAGGGAGGGGAGCTACCAGGCGGTCGCGATGTACTTGGTTTCCAGGAACTCCAGCAGGCCGTCGTGCGCGCCTTCGCGTCCCAGCCCACTCTGCTTCACCCCGCCGAAGGGAGCCGCCGGGTCGGAGATGAAGCCGCGATTGACCCCCACCATCCCGGCCTCGATGGCTTCGGCGACGGCCAGGCCGGTGGCCAGGTCGCGGGTGTAGACATACGAGGCCAGGCCGCGGTCCGTGCGGTTGGCGAACTCGATGGCCTCGGCGATGTCGTGGAAGGGGACGATGGGCGCCACCGGGCCGAAGATCTCCTCCTTCAGGATTTGCTCGTCCGGCGGGACGTCGGTGAGCACCGTGGGCAGATAGAAGTAACCGGGCCGGGATGGCGCCTTGCCCCCGGTGAGCACCCGGGCTCCGTCCTTCTGGGCGCTGTCCACCAGGCCGGACATCTTCTGGCGGGCCGCCTCGTTGATGACCGGGCCGACCTTGGTGTTCTGGTCGAGACCCGGTCCCACCGGCATGTCACCCATGGCTTTGGCCAGCGCGCTGGCGAACTTCTCGGCTACCTTCGCATCCACGTAGAAGCGGTTGGCGGCAATGCAGGATTGGCCGTTGTTGCGCATCTTGGCCACTATGGCGCCCTCCAGAGCCGCGTCCAGGTCCGCATCGGCCAGGACCACGAAGGGCGCATTCCCCCCCAGCTCCATGGAACAGCTGATCACGTTCTCGGCCGCCTGGGCCAGTAGGAGGCGGCCCACCTCGGTGGAGCCGGTGAAGGAGAGCTTGCGCACGCGGGGGTCCTTGAGCATGGCCTTGACCACTTCCGACGAGCGCTTCGATGGAATGACGTTCACCACGCCCTTCGGCACACCCGCCTGCTCCAGCAGGTCGGTGACGGCCAGCGCGCTCAGCGGCGTCTCGGAGGCCGGCTTCAGGACGACCGTACAGCCGGCGGCCAGCGCGGGACCGATCTTGCGGGTGGCCATGGCGGCCGGGAAGTTCCAGGGGGTCACCAGCACCGAGACCCCGATGGGCTGGTGCTCGACCAGGATGCGATTGGCGCCACCGGGCGAAATGGAAAGCGACCCGATGTTGCGCACCGCCTCCTCGGAGAACCAGCGGAAGAACTCCGCCGCGTAGGCGACCTCGCCCCGGGACTCGGTCAGGGTCTTGCCGTTCTCCCGGGTCATCAGCTCGGCCAGCTTTTCCTTTTCTCTGATCATCAGGTCGAAGGCCCGGCGCAGGATCTCGGCCCGTTCGCGCGGAGCCCGGCTGGCCCACAGCCGCCGCGCCTGGTGGGCGGCCTGCACCGCATCCAGCGCGTCCTTCACCGAGGCACTGGCCACGGTCGTGATCACCTGGCCGGTGGCGGGATCCTGGACCTCGATCCGCTGGCCGTCGGAGGCGGGCCGCCACTCGCCGTCGATGTAGAGGTCGGTGTGCCGAACGGCGATCAACTCGCTGACGGGGGTCATCGCATCCCTCCTTTCACGGTCTCGACGATCCGGTCGACCGACGGCATGGCCATGTCCTCGAGCACGTCGGCTGCCGGCAGCGGGACGTGCGGGGTGGTGATCCGCACGATGGGTCCATCCAGGTCATCGAAGCACTCGTCGGCCACGATCGAGGCGATCTCCGCTCCCCAACCGCAGAGGCGCGGGTTTTCTTCGACGGTGAATAGGCGGCCGGTGCGTCGCACGTCTCCAAGGATAGTGCGGGTGTCGAGGGGGACGAGGGAGCGGATATCGATCACGCTGGCGTCAATGCCGAGGCTCTCCAGCTGCTGGGCCGCGGCCAGCGCCTTGGGCACCATGGCGGCCAGGGCCACGATGGTGCAGTCCTGGCCCGTCCGGCGAACGGCCGCGGTCCCCAACTGATCGACATGCTCGCCGTCGGGCACCTCCCCCTTGATCCCGTACAGAGACTTCTGTTCGAAGACCAGCACCGGGTCCGGGTCCCGGATGGCGGCGGCCAGCAGCCCTTTGGCATCGGCCGGCGTCGAGGGGGCCACCACTTTCAGGCCTGGCACCGCCATCGCCCAGTTCTCCAGCGATTGCGAGTGCTGGGCTCCGAACCGGGTGCCGCCCCCATTGGCGGTCCGGATCACGAGCGGGAGCGAGACCTGCCCGTCCGTCATGTAGCGCGTCTTGGCCACCTGGTTGGCCACCATGTCCCAGCAGGTGGCCAGGAAGTCGGAAAACATGATCTCGGCCACCGGGCGAAGCCCGGTCATGGCAGCGCCCATGGCCGCACCGATGATCGCCTGCTCCGAGATCGGCGTGTCGCGCACGCGCTCCGGACCGAACCGTTCAAACAGCCCAACCGTCGCCTTGAAGACGCCGCCGGCCGCGCCCACGTCCTCGCCGATGAAGTAGACCAGCGGGTCGCGCTCCATCTCCTGGGCGAGGCCGGCCGCGATCGCCTCGCGGAAGCTCAGTTCCGCCATGCGGAGCCTCCGTCGCTCCACACCTGGCGTTCGATCTGATCGACCCGGGCGGGGGCGCCGTGGCGCGCCTCGTCGGTCGCCGCGTCGACCTTCTGCTGGGCGCGGGTGTCGATCTCGCTGAGCTCCGCCTCGTCGATGCCGGCCGCCAAGAGCCGCTCGCGATAGCGCTTGACCGGGTCCCGGCTCAGCCACTCGCGCACCTCGGCCTCTGGCCGGTACTTGGCCGGGTCGGCGCGCGAGTGCCCGCCGTGGCGGTAGGTGACGGCTTCCACCAGTGACGGGCCGCCGCCGTCGCGGGCCTTGCCAATCGTCCGGAGCGCCGTCCCATACATCACGTCGGCATCGTTGCCATCCACCAGGATTGGCTCCAGCCCATAGGCCGAGGCGCGGTCGGCGGCCGGGTGCTCCACGGCCGTGACCGATCGAATGGGCGTGTACTCCATGTACTGATTGTTCTCACAAACGAAGACCACCGGCAGCTTCCAGACCACCGCCAGGTTGAGCGCTTCGTGGAAGGCGCCGATGTTGGTCGTGCCGTCGCCGAAGAAGCAGACGGCGACCTGGCCGGACTTGCGGGCCTGCGCGGACCAGGCGGCTCCCGCCGCAATGGGCAGGTGGGCGCCGACGATCGCATAGGATCCCATCGCCCCATGCGAGACGTCGGTCAGATGCATCGATCCTCCCTTACCGTGCAGCATGCCGTTACCGCGGCCGAGCAGCTCCGCCATGGCAGCGGCCATCGACGCGCCGCGGGCGAGGGTGTGCCCGTGGCCGCGGTAGGTACAGAAGGTGTAGTCGTCGGCGCGCATGGCCACCGCGTAGCCGGCGGCGATCGCCTCCTGGCCGAGCGCCAGGTGGCTGGTGCCCCGCACCAGGTTCTCGAGGAAGAGCTCGTAGGCGCGCTGCTCGAAGTCGCGCAGCTCGACCATCAGCTGGTAGAGGCGCAGGCGGGTGGTGCGGTCGACCTCGGCCGACCTAGGCTTCTCGACCCTGGTGCTCAATAGGCGTTCGCGATGACGAGCTCTTCGGCGGGGAAGAGGGTGATCACCTCGTGACCCGTCGCCGTCACCACGACTTCCTCCTCGATGCGGGCGGCGGAATGGCCGTCGTCCGCCGGGCAATACGTCTCCAGCGCGAATACCATCCCTTCTTTCAGCTCCACGGGGAACTGGAGCGAGTTGAGCCGGCTGATGATCGGCCGCTCGTGCAGCGCCAGCCCCAGCCCGTGCCCGAACTGCAGGCCGAAGGCCTCCATCTCGCTGTCGAACCCGAAATCCTGCGCCTTCGGCCAGGCCTTGGCGATCAGGTCCGTGGTCAGGCCCGGCTTGACCATATCGATGCCGGCATCGATCCACTCGCGGGCCTTCTTGTACGCGTCTCGCTGACTCTGGGTAGCGCGACCGACGTTGAAGGTGCGGTAGTAGCAGGTGCGGTAGCCGTTGTAGGACTGGATGATGTCGAAGAAGGCTTGGTCCCCGGGCCGGATCAGGCGATCGGAGAAGACGTGCGGGTGCGGGCTGCATCGCTCCCCGGACACCGCGTTGATGGCTTCCACGTCATCGGACCCCATGTCGTAGAGCTGCTTGTTGGCGAGGGCGACAATCTCATTCTCCCGGATGCCCGGCTTCAGGGCCTCATAGATGGTCTGGTAGACGCCATCAACCAACGCCGCCGACATGCTGAGGAGGACGATCTCGTCCAGCGACTTGATCTGGCGCGCGTCCAGCATGGCCTGCTGGCCATCGACCACTTTGATGCCGCAGGCCTGGAGGGCGAAGATCATGGGCAGCTCGGCGATGTCCACCCCCAGCGGCTCGCCGGCGACGCCGGCCTCCCGCATCAGCTCTTTGACGGTCCGCGCCACGTCGTCGGAGAGGCCCGCCTCCGGCGCGACCGATCCGCGCAGGCCGGTCATGCCGGCGCGCGAGTTCTCGGGTTTCAGCCAGGGGGCGTGTAACCGGTGGGCCTTGGCCGCCGAGCCGAAGTCCCACAGGATCGGGTCGCGGGTGGGGGTGAGGAGGGCGAAGCGGGCCACCTTGTCGCGAGCCCACTCGCCGATGGTGGTGCTGGTGAGATACCGGATGTTGTTCATGTCGAAGACGAGCACGCCACCCAGCCCGGCCTCCGTGATGGCGCGGCGGGCGCGGCCAAGGCGGTACTCGTGCAGCCGCCGGAAATCGACCCGTTCTTCCCAGTCGACGTTCATCCGGCCGGGGGCCGGTACCGACGTGACCGTGAACTCGGACTTACGCCCCGGCATCGGACGCCTCGAGTCCATCCGAAATGGTCCGCCGTTCGGCGGCTAACAACAGATTCGCCCCGCGGGCTTCCAGCTCCAGCAGGGCCGCAAAATCGACGTCGCCCAGGCCGTTGCCGATCAGGGTGACGACGATCTGGTGGACGAGGGCGGACACCGGGAGGGGCACGTGCAGCTGCCGGGCAGCCTCCAGGCCGAGCTCGAAATCCTTGCGCAAGAGGTGACCGGTGAAGGTCGGTGTGAAATCGAGGTTGACGAAGGCCGGCGTCTTGTAGCGGCTGAAGGTCGACCCCATCACGCTGTCATTGATGAATTCCAGGTACGCCGACCGGGCGATGCCACCCCGCTGGGCGAGCACCGTGGTCTCGGCCAGAATCTGGGTGACCACGCCGAGCACCAGGTTGTGGCAGATCTTGACCAGGCGGGCAGCCTCGCCCTCGCCCACGTAGGTCACGCTCTTTCCCAACATCTGGAGGTAGGGGAGGGCCCGGTCATAGGCTTCTTTCGGTCCCGAGACGGCCAGACTGAGCTTCCCGGCGCGGGCAACCTTCGGGTTGCCGCTTACCGGAGCGGCCAGCAGCGCCGCCCCCAGGCTGGCAGCCTTCGCCCGGATCTCGCTGGAGACATCCATCGAGACCGTCGACGAGTCGATCACCAGCGGGGGCACCCGCCGGCCATTGACGAGCAGCCCGTGAGGCCCGGTCATGACCTCCACGAAATCTTTTGAGCCGGCCACCGAGGTAATGACGATGTCGCGGTCGGCCAGCTCTGCCGGGTGGTCGACGATCCGAGCGCCGAGCTTGGCGAGCGGCTCGGCCTTGGCCCGGGTGCGGTTGTAAACGGTGAGGTCGCAACCGTGACTCAACAGCCGGTGCGCCAGGACCGAGCCCATCCGGCCGGTGCCGATCCAGCCGAGCGTCTGGCGATCAGCCTTGGTCGCGGTCATCCGAACGCCCCTCCCCACGCCCTCCCGACCAGTGGGAGGGAGATCAACGGCCTCCCCGCAAAGGGAGGGACATGAACCCGAGTCCAGCCTCGCGCAAACGTTTGTCTACCATACCAGCCGCCATTTTGAAGTGTCAACGCATCCTCTTATTCGGTGGCGAAGGCCGGGACTGACCGGCGGCTGACCGGGGCATCGGCGCCCGCTACGGTTGACCCACGGACCACCAGCTCGGGGTTGAAGACCAACCGCCGGCGGCTGGCGGTGCCGGTCTCGATCTGTTCCAGCAACAGCCTGGCGGCGGCCGAACCAAACTCGTGGATCGGCACATGGACCGTGGTCAGGCCCGGCACCAGCCGGCTGGCGAGTGGGATGTCGTTGTAGCCGACGATGGCCACGTCCTCGGGGATGCGCAGGCCCATGCGGCGCGCCGCGCCGAAGGCGCCCACCGCCGTCATATCGGTCACGGCAAACAGCGCCGTCGGCGGGTCGGGTAACGAAAGCAGGCGCTCGGCAGCCTGGGCGCCGCCTTCCTCTGTGTAGCCCGACTCCGCCACCAGCTGCACATCCGCCGGCAGCTCGCTGTCGGCCAGGGCGGCCAGGTACCCGCGGCGGCGCAGCACGCCGGTGCTCACCGTGGCCTTCCCGGCCAGGTGACCGATGCGGCGATGGCCGAGCTCGACCAGGTGCTGGGTGGCCAGCCGCGCGCCCAGCACGTCGTCCGAGCCGACGAACGGATCCTGGCCCTCGTCGCTAAACCGGTTGACCAGTACGTACGGCATCCGCTGGCTGCGCAGCCACCGGACCGTCGGGTCGTTCAGGAAGGTGCTGGCCAGCAGGACCCCGTCCACCCGGCGGGCATGCAGGCTCTGCAGATGGGAGCGCTGCCGTTCCGGGCTGCCGTCGGTATTGCAAAGAAGCACGTTATAGCCCCTCGGCGAGGCGCCGTCCTCGACCCCCCGGAAGAGGGCGGCGAAGAAGGGATTGGTCACATCTGGAATTACCACGGCCAGTACGAAAGTTTGACGCAGCTTCAGGCCGCGGGCGATCCCGTTGGGCCGGTACTCCGTCTCCCGCAGGAGCGCCTCGATCCGGGCCCGGGTGGCGGGGGCGATCCGCAGGCTGGGGTCGTGGTTGGCCACCCGCGAGATGGTGGAGGGATGAACCCGGGCGCGGGCCGCCAGCTCTTTCAGCGTGACCGGCATACCGCCCTCCTCATTGACATCCGTTTGGACCCGCGCTTAACATAGGACAATCGTTTGTTCAGCGCAAGGAACAAGCTTGGGTCGAGCAGGCAGGGAGGGAGCATGCGCAAGCCGGTGACCACAGTCCTGGCAGGCTTCGGCCTGGTCCTTTCAGCGTGCGGGGGAGGCACCGCGGCGACGCCCACCCCCGGAACGCCCATCACCATTGGGGTGTCGGTCTCATTGTCTGGTGACTTCTCGGGAGACGGCAAGGCGCTCCAGCAGGGCTACGACCTGTGGGCGCAGGACGTCAACGCCCAGGGCGGCTTGCTCGGGCACCAGGTGACCATGAAATACGTGGACGATGCCAGCAGCACCCAGCAGGTGGTGACCAACTATCAGAACCTGATCACGCAGGATAAGGTGGCGCTGGTGTTCGGACCCTTCAGCAGCCTGCTCACCATCCCGGCCTCCACCGTGACCGACCGCTACGGGTACGCGTTCCCCGAACCGGCGGGCGGAGGACCGAAGGTCTTCGAACGCGGCCTGCATTCCATCTTCTTCGTGCAGCCGGCCGCGGTGGAGGACAACCTGGTGAGCTATACGAAGTGGCTGTTGTCGCTGCCCACCGACCAACGCCCCAAGACCGCCGCCTACGCGACGGAGGACGATCCCTTCACCCAACCGCAGATCGACAAGGCCAAGACCCTGCTGGAAGCCGGCGGCATCACGACCGCGTCGTACAAGGTCTATCCGGCCGAAGCGACCAGCTGGGATCCGCTGGCCCTGCAGGTAGTCCACTCCAAGGCCGACGTGGCCATCCTGGGGACCCAGGAGCCCGACGGGGTGGCCTTCATCAAGGTGTTCCAGCAACAGCACTACAACCCCAAGTCACTGGTGGAGACGACCGGCCCGGATCAGGGCAAGGACTTCAGTGACAAGGTCGGAAGCGCCAACACGGAGGGGATCATGGTCCCGGCCGGGTGGACGCCGGACGCCAAGGCCTACGGCAACGATAAGTTCGTGAGCGAATTCGTCGCCAAGTTCGGCGGGAAACCAGGCGACATCAGCGCCGATTCGGCCGAGGCCTACAGTGTGGGCCAGGTGGTGGATCAGGCGGCGAAGAAGGCCAACAGCATCGACAACAAAGCGCTGATTACCGCGCTGCACACCGGCACCTATCAGACCGTCCAGGGTCCGATCTCTTTCGACGGCGTCGGGAAGCCGCAGGGTGTGGCGGGCGTCTACATCGAACAGTGGCAGAGCGGGCAGGCCGTCTTCGTGTACCCGCCGACCGTCGCCTCGGCCAAGCCGGAATACCCGAAGCCGAACTGGCCCTAAGGCTAAGCCCCAAATTCAGCGGAGGGACGGTGACCCGTAGGCGCCGTCCCTCGCGAGTACCCTTGACCCGGCGATGACCCTGGTCCTGGAGGCGGCGGTGCTCGGCATCCTGACGGGCGGCGTCTACGCCTTGATGGCATCGGGCCTGACGCTGATTTTCGGCGTGATGCGCATCATCAACGTCGGTCAGGGCGCGCTCGTCATCCTGGGCGCGTACCTGAGCTTTGTCCTCTTCCGCACCTGGCACGTGGATCCCTTTCTCAGCCTGATCGTGACCATGCCGGTCATGTTCGCCCTGGGCGTCGTGCTGCAGCTTATCTTCATCCGCCCGCTCACCACCGACCGGGAAGCGCTCTCGGTGCTGGTGACGTATGCCATCGCGCTGGGGATCGAGGGGATTCTCGGGTACATCTTTTCGACCAATTACGTCCAGCTGCGGGCCTGGTATGAAACGGCGAGTTTTGCCATCGTCGACTTTCACATCACCTATGTCTACGTCTTCGGCTTCCTGCTCTGCCTGGCCATCTTGGGCGCGCTCTTCTTGATGCTGTACCGCACCACGTTCGGTGCCGCCATTCGCGCCACCATGCTGAACCGCACCGCGGCGCAGCTCATTGGAATCGACGTCGACCGCGTGGCCGCCCTTGCCTTCGGGATCGGCATGGCCACCGCGGCGGCGGGCGGGGTGGTCTTCGGGATCACGAATGCTTTCAACCCGGGCAGCCACTACGACCTGATCTCGCGACTGCTGACCATCATCGTGCTGGGCGGGCTGGGCAGCCTGCGCGGAGCGGTCATCGCCGCCCTCATCATGCTGGTGACCGAGGACATCACCGCGGTCGTCGTGTCGCCGGTCTGGGCGAGCTTCGCCTTCTTCGTCATCCTGGTGGCCGTCCTGATCGTGCGGCCGCAGGGGCTGTTCGGCCTCCGGGTCCGGGACCGGATATGAACACGGTGCTCAGGTTGCCGGCGCTCAAGCCAGCCGGTCTGGGGCTGGCGCTGGCCGCGGCGCTGGCGGTGCCCCTGATTTCCGATCCAGGGACGGCGAGCATGGCGGTCTTCATCACCATGTACGTCGGGCTGGCCACCGCCTGGAACATCATGGGCGGCTACACGGGCTACATCTCGCTTGGCCATGCGGCCTTCTTCGGCTTCGGCGCCTACACGCTCGGGCTTTTCCTGGTGCACCTGGGCATCCCGGCGGGCTATCAGCCCTTCCTGCTGGTTCCGGTCGCCGGGGTGCTGACCGCGCTGCTGGCCGCATTGATCGGCTGGATCGCGCTGCGCACCCGGGCGGCGACCTTCGTGATCGTGACCATCGCCTTCATGTTCATGCTCCAGCTGCTGGCCGAGAACCTGGTGAACCTGACCGGCGGCGGCGCCGGGCTGGGACTGCCGGTGCCCAGCTGGGGCGGGGACTTCTTCGCCATCCCCTTCTACTACGCCATGCTGGCGCTGGCCATCCTGGGGGTCACGGTCTCCTGGGTGATCCGGCGATCGAAGTTCGGTCTGGGCCTGCTGGCGATCCGCGACGACGAGGACAAGGCCCTCGCCGTTGGGGTTCCGACCCGGGCGTTCAAGCTGGCGGCGTTCGTGATCAGCGCCGCGTTGGTGGGGATGATCGGCGGCGTCTACGGCTACTTCATCACCTACATCTATCCGCAATTCGTGGTCGATCCGCTGATCGGGATCTCGATGGTGCTCATGGTCTTCTTTGGCGGTCTGGGCACGCTGAGCGGACCGGTGCTGGGGGCGATCATCCTGGAGTGGTCGCAGCTGCAGTTCGCCTACCACTTTGGCGCCAGCCGCCTCTACCTCATCTTCTATGCCGCCGTCTTCTTGCTGGTCATCCGCTTCCTGCCTAAAGGCGTCGTGCCATCGCTCGCCGACCTCGTGGCCCGACGCCGCCACGGCCGCGCCGCCGGACCGCCGGGGCCCGCCAGCGACTCCGCTGAGCCGCCCACACGGGTCCGGCCCGGGCTCGCCTCGCCATGAGCCTGCTCGAGATCGCAAACCTGGGTAAGCGCTTCGGCGGCGTGGTGGCGGTAGATAATTGCTCGCTGTCCGTCGCGACCGGCAGCATCACCGGCCTGATCGGTCCGAACGGCTCGGGCAAGACCACGGTCTTCAACCTGGTCACCGGCTTCATTCCGCGGGACCGTGGCGACGTGGTGTTCAAAGCGCAGTCGATCGCGGGGCTCCCGCCGGACCAGATCTACGGCCTGGGCATCGGGCGCACCTTCCAGCTGGCCCGCATTTTTCCCCGGCTGACCACCCTGGAGAACATGCTGGTGCCGGTCCGCCGCGCCGGGTGGCGGGCCCTGCTGTCCCAACGGCAGTGGAGCCACGAGCAGGACCGGGCGATGGAAATGCTCGAATCCATGGACATCAGCCAGGTCGCCGGCACGCTGGGCGGCGCGCTGTCGTATGGCCAGCGCAAGCTGCTGGAGCTGGCCGCGGTGATGATGGCGAGGCCGGAGCTGGTGCTGCTGGACGAGCCCGCCGGCGGCGTCAACCCGGTGGTGCTGGAACGGATCGCCGACCACATCCGGCAGCTCAACGGGCAGGGCGTCACCTTTCTGCTGGTCGAGCACAACATGGGCTTCGTGATGAAGCTCTGCGACGAGGTCGTCGTCCTGCACCAGGGCCGGGTGATCGCCAGCGGCAATCCCCGCGACGTGCGGGCCAATCCGGCCGTCCTGGACGCGTACCTGGGAGCCTGAGGTGGCCGCCCTGCTCGAGCTGGAAGGCGTGACCGCCGGCTATGGAGGCGGCGACATCCTGCACGAACTCACCCTCACGGTGGGGGAAGGCGGCATCACCTGTATCGTCGGGCCCAACGGCGCCGGCAAGTCGACGGTGCTGCGGGTGGTCAGCGGCCTGCTTCGACCGCGGCTCGGCAGCGTTCGCTTTCGCGGCGCGTCGATCGTTGGCCAGAGCCCCCGCGCCATCCTGCACCGCGGCATCGTCCAGGTTCCCCAGGAGCGAAGCCTCTTTTCGACCATGAGTGTCTGGGAAAACGTGCGCATGGGCGCTTACACGGTCCACGATCGGGCCCTGGTGGCGCGCCGCCTCCACGAGGTCTGCGAGACCTTTCCGATCATTCGCGAGCGTCGCCATGAGCCGGCCGCCTCGCTGTCCGGCGGGCAGCAGAAGATCGTCGAGTTCGCCCGGGCGCTGATGCTCGACCCGGCGCTCGTCGTGCTCGACGAACCGTCCATGGGCCTCGATCCGAAGACGCGCACTGTCGTCTTTGAGACGATTCGCGCCCTGAACCAGGCCGGGCGGACGATCTTGCTGGTGGAGCAAAACGCGCGGTCGGGGCTTGGCCTGGCCAGTCATGGGGTGGTGCTCGAAAGCGGCCGCATCCGGCTGGAGGGGCCGGGCTCGACCTTGCTCGACAACCCCGAGATCGGCCGCCTCTACCTGGGGGCCACCGGATGAGCCAGTGGGACATCGTCGTGGCCGGCGCCGGCCACAACAGTTTGCTGACCGCGGCCTACGCGGCGCGGGCCGGGTTCAAGGTGCTGGTGCTGGAAGGATCGTCGCGGATCGGCGGCGACACCACCTGCGAAGAGCTGACCGTGCCGGGTTTCATCCACGATCCCTGCGCCACGGCTCACAACCTCATCCAGAGCAATCCGCTGATGCGCAACGATGAATTGCATCTGGACCGGTACGGACTGCGGTACCTCGCTCCCGACCCGGTCTTCACCATGCCCTTTCGCGACGGGCGGAGCATCACGATGTGGCGCGACCTGGATCGCACCTGCGCGGAGCTGGCCAGGTTCTCGCCGGCCGACGCCGAAGCCTATCGGCAACTGCTCGTCGACTGGCAGGCGATGGCGCCCATCGTCAACGAGGAGCGCGAGAACCCGCCGCGGCCGCCGCAGGAGGTCGCGGCCCGGACGCGGGCCGGCGCGATGGGGGACCGCATGCTCGCGATTCGCGAAGACACCGCCCTCGACGTCATTACGGAACGCTTCCAGGATGAGCACGTGCGCGCCTTCTTTGCCTGGATCGCGTTCATGACCCTGCACCCGCTGGACGAGCCGGAGACCGGGCTGCTGGCGTTTTCCCTGGTGGCCGGCCGCCAGCGCTTCAGCTGGATCCTGCCGGAAGGCGGATCGATCCGGCTGCCGCTGGCCCTGGCCCGGATCATCGAGGAGAACGGGGGAACCATCCTGACGGACAAGCCGGTGACCCGCATCGTGGTCGAGGGCGGGCGCGCCACTGGCGTGGTGACGGTTGATGGGTCGTCCTATCGCGCGACCCACGCCGTCGTCTCCAGCATCCACATCCGGCACCTGCCTGGCATTGTCGGCGAGGAGAACCTGCCGGCCGAGTATCGGGCCGGCATCGCCCGCTGGCAACCGAGCCTGACCATGTTCGCCAGCCACTACGCCCTGAGCGAGGCGCCGCGCTTTCGGACCGAGTCGGGGCCGCTGGAGAGCGTGACCATGGGCGGAATGGAGTCGCTGGCCTCGCTGGGCCGCATGGTGGCGGCGTTCCGGTCCGGGCGGGTCGATCTCGACGATCCGGTGTTGCTGGCCATCACGCCGACCGTGATCGATCCAACCCGGGCGCCGGCGGGGAAGCACACCTTCAAGCTGATCAGCTTTCTTCCGTACGAGCTGGCGGAAGGGCCGGAGCACTGGGACCAGCTCAAGGGCGAGGTGGCAGCCCGCCTGTTCGAGCAGGTCGCCCGCCTCACCACCAATCTGTCGGAGCGGATCGTCCTGGGGCGGCAGGTCAGCAGTCCGCTAGACCTGGAGCGGCGGAACCCGGCGAACTGGCGCGGCTCGTGCCACGGCGGCGCCAGCACGCCCCAGCAGAGCGGCTACTTCCGGCCGGTCGAGGGCTGGTCGTCGTATCGGACGCCCGTAGCCGCGCTCTACCAGACGGGAGCCTGCACGCATCCCGGCGGCTCGGTGTCGGGTCTCCCGGGACGGAACTGCGCCAGCGTGCTGCTCAGCGACCTAGGCTCCAGCCTGGAAGACGCCATTCACCCTCGGGCGGCGGTGCCGTGATGGACCTCAATGTTCTCCCTCCCCCTTGCGGGGAGCCACTGCTGTCAGGGTCGCGGGATTTCCCGCGTGGGCAGGGTCGGGGAGGGGGTCTCGTCGGACTCGGTTCCCCGATCGGTGTGGTGTCGTTTTGACCAAGTTTTCGCTTGACTCCAAGTGGGAGGAAGGGTGAATGAGCTCCCTGGAAACGACCAATCGGGTGCAGGTGGCCGCCCACCATTGGCGGCCGCGCTTTACAGCCAACGGGATCGATGTCAACGACTTCGACGAGACCGTGGCCAGGACCACGGAGTGGGCTGACTGGGGTCCCAATTGGAGAGCCACGGGCGCCGTCCACGAAGCGCTCGGCCACGAGGCGCTGGAGCGCGGCCGCACCGTGTCGGCCACGCGCGCCTTTCAGGCCGCGGCCTGGTGCTATCACCTGGGGAAGTTCCGGAGAGCGGCTGGAGATTCCGTTTGAGGGCCATGTCATCCCCGGCCACCTGCGCCGTCCCCGCGATGCGCGGCGACCAGCCCTGGTCTTGCTCGTGCCGGGGCTCGACTCATCGAAGGAGGAACTGTTCGCGATCGAGGAGGAGTTCCTGTGGCGCGGGATGGCGACCCTGACTATTGATGGCCCTGGCCAGTCCGAGAACTCCGTCCACTTCGCGATCCGACCGAACTGGGAGACCGTGGTGACGCCCTTGATTGACCATCTCGAGCAACAGGACCTGGGGGTGGACCTCCGCCGCATCGGGCTGATGGGGATCAGCATGGGGGCCATCTATGGCCCGCGGGCGGCGGCGCACGAAAAGCGGGTTCGGGCGGTAGTCGGGCTGGCTGGCCCATACAACCTGGGGGACTGCTGGGATGCGCTCAACCCCCTCACCAAAGGCGGGTATCTCTTCTACACGAAGTCCGTCGACGAGGCGGAGGCCAAGCGCAAGGCGTATACGCTGAATCTGGAGGGGGTCCTCGACAAAGTGACCCAGCCGCTGCTGGTCATCCACGGAGCCCGTGACCGGCTCTTTCCGCCCGCCCAGGCCGAGCGGATCGCCCACGAGGCGCCCAACGCCACCCTGGTGATGTACCCCGATGGCAACCACGTCTGCAACAACATTCCCTACAAGTACCGGCCGCTGATGGCGGACTGGCTGAAGGAGCGCCTGACCTAGCCGGCCGGTAGCTGGGACGGTGCTACTCGCCAGCCGCCTGCTCACGTCAGCTTAAGCGCGGATCCATCGAACGGACGAAGCAGATTGGGATGCGGGGCGAGATGAGCGAAGCCCGCATCCACGCCCGAGATGCGAGCTCGATTCGGTGGATTCGGGCTAGGGCCCCGGAAACCACTCCTTAAACGCCGCCGCCAGCGCCGGGTCGCCGTGGACCTCGACGCCCTGTTCTTCGGGACTTCCGCGCCCCATCAGGAGCCAGTACAGGCCCTCGCCAGCACCGCGGAAGGCGACATCGGCGGGCTCGTGTCCGGGATCGGACCTGCCCTGGCCGTTCTCGGCGCGCAGCGTCCACTCGCCGTCGCTGTCCGTGCGGTGCAGATGGAAGCTGGCCAACTTGCCCTTGTGCGGTGAGAGCGCATGGGTGCGCCACATGCCCTGGGCGCCGCGGGGCAGCGTGGCGTCAATGAACCAGGCGGGCGCCGCGACGAACCGCCCGGTCGCCGGCTGCAGATCGTACCCATGAATCACGTACTCCGCGGTTCGGATGGCCAGCGCATTGACGACCGGAGTCTCACCGTAGGGCATCCGGAGCTTGGTCTCTGATGCCTGTTGGAGGACGTCCCGGAGCGCTGCGACGGTTTCTTCAGACTGGCGGTGGCCTACCTCGCGAAGGCGTTTGGGATCCGACACGGTGATCAGCCGGGCCCACTGCGCCGATTGACCACGGTCGGCAGGAATCGAAGCCAGCAGCGAGGGGTCGCGGCCGGTCGCATCCAAAATCGCCGCCCGCACCAGGTAGTCGCCGCCCGCAACATGCGCCACCACGTCGGCGGCTGTCCAGCCCC
>WNFE01001409.1_pt1 | contig 17352 bp, 13 predicted proteins | sample 5400451 | NCBI WGS metagenome assembly WNFE01 (sample SAMN13153344, study PRJNA577476) | soil metagenome | isolation source: 200 cm saprolite under Douglas fir tree site 2 hole 2 | place: USA:California | collected 2015-04-18
CAGCCCGAACGCGAGCACGATCCCCGCGGCCCAGAGCGCCAACAGCAGGAGCAGCGAGAGCGGTCCATAGAAGGAAAGGAAGGCTTCGCGCCGCCGGCCGGACAAGAGCCGCGCCGTAGCGCGCCACGGGCCCCAAGTGAACCGGTAGAACAGCTTCGTCAGCCGAATCCGACCGCTCACCCGGCGCGGCAGGATGATCGTCTCGAACGCATCCCACAGCACGCCGGCTAACAGCGCCGCGCCGGCCACGGCAATGAGCCAACGCATGGGCTCCCGTCCCCGCTAGGGCGCACACCGGGCCGCACAGCGGCCCGCGAGCGTCACGGCAGCACCGGCAGCACGACGGCGGAGGGGGCGGTCCCCGAGCGGTACACCCGCTGCACCGTCTTGTGGAAGTCCGACGCCGCCGCGTGGTAGATGTCCTCAAACCGCCCCGGGTTGCGATCGATCATCGGGAACCATGTGCTCTGCACCTGCACCATCACGCGATGGCCCCGCTTGAAGGTGTGGAACACGTCGCTCATGCCGTACCGGATCGACGTCACGCGCCCGGGCACGAAGGGCTCCGGCCGGGACATGCTGTTGCGAAACTTGCCACGCAGCACGTCGCCACGGATGAGCATCTCGTAGCCGCCGAGGGGGGCGCGCTGCGAGCTGTCGGGAAAGACGTCGATCAGCTTGACGATCCAGTCGCAGTCGGTGCCCGAGGTCGAGACGTGGAAGTCCACGTCGATCGGCCCCGCCACCGTCAGGTCCGACGCGAGCGGTTCGGTCGCGTACACGAGCACGTCGGGGCGGCGTCCGGCGAAGCGCTGGTCTTCGAGCATGAACGCCGGGTTGTACCAATGCGTGATCTCGGCCGTGTAGGGCACGGGCGTGTCGGGGTCGCTCACGTACTCGTCGTAGGCCGGCGCCGCTGCCCCCGGGGCGGCGAACGCGAGGCCGCCGTGCTCGCGCAGGTAGAGCCGGCGCGGTGTCGCCGCTGCGGGCGGCCAGCGCTCGAGGAAGTGCCACGCGTTCGTGCCGGTCTCGAACACCGCCGCTTCGAACTCCCGCGGCTTCGGGCTGCCGTCCTTTAAGTAGTAGTTCATGAACGGCAATTCGATGCTGTCGGTATAGAAGAGCGACGTCGCCTGGCCCCACGCGATCGCGCCCAGCGAGTCGCCCGGGCTCCAGGACCACTGGCCGTGCGCCCACGGACCCATCACCAGCCGGTTCACCGTGCCGGGGCTCTGCCGCTCCGCCGCAGCGTACGCATGCAGCGCGCCCCAGAGGTTTTCCGTGTCGAACCAGCCGCCCACCCACAACAGCGCCGGCTTGAGCGCGTGCAAGTGGGGCAGCACGTCCCGCGCCGCCCAGAAATCATCCCAGGTCCCGTGCGCCGTCAGCTCATTCCAGAACGGGACGCTGTCGTGCATGTAGCGGGCGTTGCCGTTCGCCACGGGCCCCAGGTTCAGGTAGAACTCGTAGCCGTCAGGCGTGCCGTGCTCGAACTGGGGGTCGGGCTCCGGATGCGGGCCCGGGCGCGCCTTGCCGAAAGAGAGGTAGAAGTCGAATGCGTGCGGGAAGAGCAGCGCGCCGTTGTGGAAGAAATCGTCGCCGCCCATCCACTTGGAGACGGGCGCCTGCGGCGACACGGCCTTCACGGCCGGGTGGGCATCGATGGCGCCCATCGACGAGTAGAAGCCCGGATAGGAGATGCCGCTGATCCCGACCCGCCCGTTGTTCGGATGCACGTGCTGGATCAGCCACTCGACCGTGTCGTAGGTATCCGTCGTCTCGTCGATGTCCTGGGGGCCGTGTTTCACCGGGACGTAGGGACGCACGTTGACGTATTGCCCCTCGGACATATAGCGGCCGCGCACGTCCTCGAAGGCGACGATGTAGCCGGCATGAAAGTAGGCCCGCCGCTGGTTGTCGGGGCTGTGCGGGAAGGAGTCGGGCTCGTAGGGCCGGACGCTGTAGGGCGTGCGGGTGAGGATGATCGGATAGCGTTGTGCGGTGTCGTTCGGGACGTAAGCGATCAGGAACAGCCGGACACCGTCCCGCATGGGAATGTGATACTCGTGCTTCGAGTAGTGGTCGTGGACGTAGTCGCGCTCCTGCGCGGCGATACGGCCGAGGGCGAGTGCCAGCGTGAAAACCGCGCACGTGACGTGACGCATCGGTGGAGTCCCGTTCAGGCCTTTCCGTGGTAGCGCATTTCGTTGGTCGGCGCAAAACCGAGCCGCTCATACAGCGGGCGCCCCTCGCCTGAGGCGTGCAACACGATACTCTCGATCCCGTGGGCCCGGGTCCAGCGGAGCAGCTCCTCCATGAGCCCGGCGGCGATCCCCTGGCGCCGCCAGCGCCGCTCGGTGAACACGTTCAGGATCAAGCCCTGGGGCCCGCGCATGAGGCGCTCACCGGCCGGGTGGGGGCGCGGCAACAGGTCGCGCAGCTGGAGCCCCGCGCCGCCGACGATCTCCCCCGGTCGCTCGTGCAGCTCGGCCACCCAGGCAACGTAGCGCCCGTCGGGAATCGCGGCCGAGAAGTACGACCGCGCCGCCTGGACGAGGGTGTCGTACAGAGCGGCCGGCAGCTCGCCCATGTCCTTGAACATCTCCGCCCGGTGGCGCGCTAGCACGTCCGCATCGCGGCTGGTCGCGAGACGGATCGTAAGTGCTACCACATGGCGCGCCGGCGGTCCGGCAGGAAAGGAAACGCCGGAAGCGGGAACGAGCGCGCCAGGATCGTGAGCACGGCCTAGCGCCGCTCGCGATGCTTCTCGAGCAGCTCGAGCGCGCGCGCGACGCGCGCCAGCGCCGCCTCGAACTCCGGTTGGCCGATGAGATGGGTATGCGCGAACAGTTGCAGCGCGTTCCGCAGATGCTCGCTGGGGGATTCGATCGAGGGATGGCGGTCGGTACGGCCACGGCGCTCGAGCGTACTGCGCCGGTCCGCTCCACGGCGCCGGTCGACGACGTTGCGCCGCTCGGGTGCCGCACCCGCCACGAGGTAGCGCCGCGGTAGGGCACGCCGGTCCACGCCGTGGCGGCGATCCGCGAACAGGCGCGAGGTCGTCACAGGTGTAATCTGCGCGCGCCCGGCGTCCCCGGCCAGTCTCACTTCGACCCGAGCAGCACGGCCTAGCTCTGGCGCGCCAGCTGGCGACACACCGCGAGGCCGATCCCGCCGTTCGCGCCCGTGCCGAGCGCGACGGCTCGACCATCACGATCGGTGCGTGCCACGCCGCGCGCGCGGGCGCAGGGTCCGCACGCCCACTTCGGGACTATGCGGGGGGCCGGCTCACTCCGCGCCACTCGGTCGGCCCACGCTGCCGAGCGCGGTCGCCGCATCCCCCCAGCGCTCGCCGGGCTCCGGCACGAGACAACGGCGCGCCAGCTCGCGCAGCCACGGCGGCACGGAGCGGACCTGCTCGAGCGGTTCTGCTTCGGGGACGGGCGGCCGTCCCGTCAGCATCTCGTACACGAGCACGCCCACCGCGAACATGTCCCCGGCCGGGCTCGCGGGCGTGCCACCGGAGGCTCGCTCCGGCGCGACGTAGGCCGCGGCGCAGAGCGCCCCCGTGGCGCCGGACCGGCCCCGCGGCAGGGCGCGGTCGACCGCCCCCACGATCCCCGTATCCGCGACCAGCGTCTGGCCGTCGGTGAGCAGCACGTTTTCGGGCTTCAAGTCGCCGTGCGCGATGTGCGCGGCGTGCGCGTGGGTCAAGGCCGTGAGGATATCCCGCAGGATCTCGACCGCGCGGCGCAGCGGCAACTCGCCGTGGCGAGCGAGCCAGGCACGCAGCGTGGTGCCTTCCACGAAGACCCGCGTGTGATACACGAACGCGCCAGCGCGGCCGCCGCCGCGGGGCGGCACGAGCGGCGGCGCACCCAGCCGATCGGCGAGCAGCAGGAGCTCACGCTCGAACACCTCGACATCCACGGCGAGTGAGAGCTCCGCCGGCAGCACCTTGACGAGCAGGTCGGGGGCGCCTTCGGCCTCACGCGCGACGAACATGCGGCAGTCCCCGGTCGGCCGCACCTCGCGCTCGACGCGATAGATCGGGCCCAGCGCCTCCTGCAGCGCGTCGCGCAGACCGGCCACGGCCCCGGGTCTCCTAGCGCGACCGGCGCCGTGCGGCGCGGGCTCGCTTCGCCCGTTTCGGCTTGGCCTTCCGGGCCTTTACCGACTTCCGCTTGCGCGTGGGCTTCGTCGCCTTGCGGCGCGCCGGCGCCGCTCGCTTCGCGGGCCTGGCGGCGTGGACCGCGAACGCGGCGCCTTGGGGGTCCACGCACATGGCGATGCGCCCGCCCCCCGGCACATCCATCGGCCCGGTCAGGATCCGGCCGCCCGAGCGCGTGATCGCCTGGGCCGCGCGGTCGGCGCTCGCGACCATCGCATAACACAGCCAGTGGGCGGGCCCCGGCCGGTCCGCGGCCTTGGTATAGATGCCACCGAGCATCCGGCTGCCGCCCCCGCGCTGGAACATCCAATACGTGCCCCCCGGGCTCATTTCCATTGACAGCGCGTGCTCCCAGCCGAACAGGTCGCGGTAGAAGCTCCACGCGGCCTTCCAGTCCAAGGCTGCGAGCTCATGCCAGGAGAAGTCGCCGAGCGAGGGTTCGTCCGTCCCCATCGGCTGGCCGGGAGCCGGCCGGAACAGCGAAAAGGTCGCACCTTGCGGGTCGGCGAGCGTCGCGAGCCGTCCTGGCGGGATGTCAAGCGGCGCCACACGCACGCGCGCGCCCAGCGCCTCGGCCTGCCGCACGGTCGCGTCCACATCGGGGACCGCGATGTAGGGCATCCAGTGCGACGCCGTACCCCCGCGGCGCGCCTCCTCACTCAGGCGCATCAAGCCGCCCATCGGCACGCCGGCCGTCATCCACAGCCGATACGACGGATCGTGCTCGTAGTTCTGTACCTTCCAACCGACGACCGTCGCGTAAAAGCGTGCCGCCCGGTCGGGATCGGTGCTCACGAGTTCGTGCCACACGAAGCGGCCGCGGGGGAACGGCGTGGGAGCGGGGCTGGGCATCAGAGGGCTCCTGGACTGGTGTCTGAAGTTATCCCCAGCGGCGTCGCGCGCTAGGAATCGGGCGCCGGTCAGTTGCCGCGAAAAAGGGGATAGCGACGGGCGGCGGGGTGAGCTCTAGTGGCGGTGAGGGGGTGAGGCTTACGCCGCGAAGCCGCGCACCGGGTGCGGCTGGTAGGGCGCCTCGAGCGCGGCCTGCTCGTCGGGCGTGAGCTTCAAGGCGAGCGCCCGGAGCGCCGCTTCCAGGTGCTCGAGTTTCGTCGCCCCGACGATCGGCGCCACCACGCCCGGCCGGCCGAGCAGCCAGGCCAGCGCGACCTCGGCCATGGTGACGCCGCGCGCCTTGGCGACGCGCTCGACCGCGTCCACCACGTCCCAGTCGCTCGCCTGGTCGTACAGCTTGGGGGAATAGTCGTCGCTCTCCGCCCGGGTCGTGCCGCCGCTCTTCACGTTCGCGTCGCCCGGGCGCGGCCGCGTCAGGACACCGCGCGCGAGCGGGCTCCACGGCACGAGGCCTACCCCCGCCGCGAGGCACAGCGGGATCATCTCCCGCTCCTCTTCCCGATACAGGAGGTTGTAGTGGTTCTGCATGGAGACGAAGTGTGCCCAGCCATGCCGCTCCGACGCCTGCAGGGCAAGCGCCATGCGCCAGGCCCCGCCGGAACTCGCGCCGATGTAGCGCACCTTACCGGCGACGACCAGGTGGTCGAGGGCATCGAGCGTTTCTTCGATCGGGACGCTCGGGTCGAACCGATGGATCTGGTACAGATCGATCGTGTCGACGCCGAGGCGCGAGAGGCTCGCGTCGCACGCCTGGAGGATGTGTTTGCGCGACAACCCACCCATGTTGGGGCCCGGCTTCAAGGGGAAGAACACCTTCGTGGCGAGCACGACCTCGTCGCGGCGCGCGAACTCCCGCAGGGCGCGGCCCGTGACCTCCTCGCTCACGCCCGCGGAGTACATATCAGCCGTGTCCCAGAAGTTGATCCCCGCTTCGACCGCGCGGCGGAAAAACGGCCGCGCGGCCGCCTCGTCGAGCACCCACGGGCGCCACGTGGGTGTGCCGTAGCTCATGCACCCCAAGCCGAGGCGCGAGACGGTGAGGCCCGTGCGGCCGAGTGAGGCGTAATCCATGGCGTAGCAAGTTACACGCTCCACCAAGACGGCGTCCCAAAACCCAAAGGGATCAGGGGCACCACAGGGTCACCGGTGCGCCCGGCCGCGCGCCGCTCGCGGTCGGCGCTTGCGAGGCCGGCCGTTCGAGGGCACACTAGTCGGACCTTCTTCCCGGACAGCCTCGTGCGGACCGCCGTGAACGTGCTCGCCCTGCCACTCGCTCTCGCGCTCGCCCCCCGCGCCCCGGCTCAAGGTCAGCGTCTCGAGGTCAGGGTCCCGGCAGCCTTGCGCGGCACGCCCCTAACCGGCCGCGTCTACGTCTTCGTTACCCGCCACGCCGACGTCGAGCCGCGGCTTCAGGTGCGTCACGAGAGCGACTGCACGCCGTTCTTCGGCGTCGACGTAACCGCATTGGCGCCCGGCACGCCGGCCGTCATCGATGCCGGCACGCTCGGCTATCCGGTGGCGAGCTTGAACGAGATCCCCGCCGGCGACTACTACGTCCAGGCGCTCGCCAACGTCTACACGCAGTTCCGCCGCGCCGATGGGCACTTGCTGTGGCTGCACGACGATCAGTGGGAAGGTCAGCAGTTCAACAAGTCGCCCGGCAATCTGGTGAGCGAGGTCCGGCGGCTGCGCCTCGATCCCACTCGGACCGACACGATCCGCCTGGAGCTCACGCGGGCGCTGCCGCCAATCGAGCTGCCGCCCGACACGCGTTGGGTGAAGCACGTCAAGATCCAAAGCACCATCCTCACCGCGTGGTGGGGCCGCCCCATGTATCTGGGCGCGACGGTGCTGCTGCCGCGCGGCTACGAGGCCGACACCGCGCGCCGCTATCCCACCGTCTACGAGCAGGGCCATTTCAATCTCAACCCGCCCTTCGGGTTCTCGACCGACTCGAGCGTCGAAACGCCGGCTGCGCGGGCGGCGCGGCTCGCCCGCACGGCGCGCGAACCCGGCTTCGAGTTCTACAAGGCGTGGAGCGCCCCGAGCTTCCCGCAGCTGATCGCGGTGACGTTCCAGCACCCGACGCCGTATTTCGACGATTCCTACGCGGTGAATTCGGCCAACAACGGCCCCTACGGAGACGCGCTCCTGACGGAGCTCATTCCCTATCTGGAGACGCACTTCCGGATGATCCGGGCACCCTGGGCGCGCACGCTCACCGGGGGCTCGACCGGCGGGTGGGAGGCGCTCGCCCTCCAGGTGTACCACCCCGACTTCTTCGGGGGTACCTGGGTGCTCTATCCCGACCCCGTCGACTTCCGCAACTACGAGATCCCCGACGTCTACAGCGACACGAATGCGTTCGTCCATCCCGTCGCCGAGTGGCTGAGCTACGACGTGCCGGCGGAGGTCGAGGTGAACGGCCAGGTGCGGATCAGCGTGCGGATGGAGAGCCAATTCGAGGCGGTGCTCGGGAGCCACGCGCGCTCAGGCGAGCAGTTCGCCATCTGGGAGGCGACGTACGGTCCGGTCGCGCCCGACGGCTATCCGGCGGAGCTCTGGGATCTCGGCACGGGCAAGATTGACCATGCGGTGGCCGCCTACTTCAAAGCCCACGACTACGACCTGCGCGACTATCTCGAGCGCAACTGGACCACGCTCGCGCCCACGCTCGCCGGCCAGCTCCACGTGGTCGTGGGCGACATGGACACCTTCTACCTGAATCTGGCCGTGTATCGGCTCGAAGACTTCCTGAAGCGGGCCCAGCCACCGGCCGACGCGGAAATCGGCTACGGCCGCCCGATGAAACCGCATGGCTGGCAGCCCTGGACCAATGCCGAGTTGATGCGGATCATGGCGCGGCACATGGAGCGGCACCGGCCGCGCCGGTGATCGGAACGCCGGTCACGGCAAGCGACGCGAATCCGCGGCGCTCGGCCCCGGGGACTTGCACCCCCGAGCTAGGGCGCTCGAACGAGGCGGCGCTGGGGTGCGAGCGCTACAGCCCGAACAGCAGCCGATCGAGCGACACCGCGCCGGCACCCAGGAAGACCAGGGCGAGCGCCGCGCTCAGGAGCACGAAGTCCAGTTCCCAGCCGCCATCGACGCCGAACCCCCGGTGCATCTGGACGGCCTTGAGTCGGATCGCGCCGAGCATGATAATCACACACCCGGCGGCCGCGGGTTGCGTCAAGAACCCGACGAACAGCGCCAGCGCGCCGAGCGGCTCGACGATTGAGAGCAGCCGGAGCGTCGACAAGAAGCTCGCCGGCATCTGCTCCGAGGGTGCCATTTTCCACATCGCCCGCTTGCTGGTCCCGTGGACCCAGAAACTCGTGCCGACGCCGAGGCGCAGCGCGACGAGGGCCCAATCCCCGAGCTGGTGCAGGTGCGCGAAGAATCGCATCGGCGAACCTCCGAAGGCGGCGTTCTATTCCGGTTCCGGCTCCGTACCGGGGCGCGCGAAGCGATCGCGCGACGGGGTACGGCGACCACCTAGCAAGAGGCCGATTCACCAAAAGGTTCCCCCGGGGCCGGCGTGGTGTCGCCCCGCCACCAGCAGCTGCGCAACGCGCTCCCCGAAGTGGCCGTATCACTCAACACGGGTGCGACCCCGTCTGACCGCATCCCGTCCCACACCGTCCGGAGACTGAAGAATGCCCCAGCGTGCCCGGCTCCTGCTCGTCGCCCTCTTCGTCCCCCTCGCGCTCCAGGCCCAGAGCGCGCTGCCGCCCAAGCACCCGCCGCAGCCGACCGTCGCGGCGATTACGGCCGGTGACTTAGCGACCCGGCTCTACATCTTTTCGGACGATTCGATGCAGGGGCGGGAGGCGGGGACGGCCGGGAACGTGAAGGGCACGGCGTACATCGCGGCCGAGCTCAAGCGCCTGGGCCTCGTCCCCGGGGGCGACGACGGGACGTACTTCCAAACCATCCCGCTCAAGACGCGCACCTTGGACACCACGTCGACCCTCGCGGTCGCGGGCACGCCGCTGAAGGCGTTCACAGACTATCTGGCGCTCGGCCCCGAGCCCCTGGAGCGCTCGACGCTCGCCAGCGTGTACGGCGGCGAGCTGGGCGACTCCGCCGCGCGACTCACCCCCGGGTTGGCGAGCGGCAAACTCGTGGTGCTCCGCGTCCCGGGCGGCACCTCTCCGCGCCGCATGCTGCGGGCGGTGAGCGTGCCGGGCGCGGCGGCGGTCGCGCTCGTGGCGCTCGACAGCTTTCCCCGACCGTTCGTCGCGTTCCTGAAACGGCCGCGCGTGTTCCTCGACGACGGTCGCGGCGTGGCGCCGGCCCAGCCGCCCGCGTTCCTCATCACGAGTGCCGTCGCCGCGAAGCTGTTCGCCACGCCCTTGGATCAGCTCGCACTCGGGACCGCTGGTGCCAGCGTCGCGAGCGCCGTCCGGTTCAACGTCCTCGCGCTCGCTGACCCGGCGCGCAACGTGGTGGGCATCATCCCGGGCAGCGATCCCAAGCTGCGAGGCGAGTACGTGGCCGTCGGGGCCCACAACGACCACCTCGGATTCGCTCACCCGCCCGTGGACCATGATTCGATCCGCATCTGGAACCACGTGGTGCGCCCCGAAGGGGCGGATGACGCCGCCAAGCAGGCGACTCCCGAGCAACAGGCGCGGGTCGATTCCCTCCTTGCCCTGTTCCGCGCCACGCATCCAGGCGCGGCGCGAGTGGACTCGGTCGACAACGGCGCGGACGATGACGGGTCGGGCTCCGTGGCGGCGCTCGAGATCGCCGAGCATATCGCCTCGCTCTCGCGCAAGCCGAAGCGGTCCATCGTGTTCGTGTGGCACACGGGAGAGGAGAAGGGCCTCCTCGGCTCGCGCTTTTTCACCGATCACCCGAGCGTGCCGCGCGACTCGATCGTGGCGCAGCTCAATATGGACATGGTGGGACGTGGCTCGGCGAGCGACGAGACGGGCCGCACGAAGGAGGGCGTAGCGTTGCACGGCGGGCCGCGCTACCTGCAGCTCGTCGGGTCGCGCCGCCTCTCGACCGAGCTGGGCGACTTGATCGAGCGGGTGAACGCGCAGGGCGGCCACGGTCTCAGTTTCGACTACGCGATCGACGCGGACGGACACCCGTCGAACATCTACTGTCGCTCGGATCACTACGAGTACGCCCGCTATGGCATCCCGATCACGTTCTTCACGACCGGCCTCCATTCGGATTACCACCAGGTGACCGACGAGCCCCAGTACATCGACTACGAGCACATGGCGCGCGTCGCGACGTTCGTGGACGACGTGGCGGTCCACGTGGCGAACCTCGATCACCGCTTGGTGGTCGACCACCCCAGGCCGGACCCCGCGGCGCCGTGCCGGCAATAGCGCGACGCAGCCCGCGGGCGCGCCGGGGGCCCTATATCGAAACGGTCGGCCCCGTGCGGCGCTCGCCCGAGCGGCTACCGCCTACGTGGCGCCCGCGCGCCTTTCCTTGAGCACGCGGCGCAGGATCTTGCCCGAGGGTGACTTGGGGATGACGTCGATCACCTCGACCACGCGGACCTTCTTGTAGGGCGCGACCCGCTCGGCGACATAGGCGATCAGCACGTCCGGTGACACCGGCTGCCTCAGGACGACAAACGCTTTCGGGACCTCGCCGCCTTCGGCGTCGGGGATACCGATCACGGCCGCGTCGGCGACCGCGGGGTGACTGCACAACACCGCCTCGAGCTCGGCCGGCGGCACCTGGTACCCCTTGTGCTTGATGAGCTCCTTCAAGCGATCGACGATCGTGTAGTATCCCTCCCCGTCGGCGAACCCGATGTCGCCCGTGTGCAGCCAGCCGTCGGCATCGATGGTGGCCGCCGTCGCTTCCGGGTTGTGCCAGTAGCCTCGCATCACTTGCGGTCCACGAATGAGCAGCTCGCCGGCCTCGCCGGGGCCCAGGTCCGCGCCCGTCGTGACGTCGACGATGCGGCACGTCGTGTTGGGTACGAGTTCACCAACGCACCCCGGCTTGCCGCGATTCGGGGCGTCCGAGGTAGCGTGCGTGACCGGGCTCGCTTCGGTGAGGCCGTAGCCCTGCTTGACGTGACACCCCACGCGCCCGGCGCACGCGGCCTCGAGCGCGGCGTCCAGTGGAGCCGCGCCGGAAAACACCACTTCGAGACTCGAGAGATCGTAGGCCGCGACGGCCGGATGCTTGGCGAGCGCGAGCACGACGGGCGGTGCCACGTATGCGCGCGTGATGCGATACTGTTGGAGCAGCTTCAGGAACGATTCGAGCTCGAACTTCGGCATCGTCACGAGCGTCGCTCCCCGCCACAAGCCCAGGCTCAGCACGACGATCAAGCCGTAGATATGGAAGAAGGGCACGACCGCGATGACCCGATCGCGCGCGACGATGCGCTGCAGTACGACCAACTGGATCAGATTGGCGACCAGGTTCCGATGGGTCAGCATCACGCCCTTCGGCAGCCCGGTCGTGCCACTGGAGTACGGCAGCGCCGCCAGGTCACGCCCCGGCTCGAGCGCGACCACTGGCACAGGCGCGTCGCTCTCGAGCAGCTCCGCGAAGGGCGTGGCGCGCTCCCCCTCCCCCGGTCCCAGCACGAAGACCTGCTCGACGCCCGCGCGCTCCGCGGCCGGGAGCGCCCGATCGAGGAATGGCTCGACCGTCACCAGCACGCGGGCGCGGGCGTCGCGCAGCTGGGTCGTGACGTCCAGCGCCGTTGCCAGGGAATTGATGGTCGTCACGATCCCGCCGGCCGCGACCGTGCCGTAGAAGGCGAGCGCGAACTCGGGACTGTTGGGCGCGAACAGGCCCAAGACGTCACCCTTGCGAAATCCCCGTGCGGCAAGGCCGGCGGCCACGCGGTCGGTGCCACGCGCGAGCTGCCCGTAGGTGAGGGTGCGCCCGCTCGGTCCGTCGATTAGCGCCGACTTGTCGCCCCACTCCCGAGCGCGGCCGAGTACGAACGCGTGCAGCGGCACGTTGGGTATGTCGACGTCGGGATACGGGCTCCTGAAGAGCATCGACACCTTCCCGCAGCGTGGCGAGCCGATCGACCGGCTGCTCCAAAATGACCCCGGGGCGCGACGCCGCTAGAGCGGGACGTGTCTGCCGCGGGCGTCGCGGGGATGCCGAGGCATGAGAGCGCTTAGAGCGCCGCCTGAAACGTCAGCACGCCGGTTGAATGATCGGGCGGTCACGCGCGGACGGCTATCCGATTCCTGCGCCGCATCGCGGCTAGCGCGGGCGCCGCTTCGGCGCCATCCTATCGGTCCGTTCCGCCACAGGCGTTGTCGCCCATGACCGGTTTCCGCACCGCCATCGCGTTCGTCGCCCTGCTCGGTTCCGTCGCCCGCGCCCAGCAGCCGGACACCACCGTCTGGGCCCACCTGCGCTACCGCTTCGTCGGCCCCGAAGGCAACCGCGCCGTCGCCGTCGTCGGCGAACCGGGCAACTCCCTCGTGGCCTACCTCGGCGCCGCCTCGGGCGGCATCTGGAAGACCGAGGACGGCGGTGTGCACTGGCAGGCCGTGTTCGATAGCCAGCCGGCCCAGGCGATCGGCGCGCTCGCGCTGGCGCCGTCCGCGCACAACGTCCTCTGGGCGGGCACGGGCGAGACGTTCTTCATCCGCTCCACGACGGCGCTCGGCAACGGCGTGTACCGCTCGACCGACGGCGGCCGCAGCTGGCAGCACAGGGGCCTCGACGCCACGGGGCGGATCGCGCGGATCGTGATCCATCCCGCCGATCCCGACGTGGTGCTCGTGTGTGCCCTGGGGCGGGCGTACGGGCCGCAGCAGGAGCGTGGCGTGTACCGCACAGCGGACGGCGGCAAGACGTGGACGCGCGTGCTGTTCGTGGACGCCAACACCGGCTGCTCGGACCTCGCGATGGATCCCGGCGACCCAAACACGGTGTTCGCCGGGATGTGGCAATTCGAGGTGAAGACGTGGCATCTGCAGAGCGGCGGGCCGGGCAGCGGGCTGTGGATATCGCGCGACGGCGGCGTGACCTGGAAGCGCCTCGTGGGACACGGGCTCCCCGACGCGTTGCACGTCGTGGGGAAGATCGCCGTGGCGGTCGCGCCCTCGAATCCCAACACCGTGTACGCGCTCATCGAAGATCAGGACCCCGCGCTCTACCGGAGTGACGATCGGGGAGCGAGCTGGCACCTGGTGAGCCGCGATCACAACCTGGCGGAGCGGGCGCCCTACTACGTCCGCTTCGCCGTCGCCCCCGACGACGAGGAGCGGCTGTACTTCGTTTCGGTCCGCTTCAGCATGTCGCGCGACGGCGGCCGGAGCCTCGCCCGCTCCGGCTATCAGGGGGGTGGTGACAACCACGACATCTGGATCGACCCGGCGAACCCGGACCGCTTCATGGTCGCGCACGACGGCGGGGCGAGCATCACGCTCAACCGGGGCAAGACGTTCAGCCGCGTCGTGCTGCCGATCGCCCAGATGTACCACGTGTATACCGACACCCGCATCCCGTATGACCTCTACGGCAACCGCCAGGACGGCACGTCGTACCGCGTGCCGAGCCGCGGTCTCGGCGAGGGCCTCTCGGAGGGCCAGTGGCAGCACATCGGGGGGTGCGAGAGCGGCTTCGGGATCCCCGATACGGTCGACAACGTGACGGTGTGGTCGGGGTGCTACGACGGCGGCCTCGAGATCTACGACAGCCGCACGCGCCATGCGCGCAACGTGCGCGTCTGGCCCGAGGCGGGCTACGGGTGGCGTCCGGCCGACATGAAATACCGCTGGAACTGGACCTTTCCCATCGCGATCTCGCCGCACGACCACAAGCGGGTGTACGTGGGCAGCCAGGTCGTGCACGTGACGACCGATGGCGGCTCGAGCTGGAAGGTGATCAGCCCCGATCTCACCCGCAACGACACCACCCACGAGCAGAGCTCGGGTGGCGTCACGACCGACAACCTCATGACCTTCGACGGGGCGACCTTGTTCGCGATCGCGGAGTCGCCCCTGCAGGCGGGGGTCCTGTGGGCGGGCTCGAACGACGGGCTCGTGCACCTGACCCGCGACGGCGGCGCCACGTGGAGCGACGTGACGGGCGCGATCCCGAAGCTCCCACCGTGGGGCAAGATCTCGAACATCGCGCCGTCGCACTTCGACGCCGGCACCGCCTACCTCACGGTGGACCTGCACGAGCTCGACGATCTGGACCCCTACATCTTCAAGACCACGGATTTCGGCAAGAGCTGGAAGCGGATTTCCGAAACCCTGCCGCGCTCACCGCTCGGGTTCGTGCACGTCGTGTGCGAGGACCCGGTGCGCCGCGGCATGCTGTTCGCCGGCACGGAGAGCGGCGTGTACGTGACGCTCGACGACGGCGCGCGCTGGCTGCCACTGCAAGTGAACCTGCCACACGCTCCCGTCTCGTGGCTCACGGTGCAGCCCCATTTTCACGACCTCGTGGTTGCGACGTACGGGCGGGGACTGTGGATTCTCGACGACATCTCGCCGCTCGAGCAACTCGATGCCGCGGCGCTCGCGGGCAAGGGCTGGCTCGCCCCGCCGCGGCCCGCCTACCGCTTCCGGGCGCAGCAGGGGATCGTGAGCGCACCCAACAGCGCCGTTCGCGTCGATAGCGTGCCCGTGGGTGCGGACCTGACCTACTACCTATCGGCGACGCTCGCCGACACGACCACGGCGGCCGACAGCGCCCACCGGCCGACACCCGCGAAGGTGGTGATCCTCGACGCTCGGGGCGACACGGTGCGGCGCCTCGAGGGCGAGCGAAGGCCGGGGCTCAACCGGGTGTGGTGGGACCTGCGGTACACGGCTCCCGCCGTGCCGCGGCTGCGCACCCCGCCGCCAGGCAAGCCGTTCGTGCGGGTCGGGCCGGACGGCACCCGTCCGCTCGTCACCTGGGACCTGGATCTCTCGCTCCGCGGACCGCTCGTGCCCCCGGGGACCTACGCCGTCCGGCTGAGCGCCGGCGACAGCGCGGCGGGTACCATCACGACCTTTGCGCAATCGCTCACGGTCAAAAAGGACCCGAACACCGCGGCCACGGACTCGGACGTCGCCGCGCAGACGCGTGTGGCGCTCCTGATCCGCGCCGAACAGGACAGCGTGGCCCGCATGATCAACCGGCTCGAGTGGGTGCGCAAGCAACTCGTGGATCTGGGCGCCGAGCTGCGCGGCGATACGGCGCTCGCGGGCGATGCGAGCGCCAAACGGCTTGCCGCCCTCGCGGACTCGCTCGACCGCCGCGCCATCCTGGTCGAGGGCACGCTGTTCGACGTGCATCTGACCGGGGCGCGCGAGGACGCGTTCCGGGGCCCGATGCAGCTCTACGGCCGGCTCGCCGCCCTCCAGTCCGACGTGGCGGAGTCGGGCGCCGATTTCGCGCCCACGACGCAACAGCTCGCGGTGAACGAGCTGTTCAAGCAGCGGATCGCGGACGCCTCGGCCCGCTTCGCCGAGTTCATGGAGAAGGCGCTCCCCGGCTTCGGCGCGGAGCTGCGCAAGACTGCCCTCAAGGACATGATCTCGGCCGTGGACCGGAGCACGCCCGAGCGGCCGGGACCCTGAGCGAAGGGCCCCGGCGCTGCTCAACGCCTGGCCGAGACCATCACACGCACCGGTGCCGTTAATGACCGCCCCAGAGCTCCTGCAATTCATGCGTGGCCACTCGTTGGCCGTTCAGGCTTCCGTATCGCCCGCGCTAGCACCGCAAGCCGCGGTCGTTGGTATTGCTATTACGGACCGCTTCGAGCTCTTCTTCGATACGGTTGACACGACTCGGAAGGTGCACAACCTCCGCCGCAACCCGAAGCTCGCCTTCGTCATCGGCGGACTGACGAATGGCGACGAGCGCACCGTGCAATACGAAGGGGTAGCGGACGAACCTGGGGGAACCGAACTCGCGCGACTCAAGGAGCTGTACTTCGGCGCCTTCCCGGACTGTCTCGAGCACCAGCATTGGCCCGGGATCACGTATGTGCGCGTCCGCCCGACTTGGATTCGCTACAGCGACTTCAATCGAGCGCCTCCACAGATTGCGGAGTTCGCTCCTCACCAACTTGATAACGACAGTTGATCGGTAAGTGCACTGCGCTAAGCCGAGCGAGTCCGCGCGCCGCCGCACACAAAGCTCGCCGGACAGTCTTGCCGCTGGCATCGCCGTCCTACGTGGTCTCGCGCTCCGCGATCTCCCACAGCCGCCGGGCGTCGGCCTCGCTCCGCGCGGCGGGCGACGGCTCGACTTCGCGCATCCGATCGAAGTAGCGGCCCGTCACGCCCGCGAGCTCGGGTGCCGCCACGAGCCGCACGACGGGGCGTGCGCCCTTCGCGGCGGACGGCAACACGAGCTGCAGGAACAGCCGCGCCCACAGCGGCGCCGCCCGCCAGATGTCCGTGGCGATGGCGCCGGGGTGCAGGGCGGTAGCGGCGATCGCGGGCTCGCGTCGCGCCAACTCGCGGGTGAAGAGCACCTGTGCCAGCTTCGACTGCGCGTAGGCCTTGAAGGGCCGGAAGGCGTGCTCGAGCTCCAAATCGTCCCACGGGATCTGGGCCCCAAAATGGGCGGCTGAACTGACACTCACGACGCGGGGATGGGACGCCCGCTTGAGCGTCGGCAGCAACTCGCGCGTGAGGAGAAACGGGCCGAGGAAGTTCGTGGCCCACGTGAGCTCGTGCCCGTCGGCGCTCAGCTGCCGGTTGCGGGTCGCGATGCCGGCGTTGTTCACGAGCACGTCGAGCGTGGGATGCCCCGCCGCGAAGCGCCGCGCCGCCGCGCGCACGGAGGCGAAGGAGCTCATGTCGAGTTCCAGGAGCTCGGCGCTCCCGCCGCCCTTGACGATCTCATCCACGGCGGCCTGCCCGAGCGCCCTGTCCCGGGCACCGACCACGATGTGGGCGCCCATCTTGGCGAGCGCGCGCGCCGCCTCGCGCCCGATGCCACGGTTGGCGCCGGTGATGAGCACGGTCTTGCCCGTCATGGGGCGATCGGGCGGGGTTCCGGAAGCGGGTGAGGAACGTGGGGGCATGGGAGCGTATTCTACATCCGCACCCGAACGGGCGTACAGCTCGAGGCGCTGACGCAGCGTGCCGCATGACCTCGCGAGTGGGGCCGCTCGGGCCCGTGGTCCCTGCCGGCTACCGTCTCGGGCCCACTACTTCCAGCGCTCGGTGGGAACGTCCTCGGGTGGCTCGAGCGCCTGGAGATACGTGACGAGCTTCCACACGGCGCCGGGCGAGAGCAGGAGGCCTCCGTACGCCGGCATGCCGTGGGGGCGGCCGTAGTAGATCGACTCGAAG
>WNFE01003342.1_pt1 | contig 17351 bp, 21 predicted proteins | sample 5400451 | NCBI WGS metagenome assembly WNFE01 (sample SAMN13153344, study PRJNA577476) | soil metagenome | isolation source: 200 cm saprolite under Douglas fir tree site 2 hole 2 | place: USA:California | collected 2015-04-18
CGCTTGCTCATCGCGGGAACGATGAAGGTCGCGATGATGCGCGCGGCAGAGCGGGACGGTGAACTCGTCGCTCACCCTGCGGCCCAGCGCCCGCCTCTGGGCGAACCGGAGATCGTGCGGATTGCAGGGCCGAGCGCCCACAAATCAGCCAGGGGTCGTGATGCTGCGGGCGGCGACTCCCGAGAATACCGGGTCGGCCGCGGCCAGCCTCGGGTGCACTCCCAATTTCAGTCGAAGCGATCGGGAAATCGAAGGTTTTGTCACCCCAGGAAGCCTCCACCCAAGTCGCGTTCTGCGACCGGACCTGGTCGACGGGCGGCGACAAGCCCCGTGGCCCGGGCCCGGAGCGCGGCAACGGGGACGACCCGGACGGCCTCGACGGATCGTCGACGACGCATTGAGCCCCACCAACTCCGCACCTCCGAAAGCGGACCTCCATGAGCTATCTCGCCATGTCGCAGAAGTGCCGAAAGTGTTGCCAACGATTTGAGCGCCAGAGCGAGCCGCTAACCCCGGTCGAACGCGTCTCCCGACACGGGGCAAGGTGCAAACCCTGATACGGCGCGCGATGCAGCGGCTGCCGCGCCTGGGGACGGAGCGCATACCGGAGAATGCCGGGTGGGCCGCGGCAAGCCTCCGGTGCACTCCTCGTTTCAGCCGGGACGATCGGGAAATCCGAGGTTTCGTCGCCGCTCGCCGCACGAGCGTCGACCCAAGCCGCGCAAAGAAATATCCCGGCCGTTCCGCCACATGGCCACATGAACCTGGTCGACCGGCGCTTTTGGTATCCAAGGGTGGTTCCAACGCAGCCGGACCGACACACCGCCGCTACGGCGCGCGGCCGCAATTGGCTTCGTTTCGCAATTCACCCCCGGGCCGTCCGATCCAACATCGGCGCAAGGCCCCTTTTTGCGGAACGAAGCCATTTGAAAGCTCCCCTACCGACGCTTGAGCGTCTGCAAAGCAAAGATCGTCTGCACGAGCTGGCGCCAGAGGCCTGACTCGTATCGGCTGAGCCGATCGACGATTTCGCTGTCCAGGTTCGCAAGACGCAGGAAGCTCACTGCGATGTCGCGCGTCGGGATTTTCGCCGGCCGGGCGGATGGGTTCAGCACCTGAGGGCCTTGCGCGGAGAAGACAGCGTCTTCGCGGTAACTGGCGGAGCATTCGGATCCTTCGCCCTCCCCGGCTTGGGCCATTTTCTGGCGGCAGCTTCGGAAGGCGTGGAGAATCTCACTCTGCGGCACGCACCGGCAAACGGCAACGCTTAAGGAGAGCGACGCGCGTTCGCTTGTGTGCTGCTTCCAAAGCGCTCGCGGTACACGTAAAGATTTTCCATCACGCGCTCGACGTAATTGCGCGTCTCGGCAAACGGAATGCGTTCGACCCAATCGATCGGGTCAATTTTGGGATCCCGTGGATCGCCGTGCTGTTCGATCCATTTTTCCACCCGCCCGCGCCCTGCATTATAGCCGGCGAAGACTAGAAGAAGAGATCCGCGGAAGTCCCGCATGAGCCCGGCGAGCTCAGCCGCGCCCATTTGCGTATTGTAGACCGGGTCGCACACCAGGCGGTTCCAATCGTATGCGACACCGAATCTGATGGCGGTGTCTCGCCCAGCTTCCGGAGTGACCTGCAGCAGCCCGACGGCTTTCGCCGGAGAAACATCGCGAGGATCGAACCCGCTCTCGGTCCGCACGACGGAATAGACGATACTCGGCTCGAGCTCGGGGCCGATCGCGCGGTAGTGGGGCACCCCAAGCGTAGGAAAGGCGTAAACGTCGAGGGCAAAGCCGCGTGCCAGCGCCGTCTTGCCGATGAGCAGCATAGCTTGGGGGTCTTCGTAACGCGCCGTGATCTCGGCGATGCCTACGAGGGTTGTGACGTCGGCGCTGCTCTCAGCGAGGGCCGTCACAAATCGCACTGCCAGGTCGCGTTCAGCGATCGAATACAGCATCTCGGCGGCGCGCACCACATCAAGCGCTAGAATCTTGGCGCGGTAAGCCGGATCGGTCTCCGGTGGCCGATGTAAGGCCACGTCGCCTAGCCCTAGCTTGGCGCGCGCGAGCTGGCCATAATAAGCCGTGGAATAACGGGCTGCAGCCTCGTAATTGATACGTGCTTCCTCCACCCGACCGGCTGCGTGCGCGGCACGCCCACGCCAGTAGCCGGCTCGCGCCAGCACAATGGGATTGGTCGACCCATCATCCACATGGGCAAAATGTGCGAGCGCCGCGGTGGGATCATTGAGAAAGCGCAATGCGATCCAGCCGGCCATGAAGTGGAATTCGGCCCGGTAGTACTCATCCGCCGGGGGTGCGGCGTCGCGGACGATCTGATAGGCAGTTTTGCTGTCTCCGAGATCGAGCAGCTCGCGGGCAAGCACGCGCCGCTCGCGCCACCATTGGTCGGTATCTTGCCTCGGCATTGCATCCCGGGGCGCTGCGAGCATCAGTCGGGCGGCTTCCGCAACCCCATTATTGCGCAGCAGCCAATGAATGCGGCAGAGCGTATAGCCCAAGTCCTGGCGTGTCTCGCTTGGAACTTTCTCGAGAAGCGCGCGAGCGTTGCTCGCTTTCGCCATAGCCGCCTCGCACGCCTTGACGATAGAGACATAGGGACGGCCCAACCGCACCGCTGCACGCAATGCCGCCATGAAATCTTTGGCTCCAACGCGGCGATCCATTCGAACGGCATGATCTGCGCGGGTTACAAACTCCGGAAAGGCGGCAAGCACCTCAGTCTCAACCTTGGCCGACAGCTCCTCGGATCGCCAAGTCTCGCGGACCTCGCTCTCCGCGCCGCTGCGGTCACCCTCACCGAGCAGCACGCGAGCAAGAGCCAGCCGGCCTTTCGCGCTGGTCGGCTTATCGCCCAGGAAGCGACGCACCGTCACGGCGTCGCGCCGCTCCTGCCATAGCGCTCCTTCCGCGCGCCGGCGCAAAAGCGCGAGTGTCGGCCAAGCAGGATTGTCGCGGATGAACGCAACATAGTGGTCAAAATCGGCCCCGCCGTCCTCGGAGCGTAGAATCACCCATTCGACGAGTTTTTGGGCCATCGGGTCGCGGATCCGCTTTTCGATCTCGGTCGCCTGTTTGATCTTCCGTTTGCGTACAAGCTCGATTGCCTGCATGACCGCTGGTACATCGGCGGACATGGCGTTCATCGAGGCAAGTGCAAGCGCGTCGGGCGGCACGGCGAACGGCGTGCTCGCAGGAGACGGCGCGCACGGATCGGTCGGCCTCGGCGGGACGGCGAGGATGTGCTCTGGGCGTGACTCGGTCGGCCTTGGCCGCGGGACGAGCACAAGGACGTGCTTTAAGCGTGACATGGCGGAGGAATCGACAAAAAAGGCCGCGAACACGACAAGCGCGAGCAAGGAAGCCAGCACGCGCAAGCGCCCGGCCCGCCCCCGATTCAGACCGGGGGGCCCTGTGCTGTGGCCGCATCCGATGCCTGCGCTCAAACGTGGACGGCCCATCCGACCGTTCGAGCTAAAGAGGCGTGATGCGACCCCGCTAAAGTGTAAGCGTCGGCATCCCATTGTAGGGTCAGGCCCCGTTCGTTCGCGGGAACGCAAAGATTGCAGGCAATTGTGTGCTCTTTAAGAATTCTTGAGAGTGAACTTTTGAGACCGTTGCAATTAGCCGCACTTGGCCCAGGCAAAACCTTACTTTAGTTCGCTGTGCCCATGCCCTCGTGGACGCGCGATCGACGCTGGGGAAAGGAGGCATCTGGTGACTGCCAACCGGCGAATCTAGAACACCCAGATCCGAGACAAGGACTCCTTGCTCCAGCGGGTCGCATAGGTTCGCCTGGGCGAGAAGCGGGCTGTCCGTCCTCGGCATGGTCGGTCATGCCGATCACCTGGCGTCAGGGAGACTGGAGCGGGGATCATCAACGCCGTCTAGCCATCGGTACACTACAGAGGCATCGTCATAGATCGATTTCGGCGCGCCGGTCTCAGTCAGGTGGCGTAAGACGCGCGCCATGGCATCCATTAGGTAATGAGACGGCGGCGCTCGCCGCTCTTTAAGCTCGCGGATAAGAGCATCGCGCGTTTTAAGCTCGCGGATAAAGGCTTCCTGGAACGGTTTTTCACTCACTGAACGCATCTCCGTGGCTGCCGAGGCGCTGCCGGCATTTCAGGATCACCGGCGCTGGGGCCAGGCACTGCTAGCCCAGCAAATTGGATGGTAGCTGATAGTGAACCCGGCATCATTATTTCATGGAATGCTGCGCACCACGCTCGAAGTCGGACGCGAGCTCACGGTCGGCAGCTTGTTTTCCTTCTGCACCATCTCGTCGTATTCGGCGAGCGTCTGCAGCGGCGCTTTCGGCACCATATGCACGACCTTGTAGCCGTTGGCCTTGAGCTGATTGAGCAGCTCGGGCAGCGCTTCCGCGGTCGCGTGCTGGAAATCGTGCATCAGGATGATGCCCTTGCCATGCTTCGCCAGTTTGTTCATGACGGAGCGGATGACCTGATCGGGCTTGCGCATGGTGAAATCGAAGGAGTCCATGTCGCAGGAGAAGATCGCGATATTGCGCTGCCCCAGATAGGTGACCATCTCCGGCGGATGCTGCAGGGCCGGGAACCGGAAGAATGGCGCGGTCTTGCCGCCCACCGCCATGTGCACGGCGCTGGCGCCCATCTCGATCTCGCGCTTGGCCTCTTCGGGCGATTTCTTGGACAGGTCCGCATGCGACCAGGTGTGGCTGCCGATCGTGTGTCCGTCCTGGGCAACTTGCCTGAGGATCTCGGGGTGCCAAATGGCGTGCTTGCCGATTGGGAAGAACGTGGCCTTGATGCAGTGCTCTGCGAGCGCGGCGAGCACGGCCGGCGTATTGTGCGGCCAGGGCCCGTCGTCGAAGGTGAGGACGACCTCCTTGTCGTGGAGAAAATCATGCTCCTTGAAGTGCTCGAACCCGAAGCCCGGCCCGTCAGTGGTGTCGATCTCTACCATCCGAGAAACGCCAAGCACCGCGGAGTTACTCCGACATGTAGACAAATCGGCGAAGGGCGTCTCAGCGACACTCGCTGGCAACAGCGGCGGCGCTATGGATCCAGTGGATTCCGTGGGCGCTGGAAGGGACACGCGTAGAGCAGGGGCTTGGGCAGGGTTCGCATTCGACGATGGAAGCGATGATGCGACGGGAACCCTCGGGGTCGAGGTGTGCGTTGGAGAAAGTATCGCGGTCAGGCTGACGACGACCAGTGCCGCCAGGCCAAGAACGGAAATCACAGCCGCACGCATTGGTCTTCCTTCCCATCGATGAGAACTGCTTTCGTTCCGCAGACTCGCCGAAGAAGGTGAACAGGCTGTTACCGGGGACGTGAAGCTGCTGTGGGCAAGCGCCGGTGCGGTTCAGGCAACCGCCCCGTAACCAGTAAATTGGGTTCGTTTTGCAAAAATGACGGGCGGGGCTGCCCCTCAAATTAAGTCATTTCTGGCCGTGACGAGCAGGACCCATAGTGGGCGACCAGTCGTTGCGGTCCTTACCGGTGTTTGAGCGCTTGCAGGGCGAACAGCGTCTGCGCGAGCTGAGCGTCTGCGCGAGCTGCCGCCAAAGCGCCGCTTCATAGCGGCTGAGCCGGTCCGCGATCTCACTATGTAGATTCGCTAACCGCAAGAAGCTAAGCGCGATGTCACGCGATGCACTCGCGGCGCGGGACCCGCCCGGGTGAAGCTGCTGCTCACCGTTTGCGCCCGAGACGACATCCAGGCCGAATTCGGGGCCGGTTCCGGCGAACGCCCGGGGTGTCCCCTCCCCGGCTAACGATTGCGTTTTGGCGAGAACTCTGGAAGGCGTCGAGAATCTCGCTCTGCATCCGCAACAGGCCGGTCTCGATCGAGGTCGCCCGGCGAAGCCGCCAGAACAGGGACGCGAGCCGATACACGAGCTCCCGCTCGACGGGCGTTTGCGGCAGATACTCCGAGACGATCGCTTCCTCGAAGACACGGTACTCCTCTGGATTTTCCAGAGGCTCGATGACGGTCTCGGCGGTCAGTCCGTGCTTGAGGGCGTTGCGCCGGGATTGGAGCCGGGAGCCGAGATATTGAACCTCGTCAGAGAGAGTCCACATGGGTCGATCCAATCGTCTCCTGGATTGAGCTACGTACAGTGGGCGTCACTGGGTTCCTGATGGGATTTGTAGTGAATTGCTCGCTGACAGAACTACAACGCGCGTACCCAAGGTCACCCGGTTATACAGATCTTCGATGTCCTCATTGAGCAGACGGATGCACCCTGAGGACACGAACTGGCCAATGGTCGACGGCTGATTAGTGCCGTGGATCCGGTAGACCGTGTTGCCAAGATAGAGCGCACGTGCGCCGAGTGGATTGCCCGGACCGCCCGCCATGAATCGCGGCAGGTAAGGCTGGCGATCAATCATCTCACTCGGCGGATGCCAATCCGGCCACTCGAGCATCCGGGCGATGCGATGCGTGCCAGCCCAGGTGAAGCCCTCGCGGCCTACGCCAACACCATAGCGCAAAGCCATGCCGTGGCCGAGCACCAGATAGAGATACCTGTTCGGTGTATCGATAATGATGGTGCCAGCTGGTTCAGTCGTCTGATAATGTACCAACTGCCGGCGGAACTGTGGCGGGAGTTCCGTTGCATCCTTGTCCGCCTGATCGTCCGGGGGGAGCGAACCGTAGCTAGGGTGAGCCTCGGCTGGTAATTGCCCCGGTACTCGCTGCTGCGGTTGAGGGATTGACGCGTAGGATCCTGGCAATGAGGGCCCGTAACCCGGCGTGTACTGCGCTGCGCCGTGTTCCACCAAGGCGATCGAGCCGATGGCGAAAGTGGCGAGAGCGACGGCTGCACGCAGGATCATTCCCACCGGAACCCGACAAAACCGGTTATGGCGCGCAGCATAAATGGCGCTTGGTTATGAATTTCCTAACGTACCAGCCATAACGCCTACAGCGTTATGCAGTAATCACGGAGAAGTACCTCACCGACACTGGCGCCGCGAAAGTTCTGTTTCAATTAATGTCATTTTCCTTCGAAGCGGCTGGGGTGGTTCGGAACACCGGGTGCATGCCACCATCCCTCCCCGTGAGGCCGGGCATGGTCGGCGTGCCGCGGCCGATGAGTTCGGCGACCTGGCTCTGGTCACGGCGATCCTTTTCAGCGGCCGCGAGCGCAATCTCACGCGAGACTTCGTAAGCCGGGCACCATCCAGTCGGATTGAACGGCGATGCCGCCGGCGTGGCCGCAGCCGCGGAAGCATCAGTCCGCCACGAGCTCGCGTTTCGATTCGGATCACTCACCGGCCCCCCGACTGGTTCGGCATCGAACACGTAGCGCTTCTCGCAAACGTCGACCTTGGGCTCAAGATGCGTCACCTCGAAATGATCATTACCCTCCTTCAGCATTCTCCAAAAGGACATGTTTGGATTGTTGCGGTGCTTGGCGAGGTTCAGCGGCGTCATGCGGAATGGGTAAGCCTGCAGCTGGAAGGATCGCTGGTTCCCGTAAAACGATTCCCGAGCGAGTGCATAGATTTCGGAGATCTGCTCATCGGTCATGGCGTAGCACCCCCGCGATGAACAGTCGCCATGCACCATGATGTCTCCACCAGTTCGGCCATATGCGCGGTCGTATGCATTGGGATACCCAATGTCGAAAGCAAGGTAATAATGCGAGTTCGGATTCATCTGCCCAGGCGTCACAGTGTAGAACCCCTCTGGCGCCTGACGATCGCCCTCCCTGATCTTCGGGCCGAGCTCCCCTGACCAGCGGCAAATCGGATACGTCTTGAGCAAGGCAAAGCGACCGCTGGTATCCTGTTTCCAGACCTCGATTTCCGATTCCTCCTTGAACAGGCGCAGTAGAATCGGCGACTGCTTGGGCATGTGCATCTGTTCAAGCCGCGCCAGCATCTGTGGCGACAATGGCTTGAGCGCAGGGGCGAGAGCGCTATCCGTGTCGCATCCCGCGAGCCCGAAGGCGGCCGTGCAGGCCGCCAGCACCAGCAGCAAGGGTTTATGAGTCGAGCATGTTCTGAACACGGTAGTCCCGTCGCCCTGCAGTTCGGTCGCGTTGATGGAACGATTCCCCTTCTTAAAATGCAGCTATCGCAAAATCGGGAAGCACGCTGATAAGCCGTTCACACCAAATAATAGTGAACGAAGGGTAAAGAACATAGAAACCATATCATTTGAAAAAACCTCACCCGCGCCGCTGCTCACCTGCCGTTAAGTTCGCGGACGGTAACGTGTCCTCCTCAGGAGGAGCGCAGCATGCCAGCGCGGCCTTTTATGATTTCCTTGTTTCTATTCGCTCTGAACGTTGCCTTCTATGCGCCTGGTGAGCTTTGCGCCCAAGATCCCTCATGGCCGGATAAGCTGTGTACCAAAATTCCAAGTTTATGCGAGGGTCTCCCGCCAGACATGATCCCGTGGGCACCCGCACTGACGGATACCGATCATTCCACTGTTGTAGACGATACGAAAGGCGCCCAAAAACGACCAGGCCCGGGAAGCTACCAATCCAATTTGGTCGATGAGAACCGACCAAATTAGCGAACGTGCTTGACGAGCGGTGGAGCTCGCGGTGATGCAAGCGGCAGAGCGGGACGGTGAATTCGTCGCTGACCTTGCGGCCGAAGTCGAGCTTCTGGGCGAAGCGCACGCGCGGCAGCGATGCCTAAAATGTAACTCCCTGAATGGAATAGAAAAAATTGGCTTTGTTCTGCCAAATCGCCAAATGCCAAATGGCCAAATGAGCCTCTCAGATCCGAGGGTAGGGAAGGCCGAGTGGTCTACCACTGGGGCCCGGCGTTTGCACGACGGGCACTTCGGTGGACCGAGGAAGTCGACGTGACGCGGCTGAAGCGCACGGCGTAGAGCAAAATCGCCAGCTCCCAACCTCATGCCCTGTGCAACACAGCGGTCAATTCTCGGATGGCGCGGTCCCGTCGCGAAGAGGCCCGGTGCTCATATCGGTCTAGTTTCACCAGCTCCGGCAGGCTACGTCGGACAGCTTCGGCGGATCGCTCTGGTTCCAGCAACGGCATCGGTTCTGGAGAACTGATCTGCTTGAGCGACCTGATCGATTTGCTGAATTCGGGGTACAGACGGGACCGCGGGAATTCGCTGCAGAGCTCGGGCGGAACCTGCCCGAGGCGGGCAACGCACTCAATCAAGGCGGCCTTGGTCTGCCGCACCCGCGCGAGATCAAGTTCTGCTTCAGCGGCTGCACGGGCGCAAGCAAGCGTGAGAACGCCATTGGTGTTGCCCGCGATACGGCGGGCCAATCGTTCGACCTGCTTGTCAAGTTCGAAGCTTGACATCATCCGCGCTGCGAGACCGTGCCGGTAGGCATTCTTACCGATGCGCTTCTTGCCGCCGTACGTCTGCGGCCCTGTGCTTTTCTGAGCATTGCGCCGGTTGGCAGCGATTTGCCGTTCGCTGGCCATCACTTACGCCGCCGATTTGCTGGTGCGGGCGTCCTCTAGGCGAGGAGGCTGCTCCGGCTCACCTTCGATGATGCGACCCGTGCTCGTGCGCACTCGGCCCGCGAAACTTTCGCGATACTCCATCATTCGCCGAAGCGACCTGTCTCGGCGTGCTTCGAGCGAGATCAGGAGCTTCTCCAGCAATTGGAGATCCGGGAACGAAGCTCGAATTACTTCAGCGTCAATGACAGATTCATCCAAATGGGATCTGCGCAATATACTTAGCACTTTTTGCTTGCCCTCATTACTGGTAAACCATCCTCGGACGAGCCTGTCTATCTTTTTGCTTCTTTCAATTTCCGATTTAGTCGGCGGTTGCCAGAGCTCCGTTAAGGAGAAAGGAACTGTTTTGGACTCCTCCTCCCTTGCTGGCCTTCTCATCTTCAAATGCGACGAAATAAGCTTATGCAGCGCTTTCTCAAAAGACATGTTCATAATGGTCACTTTACAACGGCGCAGGCGCAAAATATCCCAGATAATGCCGGCTATTTCCTCCACATACAAATTTTCAACGATCCCGCGTGGCTGGATCTCTCCGCTCAAGGCATGGAGCAATTCATCGAATTCGTGTTCACACTCGCTGCGCAACAGCAGCGGCTTTGTGAAAAACGAAAGATCGCGCGCGACGGATGGTAGGATGTTTTCCTTACTGGTCTTCCGGGACATAACTTGCTCCTGACCTAACAGTGCCGCATTGGCCTTGACACTGGGACCCCCTCTTGTGCGCCCGGCCTACTCCTCGGCTCCCCTGGGCTTTCCTTTACGAGGCGTAAACGCCAATTCCATTTAATGCCCGATAGTTAGCCTAGAATCCTAAGGAGACATATAGTGAACATTGGCTCCAGATCAAGAGCCCTGAGCTTTCCGGGGTGGTGACCTGCCCCAGGGATTTCGGACCATGCGTGAGAGACTGGCTCCCGATTCGGAGGGAGCGACGCGAAAGGTCGGTTCACGGAAGAGTGAGATGGTTGCGATCATCCGCGGGGCGGATCGCGATCAGGTTTCGGCGGTGGCCAAGCGGCATGGGGTCAGCGAGCAAACGATCTACACTTGGCGCAAGCTTTTCGGCGGCTTGGAGGCGAGTGACGTCCGGCGGCTGAGGCAGCTCGAGGCGGAGAATGCGCGCCTGAAGAAGCTGGTGGCCGAGCGCGATCTCGAGATCGAGGTGATTGAAGGAAGTCGCCGCAAAAAAATGCGGGGCGCGGCCGCGGCCAACCGGCAGCAAGCGGGCGATGTAACTGTTTTTGCGGAACGAGCCCGAGTGGAAGCTCCCGCTTGATGGTCTGCAGAGAAACAGGCTCTGCGCGGGCTGTCCTATACCGTCGACCGGCCAAGCCGATCGAGGAGCTCGCAATGAGCCCCGGGCCGCAAATGGCTTCGTTTCGCGATTCCGACCTCCCTGCTGTCGCACCTATGCAATGCAGGCCCTTATTTTACCAATCGAAGCCATTTGGAGGCTCCGGCCCTCACCGATGCTTGAACGTCTGCAACGCACCCAGATTCTGCGCGGCTGCCGGCAGCGAAGCTCGGATCGGCTAAGCCGTGAGGAGCTCATGCGCAGGTAATGTCGGGAAGCCATTCGCGGGACTACGACGAAAACCCGCCCCCTCCCATTAGAGTGGATATCGGCGCTTGAGCGCCTGCAGTGCAAAAAGCGTCTGAACGGTCTGCCGCCAGAGGCCACCCTCGTAGCGACTGAGCCGATCGATGGGTTCATTGTCGAGGTTCGCCAGCCGCAAGTAGCTGAGCGCGATGTCCCGCGAGAGGCTCGTCGCGGAGCACGGGCGGTCCTCGGTGACAAATTCGTCGGCGCCGTTGTCGGCTAGGATTTCTTGCCGGGGTTCGGGGCCCGTTTCACCGCGCCGGCTAGGAGCCCCCTCCTCTCGGGTTTCCACCCTCTTCTGCCGCGAGCTCCGGAAGGCTCGGAGAATCTCGCTTTGCATCCGTAGCAACCCGGTTTCGATCGAGGTCGCGCGGCGAAGGCGCCAGAAGAGCGAGGCCAGCCGATGAACGAGCTCCTGCTCGACCGCGGTTTGGGGCAGATACTCGGCGACGATCGCCGCTTCGAACGCCCGGTAGCTTTCGGGATCTTCGAGCGGTTCGAGGAGGGTCTCGGCGGTCAATCCGTGGCGGAGCGCGTTCCGCCGCGAGGTTTCTTTGCCGTTGATCGTCCGCGGTCCCGTGCTTTTGAGCGCATTGCGGCGGTTCGCCTCGAGTTGGTGCGCGGATGTCATGGATCGCTCGGTCCAGGCAGGGGCGGTTGGGGCGTCTGCGGTTTCTTGCCGGTCTCCCCCGCAGCCCTGCCCGCCCCGCCCTTGGCGCCGAGGTCCGGCAGGGGCAATGCACTGGCTGGCAGCCCTACCGGCGTTCCCGTCTCAGGCGGATGAAAGGACCGGGTCCGATCCCAGAGCTGGGCGGCGATCTTGATCGGATCGAGGCCCAATTTTTTCCACCAGAGAGGCTCGCTGCGCGAGCGGTGAAGCTCGCGGTGATGCAAGCGGCAGAGCGGGACCGTGAATTCGTCGCTGACCTTGCGACCGAGCGCGCGGACCTGAGCGAAGCGGAGGTGGTGCGGGTCGCAAGGCTTCCGCCCGTAAACGAGGCAGGACCGCGAAGCGACGAACTTGATGTGGCCCTTGTCGCGGTAGCGGCGCGCCTCCGGGATGGTCAGCACGCTCTTGTCGATGCCGCCCTCCTGAGCACCACGTGACCCGTGATTGGCATCGGCGGGCGTGCTGGGAGCCGGCGAGCCTTACGGGCCTTGTCATCCTCTGAAAACCGGCGCCGCCTGCCCGTCCCGGTGATTACCTCCAGCCGGCGAACAGCCGTCGCCTCCGGCTCAAGCGTATGGTCAAACGTAGACACAAGCCGATCCCCGATTCAGAGACCGTCACACTCGGCGATCACCAATGTCAAGGGAAGGTGGGATCACTACGACGCTTACGGCCTTGCTGCGGCGATCGCTCATACTGATTCAACCCCACAACTGGCCTTATCGCCGTCGGGTTCGGCAAGGCTGGTGACGGGTCTCTGATGGGCTTCGCCGGGAGTCATCGACCGCACTGAAGCTCCCCCGCGCGTTTGCCGCCATCACGCTCTACGCGGCAACCGCCTTCGCATTTGGAATCGATTCGACCTCATGGCGCATCTTCTGGCGGGCATGCCACAGATCATAGGCCTTCTGCATGTTGATCCACAGATCCGGGCCGTTACCGCAGAACTTGCCCAGCCGCAGCGCCATCTCGGGTGAGACGCCCGCCTGCTCCGACAAGATTCGATGCACCTGCTGGCGCGTGACGCGAAGATGCCGCGCTACTTCGGTCACGCTCATCCCCAGCGCTGGCAATACTGTATCCCTGAGAACCGCACCGGGATGCGTCGGGGGCCGATTGGGACGACGTGCCGCGAGTTCTTGAGCCATTGTGAAATCGATCTGCTGTTGGTGACGAGGGTCGGCGGGCGCGATGCGTGCACCCGTCCGAACTCAGTGATATTGCTCGTAGTCGACCCGAACCGCGTTCTCTCCCTCAAACTCAAAGGTGATGCACCAAGGTCCATTCACATGAACCGAATAGCGAGTTGGTTTGAATCCTCGGAGTGCGTGAAAGTCATATCCCGGCACATTCATGTCGGTCGGGGCCTCCGCGGCATCCAGAACGTCCAATCTTTCCATGATGCGCTTGTGCATCTTTCTATCGATTTTCGCGGTCTTTCCGGCCTCAAATAGCTCCTTCAGCCCTTTGTGGCGAAAGGAAGCGATCATCATTGATTCTCCGCATCAGGTTGAACATCCGATTCCTCGATTGTCAGAGTGGCATACCTGCTTGGGTATAGTAACTTTACAGGTTACAATAGCGCCCATCGAAGATACAGTCAAGTCCGAACGCGCACGTCGCAATCGCATCGCGGCCAAGCAGCAGCGACCAATAGCGCTGGGTCTGAGGCTAACCACCAGAGTTCCCGGATCGCGGGTTTTGCGACGCGGCGAACTGGGGCTTCGTAGCGAGCTCGAGCGAGCTAGCGCGCCTGACCGGAAGTAGCGTCGGACATTCGCTTCGTTTCGTAGAAGAGCCCGCTCGCGGATGTTTCGGTCTGTCCGCTACCATACGAGTTTAAGCCGAAGGCGCCAGTCGCGAACGGTCCCACCTCGCCGTTTTGCGAAACGAAGCCGGATCTTGAAAGCGCAGAGCGGGCGGGCCTTACCGACGTCTGAGCGCGTTGAGCGTAAAGAGTGTCTGCGCGAGCTGGCGCCAGAGAGCCGCCTCATAGCGGCTGAGCCGGTCCACGATATCGTTGTCGAGGTTTGCGAGCCGCAGAAAGCTGATGGCGACATCACGCGCTGTGTCCGCCCCGGTCGCTGGCGCCAGGTGGGTATCAAGCTCATAGTCGCGTTCTGCTGGGGTGAAAACATCCTGGCTAAGTTCAGAACCAGTCGTCGCAAAACCGGGAATGTAGGCATCCTCCTCTCCCGTCTGAACCATCTTTGCGCGGGAGTTTCGGAAGGCGTGGAGGATTTCGCCCTGCATGCGTAGCAGCCCTGTCTCGATCGCGGTGGCCCGGCGAAGCCGCCAAAAGAGCGATGCCAGGCGATGCGCGAGTTCCTGCTCGGCCGGGGTTCGCGGCAGGTATTCCGAGACGATCGCCGCTTCGAACGTCCGGTAGTCTTCGAGATCTTCGAGGGGCTCTAGGACGGTCTCGGCCGTGAACCCGTGTCGCAGGGCGTTCCGCCGTGAGGCATGCTTTCCGTTCTCGGTTCGCGGGCCGGTGCTCTTGCGTGCGTTGCGGCGGTTCGCCTCGAGCTGGCGGAGCGAGGTCATGCTCGATTCGAGGCGCGCTGAACGGGAGCGCGCCCGGCGTCCTTTCGAATTCCGCGACCGGCAAGTGGCTTTGCTGGTTCGGCCGGCGCGGAAGGGATTGGCTCAACCCCGACCGGGGCCGTGGGCGAGACGCCAAGCCTGGTCTGGAGCCACAGCCTTCGAGCCACGCCGACTGCATCGATGCCGAGTCTCGCCCACCACCCGGCCTCGTCCCGTGAACGATGGAGATCGCGGTGGTGAATGCGACAAAGCGGCACCGTGAACTCGTCGCTCACCTTGCGGCCGAGCGCCCGGGCCTGGGCGAAGCTGAGGTGATGCGGGTCCGAAGGCCGCCGCCCACAAAATAGGCAGGGTTGCGAGGCCACAAATTTGAGGTGCGCCTTGTCCCGATACCTTCGCGGCTCGCCGATCAGCAAAGCGCTCTTGTCGATGCCGCCGGGCTTGGCTGGGCGCGCCACAGCACCCCTGCCATTGCCACTGCGGGGCCCTGGGACGGCCCATCCCGGACCAAGCGGTTCCGACGAAAGGTTCGCCTGCTCGCCCGCCTCTGGCGATCCTGGGCCCGCGTCCTGCGGGGGCCCTTCCGGTTCGAGAGCGGACAGGCGAAGCCTGAAGGCCACCTCGAGGAGGCGGGCATCCGATGCGGTCAGGGTGTTCTTCGCCGCAAGAGCCGTGCGAGCCCATTGGGCGGCCTCCTCCGCCGACCCAAGGCTCGGTATCTCATGAATAAGCCGGTCGCGCAGGGCGGCCGAGGCATCAGTATCGAGGATCGGTCGGCCGGGGTCTTTGCTGTTGGTAGGCCGGCGAGGTTGCTGGGCAACGGCAGCTTCCACCGACCTGCCGCTTGGAACTCCCCCGGCTTGTGGCCGACTGTTCAGGTCGGGGGCATCGAGGTCGTCTTCGCCCGCGATGCCGGCCAGGGTGAAGAGCGCATATCGGCGAGCGTAGATCAGCGCGGCACCCATGCGGTGCTGGGCCGCGGTATCGGCGAGCCGGCATACCGGCCAATCGGAGGCAATCCACTCGCCCGAGGCATGGGCCAGGACCGTGGTCAAGTTCACGGTGCCGGTCGAGGCGTCGATCGCCGTGGTCTGAATCGTTGCGATCTGCTGCTGGCCTAGCGCTTTGCGGACGATGTCGAGCCCGCTCGAGAGCGGGGCATATCGAAAGGTTCGGGCCCCCTCCCCTGGCCGGTCGGTGCCAATCGTGCCGACGAGCGATTTCTCGGGGTTCGTCAGCTCCGATTGGGCCTTGGCGAGCGCGGCGGCGAGCGCCGCGATCGATTCACTGGACCGGTGCATGGCCGGCCTCCGATTCCAGGACGTCGAAGCTCACCGCTCCGGATCTCGACCGGCGGGCACGGATTCCATGGCCGATCGCCTCCTTGGCGTCTTCCGGGATCAGAGCCTTGAGTTCGGTCTTGGCGCGCTCGTGCTCGAGGTGCGCCTCCCGCGTGCGGCGGAAGATCCCAGCGAACTCGGCCCAGCTGTTGGAGGAGTTCATATCGACGATCCGCACCACCTCAATTCTTGGCCGGGGCGGATCAACCAGGAACAGCCGAGGGGGCTCGCCACTCTCAACACAGCGCCAGAACTTTTTCTCGGCCGTCAGCAGGAGGTGCTGGCAAAAACGATTGATGAGATCACCGCTGACCTTCGTCACGCCTTCAATTTGGTTTATAAGGAGTATTTCTTATTTTTCAGCGCTCTCGAACCGAAGAAAAATCTTTCGCGCCTTGTCGATGCCTATGCCGTTTCCGGGGCGCGTTATCCACTTGTCATCGCCGGTGGACTAGGCTGGCAATACGAGAGCGACCTTGAAAGGATTAATGACGATCGATTTCTGTCTTATCGGATGAATGGCCGAAAAATCCTTCCTGAGCGCCATGTTCGTCGGCTCTCCTATGTACCGTTTCCGCAACTGGTTTCCATTATCCGCGGTGCGCGCGCCGTTCTTTTTCCATCGCTCTACGAAGGGTTCGGGCTGCCAGTGCTCGAGGCGATGTTACTTGGCACGCCTGTGATGACGTCCAAGGTTGCATCGCTGCCCGAGGTTGCCGGTGACGCGGCTTTGTTAGTAGATCCCACTGATACAGAACAAATGGCCGCAGCAATCCGCAAACTCGATCAGGATGGGGACTTGCGCGCCGAACTAAGCGAAAGGGGACGGGAGCGTGCCAAACTGTTCTCGCCTGAGATCTACCGAGAACGGCTCACAAAACTTTATGGGCGGATTTCCGCCTGATCACGTTATCCCGCTCCAGAATCGGCGGCCAGAGCGGTTTGCGCCAGCCGTTCACCCGGATTGAGCCAAGCGCGTATCACAGGGCTGGGCGCTGATACTCTGGGCCGATTTCACCGCATCGAGCCGAACCTTGTCGGGAGCGGGCTCGCACTTGCCGCACCAATTACATTCCTCGCCTGCGCCAACGTGAAACCAACCCCCATCGCGGACACAGTGGTGAAGCCACATTTCCCTCGGGCGATACGCGCGTACTTCACTGCCGCATAGGCAGTATATGCCGAGCGGGCGACAGGTTCCAAGGGCAGAGCAAACTGCGCGCGAAATTACGCGGTGAGTTTGAGGTTCTCGGCTGCTTCCTTGCCGCGGTTCGCCACAACATCGAACGTGACGTTCTGACCTTCGGCCAGTGTCGACAGTCCGGCGCGTTCGACGGCGGAAATGTGGACGAACACATCCTTGCCGCCGTTGGTGCGCTCGATGAAGCCGTATCCCTTCGTGGGATTGAACCATTTGACAATGCCCTTGTGCACCGTCGTTTCCTTTCTCTTACGTTGAAACGCGCGGCCGCCGCTTTGCGGACCACCGCAACGTGGCGAAACGCAGTCCCGCCATAAAGCTCCGCAACGATAATCGCGTCGGGCGAGCCGGATTGACCTCCACCTCTCCCGGGCGGTCCCAGTCCGTAAGGATTAGCCCCCGCGGATCGGGATCGCTCTCAACTATCAGATCGGTCGCGCCCCCTCCATCACCGGCCCGCTAATGGTCGGTGGAAAACTCGCCCGAGCAACGCATCCCCGCCACAAACCTCCGGAATG
>WNFE01001410.1_pt1 | contig 17340 bp, 16 predicted proteins | sample 5400451 | NCBI WGS metagenome assembly WNFE01 (sample SAMN13153344, study PRJNA577476) | soil metagenome | isolation source: 200 cm saprolite under Douglas fir tree site 2 hole 2 | place: USA:California | collected 2015-04-18
GGCGCGGAGGAGCCGACGATTTCTTCGAACATGGAGGACCGTACGATGTCTTCGCGCAACGCAATGTTTTCGTTGCGCACCCTGTCTTCCGTTCGCTTGCGATCGTCGATGTCGGTTCCGGTGGCATACCAGCGCACGAGACGCCCCCGTTCGTCGCGGAACGGGTTGTAACGGATGAGGAACCAACGGTACTGGCCATCCTTCCGCCGTGCGCGTTGTTCGATTTCAAACGGCAACTCGCGTGAAAGGGCCGCCTGACGCTCCTCCCGCAGCCGCTCGAGATCTTCGGGATGGAACAGCCGTGCGCGAAAATCGGATGCGACCACGTCTTCCATCGTGAAGCCGCTATAGTCGAGCACGGCCTGATTCGCGTAGATCGGAGTCCCGTCCGGCTGCTGGATGACAATGGTGTGGGGTATCGCATCGGTAATCCGGCGGAGTTCGCGTTCATCCTGCCGCAACTTGTCTTCTGTCCGCTTGAGGTTCTCAATATCAGTATTCGTTCCGTACCATCTGACGATGTTGCCGAGCCCGTCACGCAACGGTTCAACACGGAACAGGAACCAGCGATATTCCCCGTCGTGCCGCCGCAGGCGGTGTTCGATCTCACCCGGCTCCCCTGAGGCCCGGAAGGCCCGCCACGTGTCCAGCACCTTCTGCAGATCTTTTGGATGAATGGCGACCCGCCATCCCCGGCCGCGTGCTTCTTGAGGAGAGAGACCCGTATAGTCATGCCATCGTTGGTTGAGGAATTCGTTGGAACCATCCGGAAGATTGCACGACGCGAGGGTGGGGATCGTGTCGAGGATCTTTCGGACCTGAGCCGCGGATGCCTTGGTCTCGACGATCTCTCGGAGTAGCGCCGCCCGCTCTTCTTCAGTCACGGCTCAATCTTAGAAGGATTCTGTCGGATATCAACACCTCCGCCGCGTCAAGATCTCATGGCCGCGATGAAGGGACCAGAGACTAGACCGACGCCTCGCCATGCGCCCGGTTGAACTCGCCGACCGCCTCCAATTGGTCGACGCCCCCGCGCGGCCTGGGAGAACGTACGTGAGGGCCCGCGAGGTCGAAGAATTCTCGAAGTACGGAGACTCGCTCGAGGCCCCTCCCGATCGGTCCCGCACGATCCCTTCGAGAGCGGACCCGATCGGAACCCTCGGGAATACTTAGCTAGAGCGAGATAGAGAAAGCCCGAGAGATCTAGGGCGAAAGGACCCTGATCGCTTTAGAAGGCCGATGCTCTATCCAACTGAGCTACAGGCGCGCGCCTTCAGAATCTGCCACCTAAGCCCTCTCGCGTTTCAGCAGAAGTGGCCGGTATGTCCGTGAGTATGCCTCGCGCGGAAATCCGGAGTGCCGCGTCCCTCAAATCGCTGACGAGCGCGGCCGGCCTCGCCCACGTGCCTCCTTGCCATCCGCGCTATCATTTGCCACATGCCCGCTCCCACGAACGAACGCCAAGCCCTTGGGCGGGAGCGCGCCGAGTTGCCCGCCCACGTAGCCAACTACCGGCGAGAGCTTGACGCCACGCCTCAGGACAACCGGGAACGCTGGGAGCGCCTCGAGTGGCAGATTCGACGTGTAGAGAAGCGCATGGCTGAGGTTCGCGCAAGGTTGACGGGTTCTGGCGGCTGATCGTGATCGCACGCTGAAGCCTTGGCGAGCGTCCTCTGCTGTCTCCAAAGGAACAGCCAAGGGCATGGCGCGAGTGTTAGCTTGCACTCGCCTGCACCTCGGCCTCTCGGTTGACGCTTCCCCTAGCGTCGAGACCCCGGTGAATCTGGCATGTCGAGTCCGGAAACGCCCGAGGTCGCCATGGACCAGCCCATTCTTCGTCTTCTGATTGGAGAAACTGAGCTGAAGCGGCAGATCCACGCCCGGCTATCCGAGGGCCGCTTGGGCTCCATCGCTGGCAGCGTATCCAAGTCCCAGCGGGGGACCGGCCGGCCGTGCGTCGTCTGCCGTCGCACGATAGGACCCGCCGAGGTCGAGCGCGAAGTGGAAAGCCCCGGCGTGTGCCTCCACGCGCATGAGGCGTGCTACAGACTGTGGCGGGAGGAGTCCGTTGCTTGCCGCGCAGCCGCCGGACCCGAACGAGGACGGGAACGGGCCCGAAGGAGCAGCCTCTAGGTACTTACACCGCTTTGACGGTCAGTTGAGGCGGGTCGGTCACATTTACGCCCACCTTTCTTACCGACTTCCCACCGTCATGGTCCTGCACCCTTCTGCAAATATAGGCAATTGCGTTCGGCAATCATCGGCACAGTGCTTGCCTTTGCGGTAAAGGGACGTACGCGCTGGTGCACGTGGATGGCTTCAGGATTCACGACGAATTATCCTCGCTGGGAGGGCGACAACCCAATGGCCCCCGACGACGACCTACCCGTCTGCAACACCTGCGGCAAGCCACTCAGAAAAGGGGACCCACGCTATCGGACAGGGGCTGGCGAGAGTCATGTGCGATGCCATGAAGGCCCCCGCGTCCTAGTGGTCGAGGATGATTCAGCCCTTCTGGAATTGATCGTCGGAGTGGTGAAACGGGCCGGCTACATCACTGACCACGCCGCAAACGGTCACGAGGCGCTTCGCCACCTACCCGCACATCTCTATGACCTGATCCTTTGTGACCTTCGGATGGCAGCCATGGATGGCCCCGCGTTCTACCGAGAGGTACAACAGCGATTCCCTGACGCCGCCCCACGCATCGTGTTCATGACGGCGCATCAGAATGTTGAGGAGTTCGTTCCGTTCCTGAAGGAAGTTAGCGCGCCAGTTCTTCAGAAGCCGTTCAGCGTCGAAGAACTTGGGTCTACCGTCGCCCAAATCGTTGGCCCTCCCAGCCCTCGCCCGAGGCCCTCCCGGCCCACCAGCTACGGCTCGTAGAACCCCCGAGCTTAAGGAAGTTTTTGGGGGGCCAGGGTAAGAACTTCCGGCCCGACTTGGCACGGCCTGCTCCGTGTCGAGCCCTTCTGCCTCATTTGATGCGTTCCGCTACTGGCCCACCTCTTGCTGTCTGGGGCAAGGGAGAATACCCATGCTCCAGCTAATGGACCTCGCCAGGGAGAACGCTGCGCTGAAATGTGAACTCGAACGAATTCGTCAAGAAGCAGAGGAGCTTCAACGTCTCTTTTCTGGCGCTGATGGCTCTGCTCAGACTACCTCCGGCGCGAGTGCGGCTCCGCGGTTCCGGCAGACTGTTCTAGCGGCAACAGAAGAAGTCTAGAGCCCGAAGGGGCAGCCTCGAGAGGGCGGCTCATCCCCTTCGGGCCGAATGCCGGGCGTGCCGGTAGACACCCGGTTGCCGTCAGCGTAGGCTCGGCAACGTGGCCCGTCAATTGGTTCGCGTGATGCCGACCATTTCGTGGAGCCGAGTGGTCCTCCTGGGCTTGGCCGTGACAATCCTGATGGGTTGCGGCAGCACCGCGATCCCGCCGCCGTATACACCGGAAGACCTCAGGGCCACTTGCGAGCGGCGCGGCGGGTGGTGGCGCCCGAACGTACTCGACGGATACTGCGAGTACCAGTCTCCCGGATTCCTGTAGCGAGCGAGCGGCGCGAGGAGCTTCTAGCCGAAGGATTCGCTGAACTCGTGGAGAAGCCGCTAGATCCGATCGCGTTGTGCGGGGTGCTGCGGCGACCCGCGCAGCTTGAAACCTAGGGCCCCTGGTTGGCCCGTGCTAACCTAAATATCGCCTTCCAACGGGCTCTCTGGCTGACGCACCAGGCGTCCGGCCCTCTGGCATCTGGCTCCGATCCTCTCGCAGTACCGCAGTCGAGGACCCACATATGCCAGACGAGTCAATCCTTCGCGAACCAACCGCAGCATCCGACGATGACCTGAGGCGTCAGATCCGTCCCAGGTTGTCTGAGCGCCGGCTGTTTTCAGCTATGGGGATTTCCTCGATACACCGGGGCACCGGCCGGCCGTGTAACGTGTGCGGACGCTCGATTGATTCACCCACGCTGGAACGCGAGGTCGAAGGCCTGGGCGTGCTAGGGCTCGCCCATCCGGTTTGCTACAGGATCTGGCGGGAGGAATCAGCGCTTCTCAGGCATGCGGCAGTCAGAGTGTAAGCCTAGCGCGCCAACCCCGACATGCTATCTCCGGATGTTGAGCGGACACAGCTTAAGTCCATCGATCGTGATGGCGAAGATCGATCCGAGGCAATCGTAGTAGCAGATCTTATTAGTCCCTGAGATTTGCTCGCTCTTGAACAAGCAGATCACATCCGCCGGGACCAGCTCGACGACCAGGAAGACCGCAGCGAAGGCGAGCACTGCGACGATATGCTTCATGACGTGACGCTCACTCGATCACCTGATCCGCCCGCTGCAGGAGCGACTGAGGGATCGTCAGGCCGTGTGCCTTGGCGGTCTTGAGGTTGATGACCAGTTCGTACTTTGTCGGCTCCTCGATGGGGAGGTCCCCGGGCCTCGCGCCCTTCAGGATGCGGTCGACATAGATCGGCACCCGTTCCCCCCACAGCTCGGCGATGTTCGGACCGTAGGCCATGAGGCCCCCCGCCTCCGCCACCTCCCGAAAGGGCGCCACCAGCGGGAGGGGCCCCGGCGGGTGACTCCCGAGAATCTCTCGGACACGAGCCTCCTGGGCGCGCGAGAGCATGGCGGGGCTATCGTAGTCGACCCGCACCACGTGGGCCAGTTAGGTTTCACCTTGATCCACTTGAGGCTACGCCCGCCGACGTAGGGCGACGCCGGCGGCATTTCAGCCGGAGATCAGGTAAAGGGCGAACCCAAAGACGGCCAGCCACACAATCATGCCGATGATGGCGCCCGGAGGGAGCGCGATTGCGACCCTCCGCAGAGGAGAATGCAGACCGACCCACATGATCACCACCAGCCCCGCGCAGAACGCGAGCACGTCGAAGAGCTCAGGAATCATAGCGTGTCCGCGTCATACCAGTTCCACCGAGTCTCAGTAGGCGAGCGTGCTGGTGAGGCGCAAGGCCTGCTCCAAGTTGCTGCGCACCCTCTGGAGGTACGAGCGCGACCCGCCAGGTTGACCATCCTGCTCCTGATCCTTGGGGCGTTGGTCTTGCCGGTTGGTGTGGAGCACATCGCGGGCCACCTGCAGGAGAGCGAGCGCCTGTTCCCCTCTCTTTTTCTGCATATCGAAGAGCGGGTCTGGGAACTTCGCGCCCGACGCTTTGATGATCATTGTGGATAGGGCGGCCTGGAGTTCGGCGTGTTGATCAGGTCCTCAGCCCGTTCGAGGTCGGTCAGGTTCTGCAGGGCCTGGCGCTGGAGTTCCGCGCTCTTCTGAATCTGTGCCTGGACGTGCACCGAGGTGCGCTGTGGCTGGGGAGACTGGGCGGCCGCGGAAGACATCGCTATGAAGACCGCGACCGTGGTCAGGGCCGAAGCGATGGGATGACAGAACGCGGTCATCGCAGCACCTCACTTTCTGCTGAAAGGCGATACTCGGGGGTTCACTTCTCAGGTCCTGGCGCCGTTCCTCTCTTCCTCCTCGTTACCCGCATGCCAACGACGCAGTTTCGTGGAATCTTCCCCCTTGGCTGGGCCTCGGCGCCGAGCGGCGCGGTCGGGAGACTCCCAGTCAGGCGCTGAGGAACGTCCGGCGATCCACCACGCCACCCTCTTGCTGGCCGCATCGTCTAGGAGGGACGGCGGCGGGGCGGCCAGCGGCCCACTCTACACCAGCGTCCCTCGGGCGGGGACTACGATTTTGCCGCACCGATCCACCAGCGCTCTGGGGCGAGACTCATCGCGGCTGAATAGCCGACACCCACTGCCCGTCCCGTGGTCAAGTACGCTTTGATATTGGCGAAGCCTCCCTCGTATGCAACCCAGCCCGTCAAGAACCCTCCGGCCGCGGCCGGCATGGCTACCGCCAGCCGGGTTCCCACCGTACCGAGCCGTCGCACGAGGAAGCAGGCGACCAGCAGGGTCGCTACAGCATTCACGCCGAGCGAGAATTTTATGAGGAGATAGAACCCGGAGAGGATACCCGCGAGAGAAAAGGCGACCAGGCTCATCCGCTCGCAACGATGGATTCCCGTCAGGAGCACCAGAAGAAAGAGGACGAACCACCGATACTCGGCGCCCCGAAGGCTGACGGCATAAGCGAGAATGATCGCCAGCGTGATCCGTGCACTTGCTCCCAGGGCGGGGACCGACTGGACGAACGTGGCTATGGCGAGCCCAGTGCCGGTTACGAGCACGAGGTTGAATATGATCGTGCGCTGCACCAGATTCCCCACGTCCATCGAAAGGATCAGATGGCCATACGGACCGCAGGTCGAGACGAAATCGCGGCCTCAGGCCAACCCGGTCGCCGTCGCGTGGTTACAGGCATAGGCGAACAACGAATCAATGCCGGGCGCGAGCGGCAGAATAGCGAGCCGGTAGCCCATGGAGATGACGGCAAGGATGGACAGCGCCACCAGGACTCCAAAGGATCGGCGGGTCGTGGAGACCGGCAACACCTCTCGGTGCATCAGGCGCGATCGGTAGCTACGAGACACCAGGCCGTATTCGTTCCGGGATCGAGACGGGATCGGGCTGGACGGCCTCGGGGGCCGACGATGGTGGCGCCGCGCCCGCGCCGCCGAAGCGGCGCTTGATCCTGAGGAACGGACGCTCGATCAGATAAAAGCAGAGAGAGGCCACCGCGAAGGCCACGGTGAATCGCACGACCAGCGCGGGTAGGCCGGAGAGCCCGAGCTTTGCCATCCGGGTAGAGTTCAGCAGGTCGAGGAAGAGCGGGTCGTGCCACAGGTAGAGGCCATAGGAGATCCGCCCTATCCACACGATCGGAGCGTTTTCGAGCACCAGCATCCGGAAGCGCGACGGGCAGTAGACCACGTGCAGCAGGACCCCCGCCACCGCCGCGCACGCGAGGGTGCTGAGCCCGTGGTAGGTCAGCCGGGACTCACGATCGGCGGTGACGAGCAGGAGCACCAGCGCCGCCGCGCACGCGCCCGCGATCACGCGAATCGCGGTTACGGCCTTCCCGGTCCGCGGGATGAGGTCCCACGACACGAGCAAGGCGACCAGGCAGCCGACCAGCAGCGCGTCGAGCCGCGTGTCGAGCCCGTAGTAGAGCCGCTTGATCGACGCGGGTCCGTCCCACAGGAGGAGTCGAAGCCCGGTCGATACGCCGATACCGAGCAGCACCATCGAGAGGATCCATCGCCGCCGAACCCGGAGCGCGAGCAGCGCCGGCACCAAGTGTGGCCAGAGCACGTAGAACTGCTCCTCCACCGTCAAGGACCACGTGTGATCGAGGATCACCATGTTCCGCAGGCCGAATGCGTTGACCCAATTCGTGGCATACAAGGCGGCGATGGCGGCGTCCTTCCACGGCGGCGCGGCCAGATAGAAGAGGCCGGGAGCCAAGAGGACGACCGCGAGCAACGCGAACAGGGCGGGCAGCAGCCGGAGCGCGCGGCGGGCGTAGAAGGCGCCGAGGCGAATCGTGCCGGTGCGCTGCCACTCCTGCAGGAGCAGCGCGGTGATCAGGAAACCGCTCAGGACGAAGAAGATGTCGACGCCGAGAAACCCGCCGGGCAGATACCGCGCATTGCTCAGCATCACCGCGAGGATGGCGATGCCGCGCAGGCCATCGAGGGAGGGCAGTTGGGTCAACCTGAATGACACAGGCTCGAAGCCTATCGGCCGCGGGAGACGCCGTCAAGCGGGGGACCGGAGGCTGCACGCGCGCCGCCCGTCCGGCGCCGATCGCAGTAAGCACAAGATGTGGGTTGACAGGTGTGGACACCCACGATAGGCTGCGGTCATCATTCACACCGGCTCGGAAACAACGACCGCATCAAGCAGTGGCATCACCCACGATCGCATCCTGCCTGTTCCCGCGCCTCCGGCGATCGGCCTCACGGCGGAAGCCCTGCTGCTCGAGCTGCGGAGCTCCCGCACCGATCTCGGGCGTCTGGTCGAGGCGGTTTCGCGGGATCAGTTCACGCAGCTCGTGGTGCCCCAGCAGAGCGTGGACGCCTGGGAGCGGCGGGAGCCCGAGACCTGGCGGAAGGTCAGCACCTGGCTGGCCGAGCGGGGAGTCCCGATCCATCGGATCTAGCGGGGACGACGTCCCCGGGTCGTAGAAGTAAGTGGTCGGGGTGAGAGGATTTGAACCTCCGACCCCCTGCTCCCAAAGCAGGTGCGCTACCGGGCTGCGCCACACCCCGATTCCGACCGCGTGAGCAGTATACGCTTGCCGTCTCGCGCCCTTCAACCCGCCCAGCGGCGCAGCAGCTCCCGCGCCAGAGCCATCGCGCGGCCGCGATGGCTGACCGTGTGCTTGGCCGCCGCCGACATCTCCGCGAAGGTGGCGCCGAGCGGCGGGTAGAAGAAGAGCGGGTCGTAGCCGAAGCCGCCGGCGCCCCGCGGCGCCTCCAGCAGGACTCCCTCGACCGTCCCCTCCATGCTGGCCTCGCGGCCATCGGGCGCGGTCACCGCGATCACCGCCCGGTAGCGGGCCGTGCGCCGCGCGGCCGGGACGCCGTCCAGCTCTCGCAGCATGAGGGCGTTGCGCTCGGGATCGGTCAGCCCTTCGCCCCCGTAGCGGGCGGAGAGCACGCCCGGCCGCCCGGCGAAAGCGTCCACCTCGATGCCCGAGTCGTCGGCCAGCGCCAGCAGCCCGGTGGCGACGGTGACGGCGCGCGCCTTGCCCAACGCGTTCTCGGCGTAGGACGTCTCGCCTTCGCGGGGCAGAACGACGCCGGGGAACTCGGCGAGGTCCTGGATGCGATAGGGCAGGTCGGCGAGGAGGGCGGCCATCTCCCGGCCCTTGGCCCGGTTGGCCGTGGCCAGGACCAGCCGCTGGTCAGAGGGTGAAGCGCTTGTCGCCACGCGCCTCGAGGGCGCGACGCTGCAGGCCGATCAGCCGGGCGATGCCGTCGCCGGCCAGGGCCAGCAGCTCGTCGAGGCGCGCCTTGGAAAACGGCGTCTGCTCGGCCGTGCCCTGCACCTCCACGAAGGCCCCCGCGCCGGTCATCACCACGTTCATGTCCACCTCGGCGGTGGAATCCTCGACGTAGTTGAGGTCGAGCACGGGCCGGTTCCCGACCATGCCCACGCTGATCGCGGCGACGCAGTCCCGGATCGGCGAGCCGGCGAGGGTCCCCGCCTTCACCAGGCCGCCGATGGCATCGCCCAGCGCCACGAAGGCGCCGGTGATCGCGGCGGTGCGGGTGCCGCCGTCGGCCTGGATGACGTCGCAATCCACCCACACCGTGCGCTCGCCGAGCTTGGCCATCTCGACGACCGAGCGCAGCGAGCGCCCGACCAGCCGCTGGATCTCCTGGGAGCGCCCGCTCGGGCCGCTCCGCTCGCGCGCCATGCGGGTATTCGTCGAGCGCGGCAGCATGCCATACTCCGCGGTGACCCAGCCCTTGCCCTGCCCCTTGAGAAAGGCGGGCACCTTCTCCTCGAGCGAGGCGGTGCAGAGCACCTTGGTGTCGCCGAACTCGACGAGGACCGAGCCCTCGGGATGGCGCAGGTAGTCCCGCGTGATCGTGACCGGGCGGAGCTGGTCCGGCCGCCGGCCGTCGTGGCGCAGATGGGTGGTCATCGCGTCGGCCCGCCCTTGGCCGGCTGGCTCTGCGCGGTGCGCAGGCGCTGATCGTAGCGGCGCTTGTACTCGGCGAGCCCCGCGTAGATCGCGCGCGCGAGCGCCTCGCGGTGCTCCGGGGTGGCCAGCTTCCGCTCCTCCTTGCGATTGGTGAGGAATCCGATCTCGATGAGGATGGCCGGCATGGCCGCGCCGCCCAGCACGTAGAACCCGGCCTGCTTCACCCCCCGATTGACCAGGTTGAGCGACTTGCTCATCGAGTCCAGCACCGTCTCGGCCATGAAGCTCGATTCCTCCTGGAACTCGGACTGGGCCAGGTCCCAGAGGATACTCTTGAGCACGTCCCCCCGCTGCCGCGAGCCCGGCCCCTCGAGCTGGACCACCCCGTTCTCGATGGCCGCCACCTGCCGCGCGCCGCTGTCGGAGGCCTCGGAGGAGAGAAAGTAGGTCTCGACGCCCTCCGACACCGACTGGGGATGGGCATTGGCGTGGACGGACACGAAGAGATCGGCGCGCTGCTTGTTGGCGAAGTTGGTGCGGTCACGCAGCGTGACGAACACGTCGCTGTCGCGGCTCATGACCACCTTCACGCGGAGCCCGGCCTCCACCTTCTTGGCCACCCGGCGCGTCACGTCCAGCACCACTTCCTTCTCCAGGACCCCGGTGGGGCCCACCGCCCCCGAGTCGTGGCCGCCGTGGCCGGCGTCCAGCACGATCAGCCGGAGCGGCTGCATCGCGCCGCGCCCCGGCTCGCCCGCGCCGCCGCTTTCCTTGGGCCGGTAGATGTCGAGCACGAGCCGGTACGGGTCCTGGAGCACGGTGTGCTTCACCTCGCCCGGAGTGCTCTGGAGCACCACGCGCAGGACCGCGGCATCGCCGACCGGCTCGAGGCGGATCTCCTGCACGAGCCCGTCGCTGATCTCCTCGACGCGGGAGCGGGCGAGGGCCAGGCCGGGCAGCCGCACCCGTACCTCCTCGTCGCTGGTGACCACCGCGTAGGCCAGCCGCGCGCCGGTCTCGATGACGATGCGCGTGAAGGAGGGATAGGAGCGGTAGCGAAGCTCCTCGAGCGGCACCGCGGCCTGCACCGTTTTGGCGATGGGCTTCCGCGGCCCTGTCGGCAAGCCGATCGAGACCCCCGGCGCCAGCCGCGGGAGCCCCTTGCCCAGGAAATCGCGCGAGACCAGCCACTCCCGCCCGCTCACCCGCGGGGCGGCGTCGAGCGCGACGGCCTGACCGTGCACGGTGGCGCGCGTCTGACCGCGCGTGAACTCGGCGACCCGCTGGCCCACGGTCAGGGTGCCGCGGTCGCCCTTCACCGACCAGGCGCCCTTGAGGAGCGCGGCCAGGTGGTCGGGGGCGATGTAGGCGCTGCCGTCGTCCATGACGGTAATGGTCAGGAGCCCGCGGCTGCTTGCCCGATCGCGTACTTCCACGGACTCCGGGCGCGCGGCCTGGGCCGGGCCGACGAGGCAGCCCACCAGCGCCAGGACCAGCCAGACGGGCATCGAGAGTCGTCGCGTCATGATCGAAGGGGGCGGAGCGAAGCCATTCTAGCAACGGAGCGAGGGGGCGGCGAAGGATCAATTTGTGGTAGGCTTCGCCCCCGAGATGGGCGAATTCGGCATCGGGCAGTCCGTCAAGCGATTCGAGGACGTCCGACTGCTGCGGGGAGAGGGGCGCTTTCACGCCGACGTGAATCTCCCCGGCCAGGTCCACGCGGTGCTGGTGCGCTCCCCCCATGCCCATGCGCGCATCCGCGCGATCGACACCGCCCCCGCCCTCCAGGCCCCGGGCGTGCTCGCCGTCTACACCGGCGCCGACGTGGCGCGCGACGGCCTCGGCACCATGAAGATGACGCTCAAGCGCACCCGGCCCGACGGCTCGCCGATGTTCGCGCCTCCGCACCGCGGGCTCGCGCTGGACCGCGCCCGTCACGTGGGCGACGCGGTGGCGATGGTGGTGGCGGAGACCCGCGCCCAGGCCGAGGACGCCGCCGAGCTGGTGCGCGTGGACTACGAGCCGCTCCCCGCGGTGACCGACACCGCGGCGGCCGCCGAGCCCGGGGCCCCCGCGGTCTGGGACGAGTGTCCGGACAACGTCTCCAACCTGCACCCGGCGGGCGACGCGGCGGCCACCGACCAGGCCTTCGCGCGCGCCCACCGCGTGATCCGGCGCCGCTACGTGATCACGCGCGTGCACGCGCAGTTCATGGAGGCGCGCGGCGCCCTCGGGGTCTACGACCCGGGCGAGGAGCGCTACACGCTCTACGCCGACGTGCAGTACCCGCACCGCGTGCGCAACGCGCTCGCGACCAATATCTTCAAGATCCCGGAGCACCAGATCCGGGTCATCGCGGGCGACGTGGGCGGCGCCTTCGGGACCAAGGGCTGGCAGTACGTCGAGCACCGTCTCGTGCTGTGGGCCGCGCGCAAGCTCCGCCGGCCGGTGAAGTGGCTGTGCGAGCGACGGGAGGCGATCCCGGCCGACGAGCACGCGCGCGACAACGTGACCGACGCCGAGCTGGCGCTCGATGCCCAGGGGCGCTTCCTCGCCCTGCGCGTGCGCACCCTCGCCAACGTGGGCGCCTACGTCTCGTCCGACCGCAACCTGCTCGCCACCTTCAGCAACGTGGCGACCCTCGTCGGCGTCTACGCATTCCCGGCCGCCCACGTCGAGGTCCGCTGCCTGCTGACCAACACCAATTCCACCGCGCCCTATCGCGGCGCGGGCCGGCCGGAGGCCACCTACGTCATCGAGCGGCTCATCGACGACGCGGCCCGCGAGCTCGGTCAGGATCGCCTCGCCCTGCGGCGCGCGAACCTGATCCCGGCCGCCGCCATGCCGTATCGGACCGCGCTCGGCGTCACCTACGACTGCGGCGAGTTCGAGAAGTCCATGGACGCCGCGTTGAAGCTCGCGGACGTCGCCGGGTTCGCGGCGCGGCGGGACGCTTCGAAGGCGCGGGGCCGCCTCCGGGGGCTCGCCGTGGTCAACGCCATCGAGCAGGCGGCGGGACCGCAGCCGGAGTTCGCGGAGATCCGTTTCTCGCCGAGCGGCAGCGCCACCGTCTTCATGGGCACCAAGAACCAGGGCCAGGGTCACGAGACCACCTTCAAACAGGTTCTCCACGAGCGGCTCGGGCTCGACCCCGCCGACGTGCGCTACATCGACGGCGACACCGATCGCGTCGGCTTCGGCATGGGCACCATGGGCTCGCGCTCGACCGTGATCGGGGGCACCGCGCTGTGGATGGCCGCCGACAAGGTGATCGCCAAGGGTCGCAAGATCGCGGCGCGGCTGCTGGAGGCCGCCGAGGCGGACATCGGCTTCGGCGACGGGAAGTTCTCGGTGGTGGGCACGGACCGGACCCTCTCCCTGAAGGAGGTGGCCCGCGCCGCCTTCCAGCCCGCCCAGCTCCCGCCCGGCCTCGAGCCGGGCCTCTACGAGACGGGCACGTTCTCGCCCAAGCAGGCCACGTGGCCCAACGGCTGCCACGTCTGCGAGGTCGAGGTGGACCCAGAGACCGGCGACGTGGCCCTGGTGCGCTACGCGATCGCCGACGACGTGGGCACCGTCATCAACCCGCTGACGCTGAAGGGCCAGATCCACGGCGGAGTCGCCCAGGGCGTGGGCCAGGCCTTGATGGAGCAGGTCGTGTACGAGCCGGGCTCCGGCCAGCTCCTGACCGCGTCCTTCATGGAGTACGCCATGCCGCGGGCCGACACCTTCTGCGACATGCTCATCGAGAGCCACCCGGTGCCCACCAAGCTCAACCCGCTCGGCGCCAAGGGCGCCGGCGAGGCCGGCACGGTCGGCGCGCTGCCCGCCGTCATCAACGCGGTGATGGACGCGCTGGCCCCGCTCGGGGTGCGCCAGCTCGACATGCCCGCGAGCAGCGATCGGGTGTGGCAGGCCATCCACAGCGCGCGGGCGAGCGGGGCGCGCCCGACGGCCTAGAAGCGGTAGCGGAGGCCGAGCGCCAGCACGTTGGAGCCGCTGTGGGAGAAGAGGCCGAAGATGCGCGAGCGGTGGTGCACGCGGGCCACGAGGCTCCAGTTCGAGTTCGGCAACCCGACCGCGGCCTCGATCAGGAGGTAGTGCAGCACCGAGGTGACGAGGTACCGGTTCCAGGGAAACGTGATCCACCGGACATTGATGGACGATGCGAACTCGACGTGCTCCTGCTCGCCGACGTGCTGGAGGGCCTGGCCCTCCAGCTCCCACCGCGTGTGCGGCCCCCAGTCCACGAACTGGTACGAGAGCGAGAGCCCCGCGGTGTAGGAGTCCTTGAAGCCCAGCGTGCCGCCGCCCAGCTTCAGGAGCTGGCTCCCCGAGTACTGGCCGCCGAGCACGGTGACCGCCCACTCTTTCTCCGCGAACGCCGCCGGCGAGGAGACCAGCGTCAGCAGCGTGAGCACGCCCGCCCGCCAGAGCGTCGCGATCACGGGCGGGGCGCCAGGCCGAGCATGAAGAGATCCGTGACCGTGTGAGCGAGCCGCTCCGCCTCCGCCGCGGTGGCCGCGTGGTCCTTGAGCTTCCCATCGACGAGCAGCGCGGCCAGGCCGTGGACGATGGACCACGCGGCCACCGCGAGCTCCTCGGGCGGCCCACTCCGCGCCTGCCCGGCCGTCTGGCACTCCGTGATCGCCTGGACCAGCAGGGCGAACGTGCGCTCCCCCGCTTCCTTGAGCGCCGGGTGCTCCGCCTTGTCCGGGACCTCGGAGCCGAACATGACCCGCAGGTAGGAAGGATGCGCCAGCGCGAAGCGCACGTAGCCGATGCCGAGTGCGCGGAAACGCTCCGCGGGCGCCGCGGTCTGCGACCAGATCTCCATCATCCCCTTGGCCATCTCCACGAAGCCGCGCTCCGCCACCGCGGCCAGCAGCGCCTCCCGATCCGCGAAGTGCCAGTACGGCGCGGCCTCCGACACCCGCGCGCGACGGGCCACTTCCCGCAGGCTGAAGCCCTGGGGGCCCTTACGCGCGATCAGGGCCACCGCCGCGTCCACCAGCGTGTCGCGCAGGCTCCCGCCGGCTGCGCCGGACCTGGCGCGGCGGGGCGACGCCTTCTTCCGGCGACGGCGCTTGACAGGCATCACTTAACAGCGTTAATGTACGACACGACGATAGTGGCTGCGGGGCGGAACTCCCCAACCCCGCGCGGGAGGGTACCATGATCCGACAGCGGGTGCTCCGGGGAACGCTCCTCGGCGCAGCCTTGATGATCGCCGTGGCCGCCGCGGGCTGCGGCCGGCTTGCGGTGTGGTCGGCGCCGGCGAAGACGCCGACCGCGACGCGGACCGCCGCCGCGGTCGAGGCCGACAAGCTCTTCTGGAAGACGCTCCACGCGGGCGAGTACGAGCGCATCCCGGACGCGCTCACCGCGCTGAAGGCCGCCTATCTCGAGAACCCGCGCGACGCGGTCACCGCCGCCCACGTCGGGTGGCTGCACATCTGGCGGCTCGGCGAGCGGGCCCGACAGACCGCGCTCCGCCCCGACATCACGGACGACGCGGTGCTCGGACGCAAGTACTTCGAGGAGGCGGTGCGGCTCGATCCCGGCGAGGCGCGGTACCTGGGCTTCTACGCCGGGCTGCTGATGGCCGAGGGCACCATCCACAAGGACGAGAAGATGGTCCGCCAGGGCTTCTACGCGATGAAGGACGCGGTCCGCGCGTGGCCCGAGTTCAACTACTTCACGGCCGGCTACACCGCCTCCGCCCAGCCCGTCGAGTCCGACCGGTACCGGGAAGCGCTCGAGCAGCAGTGGCTGAATCTCGACGTGTGCACCGGACAGAAGGTGGATCGGGCGAACCCGGACTACGCAAAGTACATGGCGCTCGAGACGAAGGAGGGGCCCCGGCGCGTGTGCTGGAACTCCTGGATCGCCCCGCACAACTTCGAGGGCTTCTTCCTCAACTTCGGCGACATGCTGGTGAAGGCGGGCCAGCCGGACCTCGCGGTGCCGATGTACCGCAATGCCCAGCACGCGCGTGAGTACGCGGCCTGGCCCTACAAGGCCGTGCTCGAGGCCCGCATCCGCGACGCCGCGAAGAACGTGGCGGCGTTCCGCCGGACCGAGCCCGGCCCGGATGCCGCCACGCTCATGGTGCGCTCGACCTTCGCCTGCATGGGCTGCCACCAGGAGTAACCCGGAGCTGAAACGGGGACCGCCCGCCGGGCCTCGTTACGGCCCGGCGGGCGGTTGCTACGAATTGGTGGAGGCGGTGGGCATCGAACCCACGTCCGGAAACCCTCGGCAACAGGCATCTACATCATTAGCCGGTTATCTCCTGCGTCTCGCCTCTCGGCCCCCCAACCGGCCGGGTCACCGATCAGCCAGCTCCTGTAGATCTCGCCCCGCACCCCGGAGCAGGGTTTGGAGCCAGTCACCAGAATATGACGCCCTGACCCGGACCCTGGTCACCCAATCCGGAGGACGCTGGCGGGTGTTAGGCCGCCAGAGCTAGCTGGTTGTCGGCAGCTATAACCGTGCCCCCAGTTTTACGAGGAGAGAGCACCTCGTGATGCCACCTGTGCGTCACTGATCCCCGTCGAAACCAGTCGCCCCCTTCTACGCCCGCGATCGGGCGCGTGATTCCTTTTCCATCTCCCGCCGGCTTTCGCGCTCGCGGAGGGACGCGCGCTTGTCGTGGAGCTTCTTGCCGCGGGCCAGACCCAGCTCGACCTTCACGCGCCCTGCCTTGAAGTATAGACGAAGCGGGATGAGGGTCAACCCACGCTCGGCGATCTTCCCGAGCAGGCGGGCGATCTCCCGCTTGTGCAGCAGCAGCTTCCGCCGCCGCTCCGGATCGTGATTGGCGTCGGTGCCGTGGTGATACGGGCTGATGTAGCAGCCGACGAGCCACGCCTCGTCGTTGTCGATCGTCGCGTAGCTGTCCTTGAAGTTGACCTGCGCCTCGCGGAGCGACTTGACCTCGGTCCCCCGCAGCACGAGCCCCGCCTCGTACGTCTCGAGAATCGAGTAGTCGTGGAAGGCCTTGCGGTTGGTGGAGATGACCTTCGCGTCCGTCTCGTCCGCCATGGCGCTCAGGCCCGGGAGGCCGCGGGCCCCTTGACTTCATACCCGCGGTCCGTAAGATGGAGGCCTTGCCCGAGCCGAAGTGGCGGAATTGGCAGACGCGCATGATTCAGGGTCATGTGCCCGCAAGGGTGTGGGGGTTCGAGTCCCCCCTTCGGCACCACGAAATTCAAGCCTTTCCGCCTCCTCGGTCTCGGAGTTCTCTCCAGCGGTGCCAAAACGGTGCCATGAACCCTCGTTCACGCTCGGGGCATCGAGCGTGAGTCTCATCTTATCCTGAACGACGGGCGCAGGCGGTACATCCGCGCGACGCTGCTCCATCCGCTCGAGGTGGCTGCGGTCGCCCCTCGGGAAAAAGTGCGTGTAGACCGAGAGCGTGATCAGCGGCGAAGCGTGGCCTAGCTGCTTGCTCACGTAGTCGATAGTCGCGCCCGAGGCGATTAAGTGCGAGGCGTAGCTATGCCGCAGGTCGTACAGGACGAACCTCGGGAGGCCTGCCGACTGCACGAGCCGGCTGAAGAGCTTGCTGACCTGCCGCGGCCGGACGGGCCGGCCTGCCGAGCGCTCGAACGCCCACGGCCCGATGCTCTCCTCCCCGGCCGGAGCCGCCTCGGCCTTGAGGCGGGCCTGCAGGTCAGCCAGGGTCGTCGCGAGCCGCCCGGAAGTTGTCAAGCCGAATGAGACAGTGGGCATCGGAAATTTGTGAGTCGCCGTCATGCGCC
>WNFE01001412.1_pt1 | contig 17334 bp, 8 predicted proteins | sample 5400451 | NCBI WGS metagenome assembly WNFE01 (sample SAMN13153344, study PRJNA577476) | soil metagenome | isolation source: 200 cm saprolite under Douglas fir tree site 2 hole 2 | place: USA:California | collected 2015-04-18
GGCGCTCAAACTCCCGCTCCTGCAAAGCTCGCAGCAGCTTGGGCTGCAGCTCAAGGGGGATGTCACCGACTTCATCGAGAAAAAGCGTTCCCCGGTCAGCCAGCTCGAGACGCCCAATCTTCTGCGCAATGGCACCGGTAAACGCACCACGTTCGTGGCCAAAGAGTTCGCTTTCGAGCAGACCGGTGGGGATGGCGGCGCAATTGAGCTTCACCAGCGTCCGGTCTTTGCGCCGGCTGCGGTCGTGAATCGCACGCGCGATCAGTTCCTTGCCCGTCCCGGTTTCTCCAAACAGGAGGACCGTGGAATCGCTGGGAGCAACGGTATCCACCAACTGCAAGACCTGTCGGAGCGCGGAACTCTGTCCCACAATCCCCTCAAAATCTATCTCGCCGCGAATTTCGTCTTCCAGATACAGCTTCTCCTGGGCAAGCTTGTCGCGGAGATCGGCGATTTCGCCGTAAGCCAAAGCGTTTTCCACTGCGATGGCCACCTGGCTGGCGACCTGGCACAAGAACTCAACTTCATCTTCATCGAAGGCATTCTCTAGCAAGCGGCCCAGGGCCAGGACACCCAGCGTGCGTCCGCGACTGATAAGTGGCAACAGACAGCCCGACTGCACGCCCTCGCCCGCCACCCGCCGGTAATGCTCGGGGGATCCCTCCCCTTCCAGTTCGTGCCGCTTTTTCAGCAAGGGTCTTCCGGTTCGAAACGCCTCGCCGGGATGCGAGCCCTCAATGGGGATGAGAGACTCCTCCCGAAACAATCCTTTGCCGTCTGGAAAATCGAGCGCAAAGACCTGCAAGTGCCGGCCATCGGGATGAGGCAGCATGACGCCCACCGCGTCACAGTTCATCACACGCCTCAGGCTGGCCGAGGCAGCGCGCAATAAATCACGCAACTCCAGGTTGGAAACGACCTGATTGGTTAACTCCAGGAGTAGTTTCAACCGGTCCTGAGCCTGCTGCGAGGCAGCGAAATTCACGGCCGCATCGATCGAGAGCGCTACCTGGTCCGCCGCAAACGAGAGGAAAGCAACTTCCTCGTCACAGTACGCGTTCGGCTGCGCGCTACCGACTTCGAAGACGCCGAGCCGCCTCTCACCTCTTACCAGCGGCAGCATACAAGTCGAACTGATACCCAGCTCGGTCATAAAATCTTTCAGCTTTGGAAACCGGGTCTCTTTACTCCAGTCCGCAACCACGAGCGGCTGGCCGTTTTCCTGGATCCACGCTGCTGTCAGCTCAATTTCCTCGACCGGAAGGTCTGCTTCCGGAAATTGACGCTTCGTGCCACGAACGTCAAACAGACGCCATCCCGGTTTGCCGCTGTCGCCGCGGTCGCATTCAAACATGCTGACGTGCAGATAATCGAAGGGAATTACGCTACGGAGTTCGCGCGCGAATATTTCCTCGCAACGGTCGCAATCGCTGGACGAGGAGATGGTCTTCGTTACGCGGAGAAGGGCCTCGAAGCGTGCGGCCTGCGTCGGCGACCCTGTCTGCAAGAGGGTACTCATGGATCGGCCCTACTGATTGCGACTTGAAGCTTAAAGTATCTAAACGCTTGCACTATCAGATGTGCACAGATCGCGGAAGGGTTCGCCTAAATGTCGTAAATTATCGTCACTTGTCGAGAACTGTGTCGAAATGCTCGACACCCTCCGGCGTCCCACATTTCACTTTCACCAGGAAACTTCCAGCAGTCAACAACTTCCGCAAGTTGGTTAGTCATTGAATATTTGGCAGCCGCCATGCCCAATTCGTATTCGTCTGCAAAAGCACAGATTGCATTTCAGGGAAAGGAAGGTTTTTACAAATTTATGTGGCGTAAAGCTATTTTGTCGGTCATCACCGCATCGCTCCTCATGGTGACGGCCATGGCTCAGGAACAACGCTCCGAAATAAGCCTGCAAGGCACCGGGTTCTACACGAAAGATTCGACCGGACAGGGAATCCGCCAGCAAGCCACCGACACGGGAGGTTTCCTGGTTGGGTACCGCTACCATCTCAACCGCTGGCTGGCAGCGGAAACCACTTACGGATTCGTCCGTAACACCCAAACGTTCTCGGCGCCGCTGGCACTTTCTGGGATACAGACTGACGTCCACCAGGCAACTGGCGGATTGGTCTTCCGCTTGCCCAGTCCAGCTCGTCTGCGCCTGAGCCCATACGTGCTGGCTGAAGGCGGAGCCCTCGTGTTCAACCCAACCAGCAACACGCTGGTGGTGGGCGCCGACAGCCAGGCGAGAGGCGCGTTCATTTACGGCGGTGGTGCGGACTTCCACTTGAGTAAGCACTTCTCGCTGCGAGCTGAATATCGCGGATTCGTGTACAAGGCTCCCGACTTCGGCCTCAGCGCTCTTAACACCGATGCCGTAACGCATACCGCACAGCCTTCGGCGGCAATTGTGTTTCGCTTTTGACGCAGGACAACCGAGCCGGGGACTTCAGTTCCCCGGCGCGGTATTTCCGGACCCGCGAGACTCCGAAGCGTCACCGGTCCGGACGGTGCTCGCTCCAGTAGGATCGAATGTCAGGTCGGTCAGCAACCGCAGCCCACCAAATCCAAGCAATGCGGTTGGACCGCCGATACGTGTGATCGCAAGTTGGCAGCTGTTCTTATCACCCGGGATTCCATCACTCAATGATCGACTCGCCTGTTGCGACGCTTCCATGCAAGGGTAACCTCGCCGCGCGGGGCGGGCCACATCGCCGTGGCGCAGGGACGGCTCCGGAAAGCTCGCACCGAGACTCGTCTCCGGCTCCCGTTTTGGGAACCGTCCACGCAACGCTGTCAGCCAATGTGAATCTTCCCTCAAGCTTCAGCCTAGTCCCGACGATACAACCAAGTGAGCTTCCAATTAAAGGCTTGGTTGGCCGCATCCACAACCGGGGGATTCATCTTGAAAACAACGATTAGGCTATGCTTCCTTGAACCTGTAGGTATGGAATCGCAAATTGGCGCGAAAGGATCCCGGGATGGATCTGGCGAACGTTTCCAATCAGCGACGATGGACCATCGTCGGCCTGCTCTTTACAGCATCAACAATCAATTATCTCGACCGCGCCGCGATTTCATTCGCCTTGCCGTTGATCTCCATAGATTTTCACCTCACGCCGGAAACCAAGGGTCTGCTGCTCTCTTCTTTTTTCTGGTCGTACGCGCTCATGCAGGTTCCCATTGGCTGGTGCGCTGACCGCTTCAATCTGCGCTGGCTATATGCCGGAGCTTTCGCAATCTGGTCGTTAGCGCAGGGGCTTACGGGCCTGGCTGAAAGTCTGGCAGTCCTGATCGGGTTCCGCATTCTTCTCGGTATCGGAGAATCGATCTACCTTCCCGGCGGAACAAAAATCGTCACCGTGCTGTTCTCGGCGAAAGACCGCGGTCTTCCCTCGGGACTTTTCGACTTCGGCACCCGAACCGGGTTGGTCCTTGAAGGCATCCTTGTTCCTTGGCTCTTGGTGCGTTATGGCTGGCGTCACACGTTTCTCCTGTTGGGCTTTGCGGGTCTTGTTTGGATCGTGCCGTGGCTTTGGGTATTCCCTCGGCGTATGCAGCCAGAGGGCACGGCCGCGGCTTCCCTGCCCTCCGCGATCTCGTCCCCGGTTCGGTGGAACGCGTTATTCAACCGCAATTTGCTGGGCATCTGCCTCGGATTTTTTTGCTTTGACTACTACTGGTATGTGCTGGTCACGTGGCTGCCCGACTACCTCGTTACGGTGCGCCACCTCAGCGTCGTCCAGGCTGGCTTTTACGCTTCGCTCGCGTTCTTCACCTTTGGCGTAGCCGAGCCGATTGGAGGATGGATCGCCGATAGCCTGATCCGGCGCGGCAGGGATGAAACGCGGACGCGAAAAGGAATCGTGACTGCGGCCTTCTTGACGGGTCTGTTTTTGATAGCAGCTATGCGAGCTTCAAGCACTCCGATGGCGATCGGCCTGTTGATCGGAGCCTCGCTGGTTGGCGTTGCGACGGGGAATTTACTCACCATTCTGCAATCCTGCGCTCCGTTCGAGAAGGTCGGGATATGGACGGGCGCTGAAAATTTTGCGGGCAACCTCGCCGGAATCGTCGCGCCCCTTGCGGTAGGATTGCTGATCCGGCGCAGCGGCTCGTATGTTCCAGGTTTTGAGCTCGGCTCGATCGTTCTTCTTATGGGGCTACTCGCCTATTGGCTCGTCGTCGGTGAGTTGAAACCCAAGTCGTCGTAGTGAGACTGCGAAGGGTTGGACGCAATCCATCACACCATTGTCATTCCGAGCCCCGTCTTTTGGCGCGAGGAATCTGCTGTTCTCGCGGTTCCAGGCAACGGCGGATTCCTCGCTTCGCTCGGAATGACAATTCAGTTGGAGTGTCACTGAATCTTGCAGCTCATCATTGTTTGAACCTTATTGTTGAACCTTGCCCCTGATAATTTGTCCGCGCAGCACCGTAACCGAGGCCTTCGGCAAAGTGTAAGTTGTCGTCGGCCCTGCGGCTATCTGAGACTTGGCGGCTGGCCCGTCCGGATCTGCCTTGCCACCGTTCGGCTCCGGGTTCCAATGATATTGGCCGCTGCCAAATGTGATCATGTCCACAGGACCGGCGAAAAGGCTATCGGTCTTCGTGCTCGCGTCGTGAAACGCGAGTCGAATCGTATGGTCATTTTCCTGATCCTTATTAACGATCATAAGCGCCCACTGGCCGTCGGGGCGCTGCACCGCGTAGGCGGTCACCAACTTGTGGCCGGCCGGGTCCTCGATATCCGCGCTCGCCTGAAATAACTGGTGTTTGCCATTCCCGGGCTGTACCCACTCCAGATTGATCAACTGGCTGGCGAAGTATTGTGACAACGGCTGCTGGATCTGGTAGTTCTTATCCACGGTCAACATGCTGAAAGTGCCCATGGAACTGCCACACCCGTGGGAAAGGGCCTCGGGAATATAGTGGAAGTAGTAGAGCGCGTTTCCACCCGAAGCCAGAAACGAGCCCACGAAGTCGGCCAACCAGAGCGACCCGAAATTATCCGGGAACGATTCGCCACTGTTCCATGAAATGTTGAGTTCGGTGATGAACATCGGAACGTTTGGCGGCAAGCCGTCGTCGCGCCACACCTGAAGAATATGGCCGATGCGCGCGGGCTCGTCATAGAGGTTGCTCCACTGAATTTTGCAGGGCTCGAACGGGTAGTGTTCGAATGACATGAACGCCAGATCCTGCAGCCGGTTGTGGGCTTTCAGGTAAGCGATGAAGCGGCCCAACCAGGAGGACCGCCCCTGAGCGTCCGGCCAGACCTGGATGTCTTCATTCACGCCTTCGAAAATGGGCCCGCCAAGCTTCAGGCTCGGATCCACCTTGTGCAGCGCCGTGGCCCACTGCAGGTACAGTGCGCCGTAATCTTCTGGAAGCATGAACTGTCCGTCGGGTTCTTCCCCCATTTCGATGTATGAGATGGGATATCCGCGTGCCTTCAAATATGCAATCTGGTTCGCCGAATCTTCCGGGTTTCCATACAACATTGCGATTGGGATCATCGCCGGCAGGCCGCGCGTGTAACCGCTGGTGTAGAAAAGGTCCATCCCCACCTGGTCGCCCCTGTCTTGGATGCCGTTCGGTTCGTGCCAGGGATCGACGGAGGAACAGTAGGTTGTGGTCTGATCGGGATCGGCGGTGTGGCGCACGAGGTCATGGAATTCCCCATCAGGCGAAACCGTTCCCAGATAGATTTCGGTGATTGCGTAACCGACGCAGTTACGCCGGTCGGCTGAGCCGTGGCTATCGCACGTATTCGAAGACACCGACATCAAAATACGCAGGTAACGCACTGCCCGGGGAGAAGGAGCGAGCGGCAGCGTTTTCACTCCTCCCGATCCATTCATCTCGGTTCCGCCGTGGAACGTTATCCACGTTCCTTTGGTGGATTGCTTGATGGGATCTTCGCCCGTCCAATATTGCACTAGGTAGCGCTTCGCATAGGGCTCGGCCCAGGAGATTCGAATGGCGTTGACCGGATGATTGTTTGCGAGGTCAATGACGACCCATTGGGGATAGTTCGAGTCATCCTCGCCGGTGAAAGGTTTGGTTAGATACGGATTGCTCTTCCAATGAGTCTTCTCGTCGCCATCGGTGATGCGGGAGAAGCCGTTGGCATCGGTGCCTTCGTTGCGCGTGAAACCACGATGGGGGAGCGAGTAGCCGAATGAGTGTCGTATGAAATCGCCCGGTTTGGCGTTTCCGACAAAGTAGCCCTTTCCGCCGGGATCACTCCAGGCGCCTTGCGGGTTCCAATGCCATGCCTCTACGTGCAGTTCGGTATTTTGGCGATAGGTGACACTATTCCAACCGGCGGAGAGCACCTGTTTCATCACCGGCTCGGCGAAGACTTTGTCGGTGGAGACGGTCTCGATGCGATCGATACCTGCTCCCAGCGCTTCGGTGGGAACGAACGAATTCGCGGCATGACCGGGAGTAATGTCAACGCGCACTGTTTGGGACGTGGCGACGGAGGGCAGCAAGCAAACCAGAAGTAATGCGGGTGAAATCCACTCGAACAACCGCAACTTAGCGCGCGCCATTTGACGCATGAACCCTCCCACGGAAGATGATCCTGTGATTGCTTGTTCCGCTATTGTTTTGTGTCCAGCGGATGAGTTGCTTCTTCAAAGAATTGTTTCTGGAGCTTCAAGCCTTCACTGTCAGCCTTCACGGCGCGGATGGCGGCGACCAGGTCGGAGATCGCCATCTTGGTATCGAACTCACCCAGTTCCTTACTGGCCACCGAACCATCCCCAGCGTAATGATTTGGAAAACGCGCATACCACCAGATTCCTGTGTACAAGCTGTCCGGCAGTTTTTGCCTGGCCTGGTCCGCGCCGGACTCATTTTTTGCCCGGTCGAGGTGGACCAGATCGGGGCGCGCCACCATGGTGCGAGAGGTTTCTCCCTCGCCGGCGTGAAAATCAACCGCATGGCCGGAAGACTTCATGGGTGGGCGCCCGGTCAGATCGCTTTCGCTGTGTGACGGCCGATTGAAGACGTAGACGATGTAGTCGTGCGGTGACGCGAGCTGTGCCTGCGCAAAGAACGGCAGCAGATGTTCGTTCCCGCCATGGCCGTTCACTATGATGATTTTCTTGCAGCCGTTGCGCCCCATCTCGTCCGTGGTTTCCTGCAGGAGGTCGAGCTGTAGACGGGCACTGTAGGCCACGGTCCCAGGCTGATGGCGGGCTTCGAAAATCTGCGAAGCGTAGTACTCGGGAAAGACAAGGACGTATTCCTGCTCCGCTGCGTGCAGGGAGGTATAGCGCACGTTGATCAAGTCGTTGCCGAGCGGCAGGTGTAATCCGTGTTTCTCCATGATTCCGATCGGCAGCAGGCAGGTTCCCTGCGCCTGCTGAACAGCCTTCACGAACTCGGCCGAACTCAGTTCTTCCCACTTGACCGAAATTGACTGGGACAGCAGGGCCGACGGGGCGAGGAAAAAGATGGCTATGAGAAGCATCCTGATCGTCATTCTTGCGCTGCGCAATTTCGCGGGACGATTACGAATCATGTCGTCACTCCTTTTGTAACCCGTTGTAAATCTTCGATGGGCCTTCAGTGGGACGTACCATTGATTCTTCCGCGCAGAACGTTAAGCGAGGCCTTGGGCAAAGTAAATGAAAAATTTGGTCCGCCCCGCTGGGTGGTGGTCACCGGCGGAAGATTCGGATCAGGATGGCTCTTTGGGCCGTCGGAGCGCCACTCGTACTGCTCGCTGCCGAATGTGACCATCGTGACCGCCCCAGAAAAAGAACGTTGGGTTCCCGTTCCATCATCGAAGACGAAACGTACTCGATGCGGATTCGATTGATCTTTGTTGATCACCATTACCGACCACTGTCCGTCTGGAAGCTGAACCGGATAAGCGGTGATCAGGACGTGTCCGGCACTGTCCTTTAGATCGGAGGATGCAGCAAACAGTTGATGAGCTCCCGCGCCGTGCTTGACCCATTCGAGATTGATAATCCGGCTGGCGTGATATTGCGATGTGTGGGTGCGAATGTTTAGGCTTTCGTCCGCCACGAAATTTCCGTAGGTGCTCCAGCCGCGGCAACCTGAATGTATCGGTTCCGGCTGGATGGGCGAGTGGTAATAGATATCGCCGCCCAAGGTGAGGAACGAACCGACGCTATCGCCCAGCCAGAGCGCGGCAAAAATATCGGTCATTGGCTGCGTCAGCCGCCAGGAGACGTTGCTCTCGGTGTTGATCAGAGGCACGTTTGCGGGCACGCCGTCCGCTCTCCAGATTTTAAGAATGCCCTCCGTCAGTTCGGGCTCGCGGTAGAGATCCGACCAGGTGATTTCGCAGGGCGGAAACGGGTAATGCTCGAATGACATGAAAGACACATCCGCGAGACGGCCGTGTTCTTTCAAGTAATCCACGAAGCGGCGCAGCCATGACACGCGCCCTCTTGCGTCTGGCCAGACTTCGATATCTTCATTCACGCCCTCGAACACCGGCCCGCCCAACTTCAGTTTTGGGCCCACCTTGTGCAGAGCGGTGGCAAACTGCAGGTAGAGGGTGCCGTAGTCTTCGGGCAACATCTTTTGACCATCGGGTTCTTCTCCCATCTCGACATAGGAAATGGGATAGCCACGCTTTTCTACGTAGGCGATCTGGGCTGCCGCATCTTCCGGTGTGCTGTACAGCATGGCGATCGGAATCATGGCGGGCAGGTGGTTGGTGATGCCGCTGGTGTAGAAGAGATCCATGCCGGTTTGATCGCCCGCATCGACAGTCAGATCGGTAGCGGAGTGCCAGGGATCGACCGACGAGGCATGAACCACCGTTTGACCTCCGTCCGGCTGGTGCTTGATCAGGTCTACAAATTCACCGTTCGCGGTGGAAGTCCCAGCGTAGAGTTCGCGAATGGCGTATCCCACGGAGCTGCGCGGGTCGCCGTTACTGGGGTTGTGGTTGCTAGTCGTGTTTGAAGACTGCGTCATCCAGATGCGGATATAGCGCAGGGGCGCTGGCGGCGTGAACTTCAGCGTTTCCAGTCCGCCGCGTCCGTCAGTGACGACTCCCAGGGCGACCCAGGCGCCAGCCGTCGCATTTGAAAGAGGCTCCTTCTCGCCGCTCCAGTACTGCACCAGGTAGTTTCGGGCGTACGGGTTGCCCCAATCGATTCTTAGTGTGTCGATCTTCTCCGCCGCGCCCAGATCGAGGATGACCCACTGCGGATGGAAGGAATCATCCTCACCCGTGAATTTGCTGGTGAGATACGGGTTGCTCTTCCAATATGTGCTCGAGTCGCCGTCCGTCATGCGGGAGTACTTGCTGCGGGAGTGTCCGTCGCCACCGGTATTGCCTCGGTGGGGCAAGGGATAACCGGCAGAATGCCGGATGGGATCGCCCAGTTCCGCGCTGCCGGTGAAATACCCACTCTGGTGGGCCGCGTCACTCCAGGTCCCGCGAGGGTTCCAGTGCCATGCCGCGCCCTGCAATTCGGTATTTTGACGATAGGTGATCGGCCCCCATCCGGCGGAGAGGGATTCCTTGAGGATCGCCGGCGTATAGATCTTGTCCACGACGCCCTGAGGCAGGATGTCAATCGACGTGCCCAGAGCTACGTCGGGATCGAACGTCTTGATCAGCTGTGCCGGAGCGGCGTCTACGTGGATGGTTGTGATCGCTTTCGGGGACGAACTACCGGGCGGGCTTTGTTGCCCAAAGCTGATTGTGTCAACGGCTAGAACAAAAAGAGGAATCACCAGGACAACTAAAAAGTCTCGACAGAAAAACGTTCTTGTCTTTGTCCATGCGTAGCTCAAGTTGTCCTTAGGCTTCATCACACTTCCTTTTGAGCGGGTGGCCACGAGTCAGTAGAACATGCGTCTAGCTCTCTCGCAGTTCTTCGGCGAGATCAAAGCACTTACGTCCAGAGCGCGAGACTCCGAGTTTTGCTGAAGGAAGAAAGCCTCAGCCGATACTTTCTGAATGCCAAAGGCTACAAGGAACCGCTGGTTTCCGAACAAGTGAAGGGCCGAGCCATCGAGGGAGGGCTCGGCCCGTTAATTTAAAAGTAGAGCTTCAAACCCAACTGCACTTCTCGCATCGGATTGCTCAGGAACGTAACTGCGCCGAACGAGCCACCTCCGAAGTCGGTATCGGGGCCGGCAAAATTCGGATGGTTAAACACATTGAATGCTTCGAAACGAAACTCCATGCGCATTCCTTCCCGAATCTTTTGCATGGGGAATTCCTTGAAGAATGACATGGAAACATTCTTGACTCCGGGCTGACGAGCACCCGAATCTGTCCTGGGAGCGCTGCCAAACGTGTAAGGATCGGGCTGTTGCACGACGCTCGGCCCACCATTCAGGCAGGTTGTACTTTCGCAAGCATTGGTGAAATAACTCTGAATCATGCTCGCCTTGGACGAGCGGTTGATTTGCAGGGGACCGGTTAAGTTGGGCCGTTGGTGGAACGTCGGAATTGGATTCTCCGAATCCAACACAAGAATGATCGGCCTGCCACCCTGGAAACGCCAGATGCCGTTAAGTTGCCAGCCGCCGATCACAGCGTTGAGAACGGGATTCATGTTTCCGCCGAAATGCTTCCCGCGCCCAACCGGCAGCGCGTACACGTAGCTAAACTGCAGCACCTGCGGGATGTCAAAGGTTGACGCCGATCGTTCTGCCCGCAGGCTATACGGGTCTTGCACGTTAAGGGTGTTACCGCTAAGCCCACCGCCCAGCCATGAAATGCTATCGTCTGTCGCGGAAGCGCCATCAATGGACTTGGAAACCGAATAGGTGACCAGGAACTGCAGCCCGCTCGAGAAAGATTTCTCCGCTCGGAACTGGGCAGCATGGTAGATGGAATTCGCAATCGGCGGCGAATCACCCGAGAATCCGGTGAATTGGGGAAACGGCACAGAGATACCGAACGCGTTATTGGGGTCCTGGAATGCACTGATCGTGGGCTGAGACAGCGGGCTCAGCGGATCGGTGATGAAACCGAAGAAAGGATTCGGGTCCTGGTCGTTGGCGAGATGGCCAATCTGATCTGTCGTCAACGCTTTCACCGAGGCTGGCAGGAGATTGGTGTCACGAAATCCGCCCAGATAGAGATGCGTCCCTTTCTTGCCGACGTAGTTGGCCTCGGCCACGATCTTCCAGGGCAGCTGCTTCTGGACTCCCAGACTCCACGCCTGCTCGTAGGGAATGTTGTGGCTGACCGCCGGAATTGGACCGAGGGCACCAAATCCAATGTCATTCGCAGCACCCAGCGAATTGCCTACCGGCAGCTTGGGGCCCGTGCCCGGGAATGGATCGCTCAACCTAGCCCCGGGCAGGACAGTGTTGTTGTTGAGCGACGGAATCCACTGCGTCTGCTGATCGAAGCCTTGATAACCCCAGGGGCCGGTTCCGGCCGCGCTGGAGCGGGGCTGTTGGAAGAAGATACCGTATCCGCCACGGACCACGAAGCTATGCTGCAACTCCCAAGCAAATCCGAAACGGGGTTGAATCGCCTTATAGTAGGTATCGTAGTTGTAGCGGTTGCTGGAGCTGGCGAATACCTCGCCCCCGTGCAAGGTGGGAAGCCCTGGTACCTGAAGGGGCGACACAATAGTGGGATCCAGCCAGTTCATCCGGTTGAAGCGTTCCGTCCGTGGCAATGACAATTCATAGCGAAGGCCCAAATTGAGGGTCAGCTTCGGGGTCACGCGGAAGTTGTCCTGCACAAAACTCCCGTACTGGAAGTTCTGTGTGGCTACATCATTGGGGACCTCGTAAGGCATATTGCCAGCACCGGGCTGCGGCTGGTTCATCTTGCCCACACCAATGAGGAAGCTCGCCATGCCATCGCCAGAGTCATCGGCCCCGGGCGTTAGCAAATGCGAGGTTCCCGTCGCGTCAAACCTGAACTGTCCCGCCGGCCACCCCGGCTGAGTGAAGTTAATGCGGTGCACACGCCATTCCCCACCGAATTTCAGCTCGTGCTTGCCACGCACCCAGTTGAAAGAACCTGAGAGTTGGTGTGTCTCTTGTCCCTCCTTAATGATGCTGAAGGTTTGGGTTCCGATGTTGGTGGGATCGTTCGCTGCGTTATATCCGCTGATCCTTATCGCCGGATACTGGGGGTATCTGGAGACGTCCATATAGGAAGGCATGCCGAGATCAGCGACCGGATCCAGGCTCGGGAAGTCACCCTTGATGCCTGCCTCGTGGACAGCCCCACGAGTAAAGCCGTAGGCCAGATTGAACACCAGGGTGGGGCTAAAGGTTTGGGTCAGGTTGATCGCAAACAGGTGATCGTGTTCCTGGACAGGTCCTCCGGTGCAGGGATCGGCTGCATTGCCAAAACAGTTGAAGCTGTGGCTGTTATCTCGGCGTTCCGCGTACTTGGCACTCAACAGGCTGCTCTCGCGGAAGCGGTGGTCGATCTTGATGTCGAATTGGTTCTGCGAATCGCTGTTGGTTCCCGAATTGAACCAATCGTTGGCGAGATCGTCGGTTGATCCGATAGCCTGCGTCGGCAGTGGGAACATGTGCATCAGTTTGGAGGCAACCGGGTCGATCAGACCGCCTCCCAGGCCTGGGCTGATATACGTGGCAAGGTCGTTGTTAGGAATAAATGCCGTGCGGGTGACGTTGCCTTGCGTGCCCGTGGCGGAGTAAGGATCCCAAAGCTGGCCTGCGGGATCGGTACATTGTCCGCCGACAAAACTGGCCCCGCGAAGTGTACAGAGCTCGCCAAAATCACCATCTCTCATTGCCTGCGTCGGAACCCCGGCGTTGGATGAGGCAAAGAACCTCCTCCTCGTCCCCTCGTAATCGAAGAAGAAAAAGGTCTTATTTTTCCAAATGGGGCCGCCCACGGTTCCACCGAAGTCGTTGAGCCGTAAAGGCGATCTGGGATCCCCGTTCAGGTTGCTGAACCAGTCGTTCGCGTCCAATTTGTCATTGCGTAAGAACTCGTACAAAGTGCCGTGAAACTGGTTCGTGCCCGAGCGCGTCACAACGTTGACCAGGGTCGCGCCGGTAAAGCCGAATTCGGCGCTGAAATTCGATTGCTGCACTTTAAATTCCTGCACCGCGTCCACGGATGGAACATAGGTTGGCGCCAGAATTCCGCTGTTCTGCTCAAAATTCGTGCTCGAGACGCCATCCAGCAGGATGTCGGCGGTCGCGTTCCGGCTGCCGTTCGAGATGAAGTTGTTGGCCATGCATCCCTGACAGTCGGTGTCTACTTCCGTAATTCCCGGAGTAAGGTAAGCCAAATCCAGCACGCCCCGGCCAACCAGGGGCAGATCATTCACGAACCGGCGGTCGACCACCTGGCCCGTCACAGCATCCTGAGTCTGCAGCTCGACGCCACCAGCCTCCACGTCCACCACCTGGTTGGCCGCGCCGACTTTCAAGGAGAAATCCACGGCGACGTTCTGATTCACTTCGACCGTGACTCCTTCCTTGCGCTGGCCCTGGAAATTGGCGGCTTCTACCAGGATCTTGTACTTCCCCGGAGGAATCGGGCGGAGCAGGTACCTTCCCGAGGCGTCAGCGACCGCGGTAAAGGAGAAGCCCTTGTCTTGGTCGGTCGCACTCACCCGGGCTGAGGGGATCACCGCACCCGAGGGGTCGGTAATCGTACCGGCAATAGAGCCGGTGTAGAGCTGACTGTTGGCCAACGAGCTGAGCAAAGAGAGGACTGAGAACAACAGCCACCCATATCTCGCTCTGCTGTTTGACGATAGTGTTACCGATTGCGGTTGTCGCCCGCGCATCAACCTGGCAGTTTCCATGACCAAGCCCTCCACCGTGCAGTGTTGTCTTGCCCTGAAACTGACTGAACCCCTTGACTACCGGAACTCTTACCGCCGGACGTAAGAACGCCCGCTGTAGCGGTTTATTGAAACGTTTTATTACTGATCGGGGCGGAGACTGTCAAGTATAAATTTATGATATTCGCCAAATCGATAGCCGGCTCAGTCCTGACCCGGTTCCACGATTTTGTGATATCGCCCAAGTCCCAGATTCGAGAGCCGTTGCACTCTGCCCCTGGGCCATTGAATCTCTAGATTCACGGATTTTCCGGCTGAGTCCGCACCCAGCCCCACGACTACACGCCTGTCATGGGCCGACAGATAGCTGGACCCGCCGGTAATCCATCGCACCAGCCGGCGATCGCCTGAGGTCACGGTGATCTTTGCGCCGATGGCGTCGCGATTGCTGCTGGTTCCCTGGAGTTCGAAGCCGATCCAAGAATTTTGCTGCCCGACGTTATTCCTCAGAAGCACAGGTGCTCCATTGAGACGCGTGAAGGCGACGTCGAGATCGCCGTCATTGTCGAAGTCACCTGCGGCGAGCCCGCGACCCAGATAGGCGGAACTGAACGTTGGCCCGGCGCTCTCCCGCATGTTCTGGAAAGTTCCATTGGAGGTGTTACGCAGCAGGAGCGGAGGTTGCTGGTAGCTCACATCCGCGCGCGTGGCTTCGATCGCCTGGTTGATGTGTCCATTCATGAACATGAGATCAAGATTTCCATCGTTGTCGAAGTCCAGGAACTTGACGCCCCAACCGACATAGGACTTTGTCAGAGCCGCCAGATGGGAGGCCACAGTTCGATCCCCGTAAACAGTGGACTTTGAGCCCACAAGAAGGGAGTGGTACTGGTCGTTGAAGTTGGTTACGACGAAGTCGGGCAGACCGTCGCTATTGGCGTCGCCGGCATCCACGCCCATACCCGCCTTGGCCGCGCCGTGCTCGTTGTATGCCACCTCAGCGTCCACCGCGACATCCTCAAAAGTACCGTTGTGCTTGTTGATGAGAAGCAGGTTGGGAGAAGCGTCCCGAGCAATGAACAGATCGGTCCAGCCGTCGTCGTTGACGTCTATGGCGACAACACCAAGCGCCCTTCCCACAAGCTTTCCCAAACCGGACTGGGCACTGACATCGGTGAAGGTGCCGTCGCGATTGTTGTGATAGAGCGTGAGAGGCATCCCCTGGTACGCCAACTGCTCGCAATAGCTACGCATGCCATTCACTTCACATTTCTTCGGATCATCGAAGGAGAAACGCACATAGTTGGTGACCACCAGGTCGAGGTAGCCGTCGCGGTCATAGTCAAACCAGGCCGCGCTGGCCGCCCACTTTCCAGCGTTCTTGACTCCTGCTTTGTCTGTGACTTCCGTGAACGTCCCGTTCCCATTGTTGTGAAACAACGCGCTGGAAGGAAAGCCGGTGATGAACAGGTCGGGATGGCCGTCGTTGTCGTAGTCGCCCACGGCGACTCCCATTCCGTAAAAATCCAGGCGATCGACTCCTGCTTTGGCGGCGACCTCCTCGAACTTGCCGTTTCCAAGATTGCGATAGAGTGCGTTGCGTACCGGAACCGGGCTCTTGCCGTGCGGCGTCTCGCCGCCATTTACAAAAAGGATGTCTTGCAGACCATCGTTGTCGAAATCAAGAAAAGCCACTCCTCCTCCCATCGTCTCAACGAGAAAGCGGTCAGGCGATTCACCACTGAAGTGACGCCAGGTGATTCCGGCTTCCTGGGTAACGTCAGTGAAGATAGTCTTTCGATCGGACAAGGGCTGGGCGGCATGAGCCGAAAACAACAAAATCGCGACAGCAGACAAGAGAGTCGTGGAACCACGGACTGGGCGGCTATAGCCCATAACGGAGCTTATTCTCGGAAATCGGCATGGGTCTGTGACCCACTGTCCTGCTGGGATTCCGCGCCCTTGAGGTTTTCATACAGCTCAATTTCGCGTGCGCCTTCTTCCTTGCGGCCAAGCCGCCGATAGACGCGAGAGAGCGCAAAATGTGCCTGTTCATTCCGGGCGTCCAACTTCACCGCCTGCTCCAGGTGTTGTTGAGCCTCTATCATGAGGCCCTTCTTTAGCGCGAGGTTACCCAATTGATAGTGCGCTTCCGCTAGCGACGGATCGAGCGCCAGAGCGGAACGCAGCAAGTGTGCGGCTCGCGCTTCGGCAGGCGCATCACCGGTTTCTGATTGCCGCAGCAACGCCACGGCATACTGCACTTTGAAGCGTGCATCCTTCGGAAATCGGCTGATTCCCGCTTCAAAGTTGGCGGCTGCGTCCTTGCTCATGCCGGCAGCGAATTGAGCCTGGGCCAATCCGAGAATACCGTCGGGGCGGGAAGCATCGAGTTGCACAGCTCGACTGTAGGAGCGAACGGCATCCGTGAACTGCCCCACTCCCATCTCTACCAGCCCCTGCAATTCAAAAGCAGCCGCCGAGTTGGGAAAAGAGTCCGAAGTCTTTCTCGCGAGTCGCAAGGCGGATGGAAGCGAATTTTGCGCCAGGAGAATCTTGCCCAAATCGAGATAGTTCGTTTCCTCGGATGGAGCCAGCTGAATGGATTCTTCCAGTGCCTGCACTGCCTCCTTTGGCCGGGATTGCTTCTGCAGGCACCAGCCCAGCAAATTGAAGATTGCGGCGTTCTTGCTCCCAGAACTAATCAAGGCTTCAAGAATCTGCTGGCTTTGCACGAATCGGCCGGCGTGATATTCGACCAGCGCCAGGTTGTACTCCAGCCTCGGCTGGTCGGGAAATGTCGATCGGATGGAAGCAAGCAGCTTTTCCGCGGTTTGGTAATCCTGCATCTGGTCGGCAATCTGTGCACCCAGAAGGACGGCCTGCGGCCCAGCCGGGTGTGCCGCCAATTCCTCAAGCGCGGCTCGTGCCTTGTCTGTCTGTCGCAGATGATAGTAGGACCGGGCCAGCGCTGCGACGGATTCCGGCTGTTTCCGAACTTCGTCCGGCACAGACCCGAGCATCCTGGCGGCGGTCGCATAGTCGCCCATGTTTTCCGACACCATGCCGAGCAACAGTTGCGCTTGTTTGTCGTTCGGCTGCTGGCGGAGAATGATTTTCAGATTTTCTTTCGCCTCAGGGTAGAGGTGGAGCTGCCACAAATTTGCCGCAAGATAGCGGCGGACAGTCACCTCGTTGGGATGAATCCGCAGCACTCGCCTGAATACCTCCGTGGATTCGTCAAGCTTTCCCTGCTGGGCCAGAACGGTGCCCAGGCCGGCCAGCACATCCGGGTTCGCTGGGGCCAAATGCGCTGCCTGGCGCAGTTCGGCTTCAGCCTTTTCGAGTTCTCCGGCGCGAGCGAAATCGAATCCTCGCTCGGCGTGCGCTTCGGCTTCAGTGTTCTGGTCCGGAAGGAACGCCGCGGTTTGAGCGGGGGCCAGTGCGCAAAGGGCCGCGAATACTGCGAGCAGACAACAAGACCCCACGGGTCCGTGCTGGAATGACATCAGAATCGAAACTCCTGTTTGAGAGCCGCTCTGGGTAGTCGTTCCTCCGTATTTCAGGCTTCGCTATCAGT
>WNFE01003793.1_pt1 | contig 17334 bp, 18 predicted proteins | sample 5400451 | NCBI WGS metagenome assembly WNFE01 (sample SAMN13153344, study PRJNA577476) | soil metagenome | isolation source: 200 cm saprolite under Douglas fir tree site 2 hole 2 | place: USA:California | collected 2015-04-18
ACCTCTGGGCTCAACGGTGGCGGAAGACGCACGCCCACGGCGACATGATCGTCGTGCGGTACGCGGACGACTTCATCGTGGGGTTCCAGCACCGGGCGGAGGCCGAGCGGTTTCTGGCTGATCTGCGTGAGCGATTCACCAGGTTCGGCCTGGAGCTGCACCCCGAGAAGACGCGGCTGCTGGAATTCGGACCCTTCGCGGCCGAGAACCGGCAGCGCGTTGGCAAGGGGAAGCCGGAGACGTTCGACTTCCTCGGCTTCACGCACATCTGCGGGAAGAAGAGGAGTGGGCGGTTCACGGTGGTGAGGCAGACGATCCGGAAGAGGGGGCAAGCGAAGCTCAGTGAGGTGAAGGCCGAGCTGCGGCGGCGGTTGCACGACCCGATCCCAGTGGTGGGTACATGGTTGCGCCAGGTCGTGGGCGGGCACATCCGCTACTACGGGGTGCCCATGAACGGCCCGGCGATCGCCATGTTCCGGTTCCAGGTGGGCTGGCTCTGGCACCGCGCGTTGGGCGCAGTCACACAGGGTACGTCTCCTGGGAGCGGATGCGCCGGCTCGTCGAGCGGTGGCTGCCCCCTGCGCGCATATGTCACCCCTATCCCCTGAGGCGACTTGGCGTCATCACCTGAGGCAAGAGCCGGATGCGGTAATCCCGCTCGTCCGGATCCGTGGAGGGGGTTACGAGCAATCGTCATCCCTACTCCGACTCTCCTTTTGCGGTGGCGATCGACGGTGGGTGGACGAGGCGCTTTCCTCCTTTCCCGGTGCGGCGAACGTTCGCAGTGAGCAGCCGCGGCGAGCGAATGCGAGGGTACAAACCGGGTACATAGGTAACACATCTAACCGGGAACATGGGTGACACCCCGTAGGCTGCTCACCGGGAGGTGAGCATGCCTTGGAGGGAGACGGCACCCATGAAAGAGCGTATGCGGTTCGTCACGGACTGGGAGCGGGACCTGTTCTCGATGGTGGAGTTGTGCGAGCGCTACGGGGTCAGCCGGAAGACCGGCTACAAGTGGCTCGCGCGGTACGAGCGCGAGGGGCCGGACGGGTTGGGCGAGCGGAGCCGGGCCCCGCACCATTGCCCGCATCGGATTGCCGCCGACGTCGCGGCGGCGATCTGCGCCGGGCGGCGGCAGCACCCCAGCTGGGGCCCGGACAAGATCCTGCACTGGCTGAAGCGGCGGCACCCCGAGCTGGAGCTGCCGGCCACGAGTACGGCGGGGGATCTCCTGGCCCGCCGGGGGTTGGTCAAGAAGCGTCGCCGCCGACGACACTACACACACCCGGGGGTCGTGCCCCCGACGACGGCCGAGCCCAATGACCTCTGGACCGCGGACTTCAAGGGCCACTTCCGGACCCGCGATGGCCTCTATTGCTATCCGCTGACAGTGGCCGATCAGCACACGCGCTATCTGCTCAGCTGTCACGGCCTCCTCTCGACCAAGGGCCAGGGCGTCCGCCCCGTCTTCGATCGCCTCTTCCGTGAGTACGGCCTGCCGCGCGCCATTCGCACCGACAACGGCGTGCCGTTCGCCACGACCGGCATCCACGGCCTCTCGCAACTCAACGTCTGGTGGATCCGGCTGGGCCTGCAGCATCAGCGGATTCTGCCCGCCAGTCCTCAGCAAAATGGGGCCCACGAGCGGATGCATCGGACGCTCAAGGCCGCCACGGCGCGGCCCCCCCAGGCGCACCTGCCCGCCCAGCAACGCGCCTTCAACCGGTTTCGCGTCCTCTACAACTACGAGCGCCCGCACCAATTTCTCGGAGGCCGGACGCCCGCCTCGCTCTACCAGCCGTTGGCCCGCCGGTACACCGGCGGCCTCCCTCCGATCGAGTACCCGGGCCATTACATTCCCAAGCGGGTGACGAACGCGGGCACGATCCGGTTCAAGAAGCGCCTGGTCTTCATCGCGAACTCGCTCAAGCAACACGTCCTCGGCCTCGAGGAAATCGACGATGGGATCTGGTCCATCTACTTCTGTCACGTCCTCCTGGCCCGCATCGATGAACGCGACTACATCCTCCGCGCGTGAGGCGCCGCGGGCCCCGATTTCGGGGGTATCACGGTATGCCTACGCTGCTCATCGCAGCTCTACGGGCCGGCGCGCGATGCGTCATCCGGCCGCCCGGCCTACAGCAGGCCGCCAGAGGCGCGCATCGCTGCTTCCCGCATCACTCGGAACACCACCTTCTTCACTTTCACCAAGTGTCACCCATGTTCCCGGTTTACTCTGTTACCTATCTTTCCGGTTGCACATTGATCGCGTACTGCATTGGCCTCTGATTGTCTGCTTACGGCCCGAAGCGGACACTCGCGTTAGCCACTATCGAAGATTAGTCAGCGAGCGCACGGGACAGCCGCCATTCGCCCGGCACGCCCTTCAAGGCATGCGCGCCTCGCTCTTCGAACGCGATGCCTGAACCGGCGACAAGGTCCTTCACGGTGCTCGAAACGAGCACCTCGCCTGCGCCGGCAAGCGCCATCACGCGCGCACCGATGTGCACCGCCAGGCCGCTCACCTTCTCTCCGGTGGTTTCGACTTCACCGGTGTGCAGCCCGGCGCGCACGTCGATGCCGATCGCCTTTGCTTCGCGTCCGATCGCCTCGGCGCAGCGAATCGCGCGCGCCGGCCCGTCGAAGACGGCGTCGCCCGCGCTGTCGATCTCGCGCCCGCGCAGCGCCTCGAGCTGGCGGCGCCCGATGGCGTGGAAGTTCTGCAGCAGGTCGCGCCATGCCCTGTCGCCGAGCTTGGCCGCGTGTTCCGTCGAGCCAACGATGTCGGTGAAAAGCACCGTCGCCAGCCAGCGCTCGCTCACGTCTTCCGGCGGACGCACCCAATCCGTCATCGCGAAACGCACAATGGCGTCGACGATCGCATCCATATCGCCTGCACCGATCCAATGGTCTGCGCCCGGCAACTCCAAGTACACCGCGTCCGGCACATGATCCGCCAGGTAGCGCCCGTTGACACAGGCTATTGCGAGGTCGCCGCGCCGATGCAGAATCAGCGTCGGCCGGCGGATCTGCGGCAGGATGGCGCGCACGTCGATCTGGTCGTTCGCCGTGATCAGCCGCAGCATCGCACTCGGTGAGGAGCACTGACGCTGGTAATGCGCAAACAGCTCACAGAAGGCCGCGTCGTTCGCGCGACTCGGCGCGAAGAGCTTCGCCGATTCTGGCTTACCCCAGATGGCGGCGATCCGCGCCAACATCTGCTCGAGTGTCGGGCGATGCGGGTAGTCGGGCGTCTTGGTAAAACGCGCCACCGAGGCGTACAGAACCAGCTTCTCCACCACCGTCGGATAGGTCGCGGTGAACAGCGCAGCCATCGCACCACCCTCCGACCATGCGAACAGCACGGCCTTGTGCGAACCCGCCGCCTGCATCACATCCCGCACGTCGTCCATGCGCTGCTCCAGCGTAGGCACACCTTCGAAACTGTCGGACAGGCCCTGGCCGCGCTTGTCGAAGACGATGACCCGGAAACTCTGCGCGAGCCGCTTGAGCACATGCGCGAACCCTTGCTCCTGCCAGCCCACTTCGGCATGCGAGAGGATTCCCGGAACGATCACCAGGTCCTGCGCGCCGCTGCCGAAGACCTGGTAGGCGATGCTCAGGCCGTCGGATTCGGCATATTGCGTCTGCGGCATCGGCAGGTCAGCCGTCATGGCGCGCCCTCGCTGTCACCGTCGCGCGCTCATTCGTCGCCATCAAGCGCGAATAGCCCGCAACATCTACCGCACGGATCTCTGCCAAGCGCTGCTTGAGATCAGTATCGTTCAACGGTGCCGGTCGCTCCCCGAGCCGCATAGTCGGTCCATCCTAGCCTGACCAAGTTGGCGTGAGGTGAAGCCCACGGTCTGAGTGTCCGCTCCTGGCCAATAGCGGCCATCGCGCGACGGCGTCTCGTGCCGTATAACGCCACGCTCAGCGGCCGCGGGGCGAGCAACGCGAGCCCGCGGTCCGTTGAAGCGTGATGTTGGGCAGCACGACGTCACTCAATGACCCGGTCCGCCCGCCCGAGCACCGATGCCGGGATCGTGAGGCCAAGGGCCTTCGCGGTCTTGAGGTTGATAATGAGTTCAAACTTTGTCACTTGTTCCACGGGCAGGTCTGCCGGCTTCGCACCCCTGAGGATCTTGTCCACAAAGACGGTAGCGTGCCGGTAGGTATCCTCGTGATTTGGGTAATAGCTCATCAGACCGCCGGCCTCCACGAAGGTCCTTCCCTGAAACATTGTCGGCAGCCGGTGCGCAAGAGCCAATTCGGCGAGACGCTGTCTCGCCATGATGATGGGTAGGGTGGCGAATACGAGCACGGCCTGCGCGCCGCCCCGGGCCATGGTCGCGAAGGCGCCTTCCAGCTCGCTCGCGGTCCGCGCTCCGACGGGCTGCAACTGTAGCCGGAGCAGCCGCGCCGGCTCCTCGAGCGCCTTGAGCCCGGGGACGGCAGACGGGGTGCCGGGATGCCAGAGAACGGCGATCCGAGCGGCCGCAGGGACGACAGCGTGCAGGAATTCGAGGCCCTTGGGGCCGAGTTCGGTCTGAAGCACGGTGTTTCCTGTGATGTTCCCGCCGGGTCTGGCAAGGCTCGCGACGTGGCCGGTTCCTACCGGATCTGCATGGCCGACAAAGACGATGGGAATCGAGGATGTCGCTGCCTTCAGGGCCCCCGTGAAGAGTGAGCCACGCGTCACGATCACTTCTGGCTTGAGCCGAACAAGGTCAGCCGCGAGCTCTGGAAGCCGAGCGGTATTGCCCTCGATCCACCGGTACTCGATCCGGATGTTCACGCCCTCGTTCCAGCCACGCTCCTGCAGACCTGCCCGAAAGGTCTGCCACACGAGAGTCTCGTTGGCGTCCGAGGCTTTGTCCCCCAAAATGCCGATGCGGTACACTTTCCCCGCCGGCTGCGCGCCTGCGGCGAGCGGCACAGTGAGCATCAAGAGGGCGAGGACGCTGCTGAGCCTAGCGACAGCTGAATTCATACATTGCTTTCTGGACCGCGCCAGGGGCTGCCCAACGCCGCGGTGAGCGGCGCGCGAAGCGCGTCCGCTCCACTGCGAAGTTATGCGGACCAGCTTGCATGTTGGAGCACTACCCCATATCCATCCGGGTCCGCGAACGTTTGGCCCTGCTTATCCCAGTATGGGTTGAACGCCTTAACCGGTTGGTGGCCTAGCTCTTTCAGCCGCGTCACGGCACTGTTCCAGTCGTCGGCATCCGGGAGATAGAAGACGAGCAAGTCGTCGTGAGTCGGCGCGGGCGCCACCTGGCGCCCCGCCTTGTGAACAAACGCCAGATGATACGCTGCGCCGTTTCGGCCGAGCATCACCGCGTCAAACCCGTCGTGATCCTTGAACTCGTACAACACCTCGAACCCGAGGCCGTCCCGGTAGAACTCGACCGCCATGGCCAAGTCAGCGGATAGACGAGCGATGCGCAGGTGAGCCTTGGCTAGATCTGGGGGCTTCGCCATCGCCTTGTTCCCTCCGCGCGGCGCGTCCACCCGTCAACCGACGTTTGAAGCGACGTTGCGGTGATGAGAGCCATTGTTGCAAGCCATCCATTCACATTTCCGTATAACGCCCACGTTGACCGGCCGCGGCGAGCGAATGCGAGCCAGCGGTCCGGTCGAACGTGAAGTTAGGCATCCGCCGTTACGACATGAACACCTGCTGGAAATATCAACTGCCCGCGGTCCACATAGGCGCTGAGCGCTTCAGTCATCTCCTCGACGAGGGCATTGCGCCGTTCTGCAGATAGCCGAGCGATTTCCTGTGCCATTGGGAGCGCGGCGAGATGACCGGGGACGAACTCCGCCGGCAATGGGAGCTTCGTCGTCTTGATCGTTGGACGCACGTTTACGTTTCGAAAGCCGGCCGAGGCTACGAGGCCATGCAGCTCCACGGCGTCATGGAGCGCATAGGGCGCTCGTGCCATGGAGCCCGCCTCGGCGCTTAAGTGTCGCGCCAGCGCGCCGGCGAGGGCCGCGTGGTAGGGTGTGTCGTCGATAGCGCTCCACACCGTGAAGGCCAGCCGACCTCCGAGGCGGAGAACACGACGCATCTCCAGCAGTGCCTGGATGCGATCGGGGAAGAACTGCACGCCTTGCTGACAGAGAACCACATCGAAGATACCGCTCTCGAATGGTAAGGCCGCGGCATCGCCGGTTCGCCACTCGATAGTGGTTGCCGCACCCTGACCTGATGCCGCGCGGGCAGCCTCGATCATGCCTGCATTCAGATCAACACCAACTACCCGACCCTTCGCACCAACACGGTCAGCGGCTAAGCGTGCGACAAACCCCGTCCCGCAGGCGACGTCGAGAACGTGCTCAGCTGGCTGGAGCGCAGCCACGTCGACGAGACAATGCACCCAGGGCTCCATGAGGAGCCTCACGTACCGCTCGTAGAACTCCGCCGCGTTTCCACTCAGCTGCCAACGCTCTTCCCGGCTCATGCCTGTCTCGTATGCCTAACGCCCACGGTCAGCAGGCGGGGCGAGCAACGCGAGCCCCGGTCTGCTGTACCGTCATGTTGGGCGGCTTGCTTCGCTCACGAGCGCCTATACCCCAGCGCGGAGCGCTCTCACGGGTTCGCGGCCAGGAACGCGCGCGCCAGCGCCAGCTCCGGTCGTGCGGTGCTCTGGCCGGCGAGTTCCACCAGCCGCGCAAAGTAACGCTTCGCCTTCGCCTTGTCGCCGCTCTGCTCGGCCGCTTGCGCCGCGCCGTACAGACCGCGGAAGCGATCGGGCTCGCGCGTGTGCGAGGCCTCGAACTCCTTGACCGCGTCGGCGGGGCGCTTGGTCTCGAGCAGCATCTCGCCGAGCAGCTCGCGCGCGGGCACGATCCGCCCCGGCGTCACGATGTGCTTCTCGTTCTTGTCCTCGATGTCCGCCGCGCTTCGCATGAGGCCGAGCGCCTCGTCGCGCTTGCCCTGTGCCAGCGCGGTCCACGCCGCCGCGCCGAGCCGGCTCACTTCCACCTCGGTCGCCCAGTAAGCATTCTTCGCGGCGTTCAGCGTGTCGCGCAGACGCGCCAGCTCCTGCACCTCGCGCTCCGCGGCCACGGCGTCGCCGCTCCGCGCGGCGCCGAGCGCCCGCGCGAAGCGCGTCAGCGCCTCGGTGAACAGGAAGCCGCTCGCTCGTGGCTCCAGCGTCACCGCCTCCCGCCATGCGCCACGCTCGACCGCGTAGCGCGCGGGCATCGCCGCCTGCGCGTACGGTCCGGTAGAGCGCGCGGGCACGAACCCGGTCAGGAGGGCGCCTTCCTCCACCACGCGCCGTGCGTCGCCGTCGCGGGCGAGCTGCAGGTAGGCGTACACCATGTAGTCCATCGCGTGCGACTGCTGGTCGACGTCCTTGTCGCGCTTGGCGGCCACCGCGGCGCGCTCGTTGGTCGACGTCGATTCCACCCACGCGCCGACGCGCGTGAAGATGTGCGACGGCATGTGCAGCGCGTGCGGTGCGGCGGGCGCGATGCCCGCGTAGCGTCGCGCGGCCGGCAGACCCTTCGCCGCGATCGGCGGGGCGTCGTAGCTGTGGATCAGGTAATGGGCGACCCCGGGATGGTCCGGGTGCTTCGCAAACTGCTTCTCCAGTGTTTCCGCCGCCGTGAGATAGGCGCCGTAGGTCTGATCGGCGAGCGACTGCGTCGCGGCGAGATAGAGGGCGTAGAAGATCCGAGCCTCGTCGTCGTCCGGATAGCGGGCGGCCAGCGCCTCGTACGCGCGGGCACGATTGAGCTGGCGCGTGCGCTCCGGACGGTTCGGCCAGTCCTCGTAATACGCGGCGACGGCCTCGATGTAGTCGCGCTCGCGCTGGGTCTTGGCGCCGATCTTCCGACCCTGCTCGATCGCGGCCTGCGCCCGCTCCGCCCACGCGCGCGGACTCCCCTCTCCGCCGAGCGGGTTCGACATCAGGATAGCCGCGACGCCCCAAGTGGCGACCGCGCAGGACGGGTCCTGTGCCAGCACCTCGCGGAAGGTCTTCTCACCCTCGCCGAACCGGAACGAGTGCAGCATCGCGACGGCACGCTGGAAGCCGTCCTGCACTGCGGGGCTACAGGAATTGTGGAAGTCGACCCTGCCAAGCTGATCCTTGGACTGCGCCTGCCCGAAGACCGGAATGCCGAGCATCAGGGAAACCAGCAACACTGCGATGGTCCTGTGCGTATTCATCACGCCTCCTGTCCGATTCGAAATGTCCTTTGCCGTGTCCGTCCAACGCCAGCTTCAGCGGCGGCGCCGAGCAGCGCGAGGTGCCGACCGCTGCAAGCTGAAGTTAGGGTTCGAGCCGCCACCGCGCTTGCTCATTTCTCGACGACATGGTCTGCCCGCGCGAGCAGCGACGGCGGGATCGTCAGGCCGAGCGCCTTGGCGGCCTTGAGATTGATGACCAACTCGAACTTGGTCGGCTGCTCGATGGGCAGGTCGCCGGGCTTGGCGCCCTTGAGAATCTTGTCCACGTAGGTTGCGGCGCGCCGCCACCCATCAGCAATGTTCGGCCCATAGGCCATAAGGCCCCCGGCATCGACAAACTCCCTCTGTGGGTACACTGCCGGCAGCCGGTTCTTTGCCGCCAGGTCCACGAGGCGTCTTCGCTCATTGAAGAACATGCTGCCTCCCAGCGAAGTCAGAGCACTCGCGTGCGCCCTGGTCATGTCCGAGAAGGCCCTGTCGAAATCAGCGGGCCCTCGCGCCTCAACGAATTGAAGCCGCACCCCCAGCGCCCGCCCCGCGACTTCTACTTCCTTCAGCATGTCCTTTTCCGTGTGTTCGCCGGAGCCACCTGGCTGCCAGAGGACAGCGACCCGACTGACCCCAGGAACGGCCTGCTTGAGCAGTTCCAGACGCTTGCCGACGAGCTCCGGGGCGATGTTGGACAACCCCGTGACATTGCCGCCCGGCCGCGCAAGGCTGGTGACGAGCCCGCTCGCAACCGGATCGGGAGCAGAAGCGAAGACAATGGGGAGGGTCCTGGTCGCTTGCTTGGCGGCCAGAGCCTGGGGTGTGCTTCCGGCCAGGATGACATCAACCTTGAGCGCAACCAGTTCGGCCGCAAGAGCGGGGAGCCGCTCGGGCCTCCCCTCGGCATCTCGGTATTCAATCTCGACGTTGCGGCCCTCGACGTAACCGAGGTCACGCAGTCCTTGACGGAAGGCCTCTGGCAGGTGGGGATTAGGGGCCAGGTCGAGCGTCAGGAAGCCTATTCGAGCAACCTTGGCCGCCTGCTGGGCCCCGGCGGCACTCGAGCTGAAGAGCCCGCCGAGGAGAAGGGTGATGGTGAAGGCGAGCCTCAGCCCTCTCATCTCGACTCCGGGCCTTCGAACTCATTCCGACGACGCGTTCGGATTGGACCCGCCTCCCTTTGGTCTCGTCCTCGAAGCCTAACGCCGGCGCTCAGCCGCGACCGAGCCCGGAGGGCGAGGGCGTCGGCTGGAGCGCCTTGTTAGAGCGCAAACCCAAACACAGCACAGGATCAGCGCCGTGATGAGAAGAACGCTGCCTAATGGCCGGGGTAGCGGCGACGTGAGGATGGGCGTAAACGACCAAACGGCATCGTTCAGGGCGTGTATGGCAATGGCGAGCATCAGGGAACCAGTTGCTGCATAGAGGAGCCCCAAGATACACCCAGCGCTGAATATCTCGGTAAGGTTCCAGGCGGTAAACGGCTGCGCCCCATAGTGATACAGGGTGAACATCACATTGGAAAAGATAATGGCTTGTAGCACTCCGAGCCGCGACTCGAGAATGTTTTGCAGTATGCCTCTGTAAAGGAACTCTTCCTTAAATGCGACGGCCACGCTCGTAACGGCAAAGACGAGTTGAGTTGTCAGGCTAGGCAGGGCGTAGTGCCTAACGAGCACAGGTGTCAGTAGAAGCAAAACCACCGCGCAAACGGCCAACGGATGCAGCGCATGATGTAGGTGAGGTTGCCTGCTGAAGATGAGCTGACGGAATAGCAAGAAGAAAACAAGCAGGCTAATCAGGCGGCCAGCTGTTGTCAGAAGCTCCAGCGAGATGCCGTCGTAATACTGCGGGAGCCACACACGAGTTGTAACGGCGTAGGTGAGCTCAACGAGCGCTGCGACTCCAAGGCGAAGCCACACTCTATTTGCGCTCTAACGCCGGTATCAGCCGCGGCGCGAAGCGCCGTCGGCTGCATGCCGAAGTTACGCGGCCCCTACCTCAACGAACTCTCCCTCTGAGCTCGGTGTCGGCACGGGCAGCCCGTCCTCCTTCAGGCCATCGATGTGCAGCTCGATGGCCTCGCGGATTAGCTGGAGCACTTCCTCGCGAGTCTCTCCTACCGCCACACAACCCGCCAAGTCAGGGACATGCGCTCCCCAACTCGTCTCGCCCCGTTCAATGACCACCATGTAACGCATCACCGCCATCCTCATTTCTCCTTCTTGAGGCCAGCTTGCTTGAGTATGGCATTCAATGTACCAGGAGGGACGTCCAGACTCGGCTTGCCGGCCACGGTAACGGTTCCAGGTTTGCTCGGATGCTTGTACTGCCGGTGGCTGCCGCGAGTTCGCGCCAGCTGCCATCCATCCTCCGCAAGAAGCCGAAGCAGTTCTCCGACCTTCACGCGCCCCCCGGCATCGTTTTCGTAGCCGTGTAACGTGCGGGTGAGCGGCCGGCGGCGACCACGGCTCGGAGCACCCCAAGCGGGCTCCCGCCGGTCCGCTCGACTCGCTGGTTAGGCTGCACCGTTGTCATCGTTGGAACCCCGACTGAGCAACTCCCAGAACGCCGCCAATGGAACGATCAGAAGCATCGCGGCCAGCGTCGCGACGAGTGCTGCGAAAATCCCCCCGGGGACCACAGAAGATGTTGCATGCCCGGAGCTATCGAGACTGCGGAAGGCCTGCCGGATGCCATAGACAGTGCCCACAGTGGCAGGAAGCGGCGCCAAAAGGGCGGAGCGGCCGCGTGTACGCTTGAGAAGCGAGCCGCTCAGCCTCATCATTCGCATGACCTCACATTGATTACGCGATGCTGCCTAACTTTCGCGTTGAGCGGCCGGTCCGCTCGAACGCGGGGTTAGACCGCATGTTGCGACCGCTTTGTCTCACGAGTCGTGCATTGTTTGAACCAGGATCTTCCAGACGCCGTCGCGCCGGTACAGGTTGTAGGAGAACGTCGTCTTCCACAGCATCTCTTCGCATGCACCCTTGTACGCCCATTGAACGGTCGCGAGAGCACTGTTGGACCTTGGACCCGAGTGGTTGGACGTCTATGGTGAGGATGTCGCCGTGCGTAAAGCCTCTGGCCCGGTACCTCGCATCAACCTCGACGAAGAGCAGTTCGGTATCGTTGCGCGTCGGGTTCACTCGAACAACGCCCATCCTCGCTGTCACGCAGGGCTCTGAATAGAACTCTGCGATGGCACTCGGGCCATGGCTGAAGGAGTCTCGGTAGGCTTCAATGAAGTTCGTCACCTCCTCGCGCATGGCGATTGACTCTGTATGCGGTCTAACTTGTAATTCCCCAGAACTGCGAGCACCGCCGAGGCTGCGCCCCTCGCAGCGTAGCGCGGCTGAGGGTGTCGAGCTGAGCGCAAATCGTGTCTTATCTGACGCGTACTTCGCCCGACCACCAGACCCTTGACGTCCTGGGATACCCAGACCGGGGATATTCACCGAGCGTCGCCCTTCGGGCTCGGTGGTCACGGGTCAAGGACGCGATCGGCAGGGCTCGTGACGCCGGCCGGCCCGCGGTTGAGGACGTGGGTGTAGATCATCGTGGTGCTCACGTCGTTGTGGCCTAGCAGTTCCTGAACGGTGCGGATATCACGCCCATCTTCGAGCAGGTGGGTAGCGAAGGAATGGCGGAAGGTGTGAGGCGTGGCCCGCTTGGCGAGGCGCGCGCGGCGGACAGCCTCGATCACGGCGCGCTGCACGACGGTCTCGTGCAGATGATGACGACGGCGCTGACCCGTCGCCCGGTCGAAGTAGAACCGGGTGGCCGGGAAGATCCATTGCCACGGCCACTCGCGGCCAGCGTTCGGGTACTTGCGGGCCAGGGCCCACGGCAGCTCGACCCAGCCGGCACCGTGTGCCAGGTCGGCTTCGTGCTGCTGCTTCACCCTCTGCAGGTGCCGGGCGAGGGGCGCCTTGGCCACGGCTGGCAGGACGGTGACGCGATCCTTGGCGCCCTTGCCGTCGCGGACGATGATCTGATTCGTTGCGAAATCGATGTCCTGGACTCTCAGGCGGGCGCATTCGAGCAGGCGCAGCCCGGAACCGTAGAGGAGGGTGGCCATGAGCCGGGGCGTGCCGTCCAGCTCGAAGATGACCGCGCGCACCTCGTCGTGGGTCAGAACGATGGGGAGGCGTGCCGGTCGCTTGGCCCGGACGACGTCGTCGAGCCAGGGCAGGTCCTGATGCAGGACGTGGCGGTAGAGGAACGGGAGCGCGCTCAGCGCCTGGTTCTGGGTCGAGGCGGCCACCCGACCTTCGACGGCCAGGGAGCTGAGAAAGCGTGTGACTTCAGGCGCGCCCATCTCGCCGGGATGGCGCTTGCCGTGGAAGAGGATGTAGCGGCGGATCCACCCGACGTAGGACTTCTCGGTGCTGCGACTGCCGTGGCGAAGGCGGTTGGCCTCACGCACGCGGTCGAGGAGCTTGGGCGGGCGCGGGCTGATCGGGCTGGATTCCCGTACGACAATCGGCGTATCCGGCGTTCGGGGATAGCGCATACCGGCGCTGATCTGAAGTGCCATCGTTGCTACGAGGATAGTGCGCGGTCGAATCGGGAGCAAGAGTCGCCGAACCGAATACAGACTGCAAGAAACGCTTTGAAAGGGCTATCCTCCCTTGCGGCGGGCGTAAGGCCGAAGCTTGCGGCGCGCTAACGAACCATGTCCCCCGAGGGGAGGATCATTCGCATGGCACATGCAAAGACAGCGGTCCGCGGCCGAGCGCCGCTCGCGCGGGATAGTCAGCAGTGGATGCTGGACTATCTGATCCAGGAGACCGGCAAGGTCTTCCACTTCCAGGGAGAGGGTCGGGGTCGCTTGCCGAAAAGCGTGCACAGCCACGACATGATCAGCAAGCATCTGGGGTTGCAGGCTCGACGACTGGAAGCAATGGCGAAGGCCGAGGCGGCGGCCGGCCATCCGGAGACGGCGCTGGACTTCTACTTCCAGGCGACCGTTCTGTACGCCGGCGCCCAACACGTCATCTTCGAGAGCAACGACGAGAAGCGCTACCTGTATGCGGGCGTTCGCCGCTGCTACGAGCAGGTGATCGCCCTGGCGCCTTACCGCATCGAGCACATCGACATTCCCTGGAACGGAACGCAGGTCTCCGGCAACCTGCATCTCTGCCCCGGTCGGGTCGCAGCGCCGTTGGTCTTCTACATCCCGGGCTGTGACACCCTCAAGGAGGCCTGGCCGCATCCGTTCTTCAACGCCGCCCATCAGCGGGGGATGCACGTGTTCTCGTTCGACGGTCCGGGGCACGCGGAAAGCAACCTCCGGGGCATTCTCCTGACCGCGGACAACTTCGAGGACGCGGCCAGCGCGGCGTTGGACTACCTCGTGCGGCGCCCAGAGATCGATGCCGAGCGGATCGGCGTCTACAGCATCAGCCTGGGGTCCTTCTGGGGACTGCGGTTCGCGGCCCGGGACCGGCGCATTCGCGCGATCGCGGCGCCCGCCGCGTCCTGCGCGGAGAAGTACTTCCTCATGGATCTGGAGTCGCCCCGCTGGAAGCAGTTGTTCGCGTACCTCACCCAGGCGAAGACCGAAGCGGAGCTGGATGCCGTGATGGGCGCGATGACGCTCGAGGGCTACATGGACAAGATCGCCTGCCCCGCGCTGCTGGCGGTCGGGGAATACGACCCGCGTGGCCCGCTCGAGGAGGTGTACCGGATGTTCGACCAGCTGAAGGCGCCGGGCGAGCTCTGGGTGTTCGCCGACCAGCATCACATGCCGTCCATCGGTGGCGGCGACAGCGGCACGAACAACTGGGCGGCGCCCCTTCATGCGGCGATGTGCGACTGGATCCGCGACCGCCTCGCCGGCAAGCCGCTGCGTCATCCGGGGCAGGTGGTCTACGTCGAGGCCAACAGCGCCGGGCCCAATAGCGCGACGGCAACGCTCAAGCGGAAGTGGTATGAGTCGTAGGAGACTGCGCAGGGGCACGAGCGCCAGCGCAAGGAAGGGGTCATCATGAACGCTCGAATCGAGCAATTCGCTCCGGAGCTGGAAAAGATCATCGCCAAGTCAGAACCCATCCAGGAGCTGGCCGAGGGATTCGGGGGACCCCAGGGGCCGGCCGAAGGGCCGCTCTGGTGGAAGGAAGGCCGCTATCTGCTGTTCAGCGACATCCACAACAACAGGCGCATGAAGTACGTCCCCGTCCAGGGCGTGTCGGTGTTCCTGGAGCCGACGAACCGGGCCAACGGGCTGACCCGGGATCTCCAGGGCAGGCTGATTGCCTGCGAGCATGACAGCCGGCGGGTTACGCGGCAGGAGCTCGACGGCAGCCTCACCGTGATCGCGAACAGCTTCCAGGGTCGGCGGCTCAACCGTCCCAACGACGTCGTGGTCAAATCCGACGGCTGCATCTACTTCACCGACCCGTGGACCAGCCCCCTGGCTCCCGACCAGTGGGATCTGACCTTTGCCGGCGTGTACCGCGTCACGCCCGACCTGGGCACGATGAGCCTGCTCATCGCCGACTTCGTGCTGCCCAACGGCCTCGCCTTCTCGCCGGATGAAACGGTGCTCTACATCAACGACACTCGGCGCCGACACATCCGGGCATTCGACATGTTGCCCAACGGCACGCTCGCGAAGCAGACGGACCGGATCTTCGCCGAGCTCGGGGGCGACGAGCCCGGCGTTCCCGACGGCATGAAGGTAGATGTCGAAGGCAACGTCTACTGCGGCGGAGCGGGAGGCATCTGGGTCATGGATCGGCTGGGCAAGAAGCTCGGCCGCATCGTCCACGGGGCTCCTGCCACTACCAACATCGCCTTCGGCGGCGATGACTGGAAAACGCTGTACTTCACCAGCCGGAGCCACCTGGGCTCCGTCAACGTGAAGATTCCTGGCCTGCCCGTGCCGACTGGGAAGAAATAGTTCAGACTGCGATCGCCGCGCCCTCCAGAACTCGGCGAACGGCCGTCTTGATCCGGGTCTGATCCGGCAGCGCTGCCCGCTCGAGCGGCGGGCTGAACGGCACCGGGACCGGGGCCGCGCACACGCGCTGCACCGGCGCCTTGAGGGCGTGGAAGGTGTCGGGGTCCTCGGTGACGAGGGCGACGATTTCAGACGCCGCCGAGCAGGTCGCTGGCGCCTCGTCGACGACGACCAGCCGTCCGGTGCGACGCACCGAGGCGCGGATGGCCTCCGCGTCCATCGGCACGAGCGTGCGCGGATCGATGACCTCGATCGAGATCCCCTCCGCGGCGAGTTCATCCGCCACGGCGAGCGCTTCGCGTACGTAGTAGGCCAGCCCCACGACCGTCACGTCGTTGCCGGCCCGCTTCACGTCCGCGACGCCGATCGGGATCGTGTAGTCGCCTTCCGGGACGGGCCCGGTGATGGAGGCGAGGCGGCTGCACTCGAAGGAGATGACCGGATTGTTGTCCCGGATGGCGCTCTTGAGCAGCCCTTTGGCATCCGCCGGCGTCGAGGGAAGAATGATCTTCAGTCCGGCCAGGTGCATGAACATGGAATAGGGACTCTGCGAGTGCTGGGCGGCCGTCTGGGCGCCACCGCCGGTGGTGCAGCGGTAGGTCACCGGGAAGTCGGCCTGGCCGCCGAACATGTAGCGGATCTTGCTCGCCTGGTTGACGATCTGATCCATGGCGACGAACGAGAACGTGACCATTCCCCAGTGCACGACCGGGCGGAAGCCGCTGCCGGCCGCGCCCAGCCCGATCCCGGTGAAGGCGGCTTCAGAAATCGGCGTGAAGCGGACGCGCTTCTTGCCGAACTCGTTCTCGAGGGCCGGCGCCCGCGTGGTGGCGAGGGCGATGACGCGCTCGTCGCGCCGCATCTCCTCGGCCATCGCCTCGTCCAGGGCCTGCGTGAAGCTGATCTCTCGCACCGCGCGTCCTCCTCACTCGGCGAACATGTCGACCAATAGATCCTTGGGATCGGGGTAGGGGCTCGCGTCGGCGAAATCCACGGCCGCGTCCAGATCGCGCTTGATCTGGCCGCGGATTGCCAGCACCTCGGCAGCCGTGACGATCCCGTTGCCGGTCAAGTTGTCCTCGAAGCGCGTGATGGGATCACGATCACGGCCTCGCCACGCCGCGAGCAGGTCGGCCGACCGCGTCTCGGGCGGGGGCACGTCACGCATGGCGTGGAAGAGCGAGCGGAAGGTCTTGCAGTGGATCAGGGTCGGCCCGGCGCCCCGCCGCGCCCGCTCGACCGCCTCGCCCGTGGCGTCGCGGACGGCCAGGACGTCGTTGCCGTCGACGGAGACGCCGGGCATCCCGTAGGCCGGGGCGTGCAGCGAGATGTCGGTCACCGCCCGCACCGACTCGACCGCGTTGCCGGCGCCGTACTGATTGTTCTCACAGACGAAGATCAGCGGCAGCTTCCACAGCGAGGCGATGTTGAGCGTCTCGTGAAACTCGCCTTCACCGGTGGCGCCATCACCGAAGAAGCACGCGGCCACGCCCCCCGCCTCTTCCAGCTGGGCGGCCAGCGCGGCGCCGCAGGCAATCGGCATCCCGCCGGCCACGATGCCGTTGGCACCGAGCATCCCGATGGCGAAGTCGGCGATGTGCATCGAGCCGCCCTTGCCCTTGCAGTAGCCGTCGACCCGGCCGAACAGCTCGGCCATCATTCGGTTGATGTCGGCCCCTTTGGCGATGCAGTGCCCGTGGCCCCGGTGGGTGCTGGTGATGCGATCGGTCGGGCGCAGCGCGGCACACGCGCCGACGGCCACGGCCTCTTCGCCGACGTAGGGATGCAGCGCTCCGTGAATCCGACGGGCCTTTCTGAGCTCGATCGCGAGCTGGTCGAACTCGCGGATGAGGATCATCTTCCGGAGAATCTCGACCAGTTCGACTTTTCCCGATGACACGGTCGTCCCTCCCGGCTCGAGGCGGCTAGTTGTTGATCCACTCCTTCACGAAGCGGGCATAGCAATCGCGCTCGCCCGGCATCTTCGGCCAGCCGGCCAGCAGGCGGACCGAGGCGAGGAGCAGGCGGTCTTTCAAGTGCGTCGAGTTGTGGCCGTATTCCTCGAAGGTCGAATGGGTGATCTTCTGGTTGTGCGGGTCGTCCTGGAACTTGCAGGCGGTGACCGCGACCGCGGCCTGGTAGGCCTTGCGATCCGCGCCGGACTTCA
>WNFE01003078.1_pt1 | contig 17324 bp, 16 predicted proteins | sample 5400451 | NCBI WGS metagenome assembly WNFE01 (sample SAMN13153344, study PRJNA577476) | soil metagenome | isolation source: 200 cm saprolite under Douglas fir tree site 2 hole 2 | place: USA:California | collected 2015-04-18
TCGATTCTCCCCGCGAGGTTCGTTCACCCTTCTGTTCGCGCTCCTGGTGGCGAGGCGTGCTCGCCGGCGCATGGTGGGTTTCGATCGGCGGGGGCGCTTTCTATGGCACGGCTCTCACTTGCGGCTCAGGACAGATTCGCGCTCACCTGTCTTATCGCGTCCTCGGGAAAAACATCGTGTGGAGTCGGTCCTCCAGTGTGATTCGTTGGCTTCGATCAGACAGCTTGGCTCGCCTCTTTCTGCTGCGCCGGCAGGTAACAGGTCCCGTCGCACATCATCGCGAAAAGCACTCCGGCCATCCGCCGCCCCAGGGCCACGATGGCGATCTTCTTCCCGCGCCGCGCCGCGATGCTGGTGGCCCACGCTCTCAGCGCCTCGGTGCGCGGGCTGTGCAGGCGGAGGATCGAGACGGCGACTTGCACCAACAGGCGCCGCAAGCGGGCATTGCCAGCCTTGGTGATGCGCCCCTTGCGCTGCTTCTCCCCCGAGCTCAGCTCGCTTGGTGTCAATCCCAGATAGGCTTCCACCTGGTGAGCGTTCTTGAATCGGTGTACGTCGTCGATGGTCGAGGAGAACGCTGCGGCAGTGACCGGCCCGACGCTGGGCGCGGTGCACAGCCGCTCCACCGTTTCGTCGCTCTGCGCGAGATGCTCGAGGCGGCCGTCGACCCACGCGAGCTGCAGGTTGACCGAGAGCAGCACCCGCCAGCAGTGGCGCGATCTCCGACTTCAAGTGCCCGGACAGCGCGAGCTCTGCACGCGCTTGGCGAAGCCGCTTGCGTGGCCGCTCGTCACCCGGAAGCCCTCCCGCTCCAGCACGGCGCCGAGCAGCGAGAGGTACCGGGTCCGCGTCTGCACCAGCGCCTCGCGCACCGAAAGCTGCGCTCGCACGTGCCGCTGCCAGTCCGAGGTGCGATGCGCTGGCCGATATGCGCCCAGCCTGCAGGCGTCGGCCAGCGTGTGTGCGTCGCGTCGGTCGGTCTTCACCCCCGCCGGCTGCGCGTCGCGTACATCGCCGCGAAGTTCGGGTCGGCCACCACGACCTCGTGCCCCAGTTGCTCCAGGCAGCGCGCCACCCACTCGCTCTCGGTCGACGCCTCGATGAGGATCTTCGTCGGCGCCCTCGCACCGAACACCGCGGCGAACCGCTCCCGCTGCGTGCGGATGCGGCGCTCGACGATCTCGCCGCTCTCGGTCAGGATGCAGATCCGGCTTTCCACCTTGTGCACGTCGATGCCAATATGCTCCATGGCTGGCCTCCACCCTTTGCGGCACACGACCGCGTGCACCATTGTGGGGCTTCGGCCACCACGTCGGTGGCGGCCAGCCGCTTCATCCCATCTATCGCCTCATCTGTCTCAACGTGATCGAGCACGTCGACGACGACCAGGAGGCGCTCCGCAACATCCGCAGCGTGCTCGCCCAGGCGGGCCGGGCCATCGTCCTGGTGCCGCAAGGGCAGTGGAACTTTGGCACGCTGGACGAGGTGCTGGGTCACAAGCGGCGTTACAGCAAGGCCTCGCTGCGCGCGCTGGCGGAGCGCTGCGGCTTCGGCGTCCGAGAAGTGCTGGAGTTCAACCGCATCGGCACGGTGGCCTGAACGCTGAACGACAAGCTGCTTCGCCGCCGGACCTTCGGTCTCTGGCAGATCCTGATGCTCAACGTCCTGACCCCGCTCTGAGCCTGATCGCGGTCCTGGAGAATCGCGAGCCGGCCACGGCGCCCTCGCCTCTGGCTGCGAATTGACACGAAGAGGAAGATGGCTTACGAACACCCGCTCCGAAGCGGCGAGCAAGACGGCAACCGTTTGGAAGGTCGAATGAAAAGGTAGGCTGGTTTTCGTCACTACGAGACCATGAGCCGGATGGTCGGTGCGCATGCGGCCCTCGGTCCCGGAGGCGGTCATGTCGGAAAGCATTCGCGCACGCTTCTGCACCGAGAAGCCTTCGCCGCAGACGGCCCTGGACATCTTCAAGGGGGCCTGGAAGAGCAAGCTTCCGGGCGATCTGGCCAGCGGCGATCAGGAGCGCTTCGCGGACACCCGGGTCGAATGGTTCATGAAGACCGCCGGCCTCGCGGGCTTGCGCGTTCTCGAGTTGGGGCCTTTCGAAGCCTACAACACCTGGCAACTCTGCCAGCAGGGGGCGACCGATGTCACGTCGATCGAGGGCAACACCATCAACTTCCTGAAGTGCCTTGTGATCAAGGAGGTGCTCGGCTTCCCCGCGAAATTCCTCTGCGGCGACTTCATCGAGTATCTGCGTGCATCCGAGCGACCTTGCGACCTCGTGTGGGCCTGCGGGATCCTCTACCACCAGACGAAGCCTCTGGAGCTCCTTCGGCTGACGATGAACCAGGGGCGGTGGATTTTCATCTGGACTCACTACTTCGACGAGTCGGTCCTCTCGACTCACCATGCCCCCGAGTTCGAGCCAGCGAGGAACGAGGTCGCAGTCGTCGGCGGCGACAAGGTCGAGTTGCACTTCAAATCCTATCTCATCGACGATTACGAAAAGAACATCCCGCTCTATTACGAGAGCGGGTTCCGGCCCCACGCCTACTGGCTGCGAAAGCAGGACATCCTTCGGGCCTTCGAGCTGGGCGGCTTCCAGATCCGGGTCATGATCGACACCGAGCTCGATCGGTTGCCGGTGATCGCGTTCCTGGCCACGAGGGAGGAAGGGCGTGGCTGAAGGCAGCTCCTGCCACACCTACTACCGCGCGTTCGACCCGCGAGGCGATGACTCACTCGCGAAGATCGCGCGGCGGATCCCTCGCCGCAGCACCGTCCTCGACGTTGGTTGCGGCCCCGGGGTCTTGAGCGCGTATCTGACAAGGGAGAAGGAGTGCGTGGTCGATGCGATCGACATCGACGCGCAAGCGGTCGACGCTGCGGCTGGTCAGTGCCGGACTGCCCGGCGCGTCGACCTCGATCGGTCTCGCCCGACGGAAGTGTTTGGCGACCGGCGCTACTCGGTCATCGTGTGCGCCGACGTGCTGGAGCACGTGGTGTCGCCGGCAGCGGTTCTGGACGACCTTCGACAGCTGCTTGTGCCCGAGGGGCGCCTCCTGGTGTCCATTCCGAACGTCGCCTACGCCGGTGTCACCGGCGAGCTACTGCAAGGACGATTCCAGTACCGCGACGAGGGTATCCTCGACAGGACACACCGCCACTTCCTCACCCGCGCAGGCGTCGTCGACCTCTTGCAGGGAGCGGGCTTCGACGTGCTCGAGATGGAGCCGGTCGTCGTCGATTTGACCCGATCGGAGTTCGATCCCTGCATTGATACGTTGCCGCCGGAGGTGGTGAACTGCCTCCTCTCGGCGCCGGACGCCTTGGCGTATCAGTTCGTGGCCGAGTGCGCTCCGCGCTCAGCTACCCGTCCCATCAGACCGGGAGCCCCTGCCGAACGACCTGGACCCAAGCAGCTGCGGTTCTATGTGCAGGCCTACTGGCGAGCGGCCGCGGAGTCTTTTTCCGAGGAGAGGCGTTGCTGGGCCGCGGCGGAGGTCGGTCAGGAGCACCAGACCATCAGGCTGGAGCTGCCGGGCACGGTCCGAGGTCCGACCGAGCTCCGGTTCGACCCGGCCGATCGGCCCGGTTATCTCCGCATCGGCGGCATCTCCTTGTGCGACCATCGCGGCGACCGGCTGTGGCGATGGAACCACGATGTCGAGACGCTGTCCCGCTCCAAGCGCCACGAGCTCGAATTCTCCGCCGTCGGCGAGGACGCGGTGGCCCTCTCCGCCGGCCATGATCCGTGGGTGTTGCTCCCCATCCCGCGCGAGACCCTGGCTCGAATCACGCAAGGGGGAAGGATCGAGGTCGAGCTGTCCTGGCCGCGTTCGGCGGACTTCCTCGTGCTTGCGCCCAAGGTGCAGGAGCTGGAACAAGAGAGGGAGGCTGCGGGGGCGGAAATCGGGCAATTGAAGTCGCAACTGGACACCGCGAAGTCGCAACTGGACACCGCGCGAGAGGCGTGCGGGCAACTAAAGTCGCAGCTCGGTGAGGCCTTGCGCCTTCGAGCCGAGGCCGAGTCGCAGTCCGTCCGCAATCTCAAGCGGGCAGGTCGGGCAGAGGTCGAGAAGGAATGGGCGATCGGAGGCGTGCGCGACGTCTGGGGAGCCGTGACTTCCTCCCTCGTCGACGCTGTGAATACGCTGGTTGCGTCGCGGGCGTGGCGTTTGGGGAACGGCCTTGGCAACCTGGTGAATCGTCTGAAGGGCCGGCCCGAGGTCGACCTGACCCGGGAGGTGCGGGCCGCCTGCACGGATCTCGATGAGGCGGCACAGGGCGCGATGGGAGACGCACGGCAGTGGCTCGCCAGGCAAGCCACGGCCTTCGATCGGTTGAAGGCGAAAGCTGCGCAAGTGAGCGGCTCCAGGCGTTACGGGATCGGAAGACTGCTCGGGCGGCTGGCGAGCGCGGTGCGACCCTGGCGGCCCTGGGTCGACCCCGCCTCGGGGCTCGCCGCTGCCGTGCAGATGGCTTCGCGAGGGATGGAATCCTGGCTCGCAGCGGGGCGGCTCTCTGTCGTCCAGGCCGGGGACGTGAAGTCGGCTGCCTCGCACGGGAGGCAGCGGTTCGTCGATCCTGTCGACATCGTCGTCGCACTCGGAAACGTGGCCGCCGAAGAGAGGGCAAATCTGGAGAGGCTCATCGAGACCACGTCACCTCCTTACCATCTCTGGCTTGCCGCGCCCGCTGCGCTGCGCGGTGATTCGTGGCTGTCGGAGTTCGCCGCGACCCAGGGAGCGTTCGTGGTCTGGCGCGAGGCAGAAGGGACCCCGGACAAACTGCTCGAACAGCTTCGTCGTTCGTCTTCGCCGGCCGTCGCCTTCCTGAGCGCGGCGGCGCCGATGCCGGAGAGTTGGCTCGACGATGCCCTCGCGGCCCTGAACGAGGATGAGGGCCGCGAAGTGGTTCCTCTCGACGTCGCTGGTGCGGATGCGCCTGTCGACGCCACCATTGACGCGGGCTGGCCCCGGCGCATGTTGGCGCGCAAGAAGATCCTCGGCGCCCTGGAGCGGCCGGCCCCCTCGCGAGGAGCGTGAAGATGGGCGACCCGGGTCACGCCGGGAACACGGTCTCCTGGCTCGGGGCTGTTGCGGCCCGCCTCCGTCGGCGGTTTGCTTTGGCCCGCGAGGCGCGTCTGATCCGTGAGAGCGGACTGTTCGATGAGGAGTACTACCTTCGCAGGTACCCCGACGTGGCTGAGTCGGGTGAAAGCGCTCTCCAGCACTATCTGCGGCATGGCGCGCGCGAGGGACGAAACCCCAGCGTCTACTTCGAGACCGTCTACTACGTTCGGCAGCGCCGGGAGGTATTGGAGCAGTCGAAGGCAAACCCACTCATCGACTTCCTCGATGCCGGCGCGGCGGCAGGCGCCAATCCGAATCCGCTGTTCGACAGCTCGTTCTACCGGGCAACGCACAGCGCGGTGTTTCCGGAGAACGTCAACCCGCTCCTCCATTACCTGCGCCGCGGCTGGCGGGAAGGGCTGGATCCCAGCCCACTCTTCACCGTTCGCCAATACCTGAACGCAAACCCGGATGTCCGCAATGCCGGTCTGGAGCCGCTGGGGCACTTCTTGGCTTTTGGACTTGCGGAGGGACGGGGCGATCGACCCGAGGGAGGCGTGCCTTTGCGCCCCGGGATTGCACCCGTGAGGGGCAAGGCGCCGCCGATGAAGGCCCCGCCTGCGGCGGAGTGGGACGTGCTCGCGGCTCGGTGGGGGGACCGCCCCACCCCGGACAGACCGCTGGTCGACGTGATCGTCCCCGTTTACCTGGGCCGCGACGAGACGCTTGCTTGCATCTACAGTGCGATCGCCTCTTCGTCGCGGGTTCCACACCGGATCGTGGTCATCGATGACGCGAGTCCCGATGCGGATCTCTCACGGGAGCTCATGCGGCTGAGGGATCTCGGGCTGATCGATCTCTTGGTCAACGAAAGCAACCTCGGCTTCGTTCGCACCTGCAACCGCGGCATGAGCCTGCATCCAGACCGGGACGTCGTCCTACTCAACTCCGACGCCGAGGTGTACGGAGACTGGCTCGACAGGCTGTATCGGGCGGCCAGGAGCCGACCGTGGGTGGCGACCGTCACTCCGTTCTCCAACAACGCCGAGATCTGCAGCTACCCCACCGCCGTTTTCAACAACGACTATGAGCTCGAGCTGTCCTATGCCGATCTCGATGCGGTCGCTGCCCGAGTGAACGCCGGTTGCACTGTCGAGGTGCCGACGGGTGTCGGCTTCTGCCTGTACTTGCGCCGGGACTGTCTCCGCGAGGTGGGAGCGTTCGACGAGGAGCGGTTCGGGCGGGGGTACGGCGAGGAAAACGACTTCTGCCTGAGGGCCGAGGTGGGCGGTTGGGTGAACCTCCTCGCCTGCGACGTCTTCGTGCGGCACGCCGGAGGTGTCTCCTTCGGACCCGAGAAGGTGGAGCGATCGCGGCGCGCCCAGGCGCTCCTTCGCGAGCGTTTCCCCGACTATGCGCGGCGCATCCAGGAGTTCGTTTCGCGCGACCCGGCGCGCAAGTTCAGGTCGGCGATCGATCTGGAGCGCCTCCGGCTCCGCCTCGCGAGGCCGGCCTTCGCGCTCGTCACTCACAACCTCGGAGGCGGCACCGAGCGGCACGTGCGGGAACTGTCGCGCGCGCTGGAGTCCGAGGGCATCGGCGTCGTCCAGATTCGCCCCGACCGGCTGGCCCAGCGCCAGGTGTGGCTGGTCCATCCTGACGTCGGGCCGCTCCCGAATCTGGGTCCCTTCGATATCGGTCGTGATCCCGGGCCGCTCGCTGCCGCTCTGGAGCGGGTAGGCGTGGCCCATCTCCACGTTCATCACCTGCTGGGTACGGACGTCGGCAACGTCGACTGGGTCGCGATTCTCGCGGCGAAGATGGGTGTTCGTTACGACGTGACGGCCCACGACTACTTTCCCATCTGCCCGCGGGTCACCCTGGTCGGAGGGAACGGCAGGTATTGCAACGAGCCGGAGCCGGCGCGATGCGACGAGTGCCTTCGTGCGAACGGGTCGCCGGTCGGCGTCGTCGCCATCGGCGAATGGCGGACGAGGTTCGGACGGCTCCTTGGGGGTGCGCGCGCCGTCTTTGCACCCGGGAAGGACGCGCTCGAGCGCTATCGAAAGTACTTCCCGGAGGCCAGGCTTCTGCTCCGCCCCCATGCCGAGCCGCCGGTCCAGCGTTTCGAACAGCCCACCGCCGCCCGCAAAGGGGGCGAGCCCTTGCGCGTGGCGATCATCGGCGCTCTGGTGCAGCACAAGGGGTTCCAAAAAGTGCGGGATCTGGCGGAGGACGCCTCCTCGAGACAGCTGCCGATCGAGTTCATCGTGCACGGCTACTCGGAAGACGATCAGGGTCTACTCCGTACCGGCAAGGTGAAGATCACGGGTCCCTACGAGGACGGCGATCTTCCGCGGCTTCTCCAGGACAGCCGCTGCCATTGCGCTCTCTTCCCTGCCGTGTGGCCGGAGACCTACTCGTACACGCTCTCTCACGCGCTGCGATCCGGGCTGTATCCGGTGGTCACTGATCTCGGTGCGCCGGCGGAGCGCGTGCGGGACCTCGGCTGGGGTACGGTCGTCGCGCACGACATCGGGGCGCAGTCCATGAATGACGCGCTTCTGGCGTTGTCGATCGCGCCGCCGCCCGATCCGTCGGCGCTGGGGTTCGCGTCCTACGCATCGTACCTGAAGGATTATTACCAGTATCAACCGCCGGCGGCGGAGACCGGAACCGACGCCCCGGCGTCGCCGGCCGGGCGAGCCCTGGCTCCGGCTCGCGGCGGGTCGCCCCGCGTGTCGGTGGTGATGGCGACCTACAACGGCAACACCTTCCTGCGCGAGCAGCTAGAGTCGCTCTCGAGGCAGGAATGGCGGCCGCACGAGCTCGTCGTCTGCGACGACGCGTCGACGGACCAGACCTGGGCCATGTTGAGCGCGTTTCGGCGGGAGGCGCCATTCGAAGTTCGCACGTTCCGCAACAAGCCCAACCTAGGCTCGACGCGCGCCTTCGAAAAGGCGATCCGCCTGGCCCGCGGGGACGTCATCGCTCTCTGCGATCAAGACGATCTCTGGGCGCCCGACAAGCTGGCCATTCTGATCGACAAGCTGGCGAGGCCCGGCGTGAGCGTGGCCTTCACCGACGGGTTGCTCGTCGGCCCTCGTCTGGAGAGCCTCGGTGGAACGCTGTGGGAGAGCGTTGGCTTCAAGCGCTGGATGATGGGCCTGCTCGACCGGGAAGGCGCGCCCGAGCGCCTGCTCCGGCAGAACGTGGTGACGGGCTGCGCGAGCGCCTTCTGGGCCCGATACCGCCCCTTCCTGCTGCCCATCTCTCCGTACTGGGTGCACGACTACTGGCTGGCGGTGATTCTCTCTTTGGTGGGGGACCTCGCCCCCATCGCCGTCTCGCCCTTGGTCTACCGCCAGCATGGAGGCAACCAGATCGGCGCGATGCCACGCAGCGACAGCACTGCGCCCGACTGGCTCGGGTCCGTGGCCTCCGCTCCGCCCACGCACTTCAGCCTCTCCCGCCGGGCACTGACGGATCTCAGCGCTCACCTGGCCCAACTGGTCGCGCAGGCGGAGCGACTGTCGCTGGATCAGCAGGCGGTCGCGAGGGTGCAACGGCTGACGGCGATCTTGCAGACGCAAGCGCTTCGCCGCGCTGTGGCGGACATGGCATCGTGAGGCGCACCACGCCATCCGGGACGTCCGACAAGGCGGAGGGTCGGCTCCGTGCGTCGCCCTGATCCGAGCAACGGCGGCCAGAGCGGTTTGCTGGGCGTCCTGCCCTTCGTGACCTCGCTGGTTCGCGATCCGCGGCGCCTGCGATCTGCGCTGGGGAAGCTGGCGACCGTCTGGCGGACGGGCGGTCTCGCCGGTGTCTGGCACAGGCTGCGCCAGAAGTTCCACTGGGGCAGCGTGCGTTACTCCACCTGGGTGAAGGTCTTCGACACGCGCTGCATCGCCGATGGTGGCGGGCGGCTCTGCCCCCGGCGACCCGACGACGCTCCCCCGCGTGCATCCCCGTCACCGGGAACGGCGTCGGCGTCGGCGCCCAGGAGAATTTGGCGTCGAGCTCATGGGCCTAGAGACTGCACCTGAGCAAACCCGTGCGCCGGCACCTAACGGGGGACCACCGAACCGCCGCTCCGGTGGGAAGGGTGACGTCGAGCCGTCGGGATGAACGCAGGCGGCGGTCAGGACATGCGGGCCGGGCTTCAGGCCCGACGTGTCGATCAGCGCGACGAACCCGGAGTGCGTGGCGAGTGCCGCGTCGAGCTCTGGGAAGGCCTGGGCCACGTCCGGCCGGCTGAACCCGTGCTGCCGGGAGCGAAGCACCTCCTGCCCGTCGACGAGGTAGACGAGCTCGCGGATTCCGCGCGTTGCGAAGACCCAGCCGTTCGCCTCCATGCGCTCGCCCTGGTGGAAGCGTTTTTCTTTCGTGGGCGACGACAGCCAGCCGCGGACGTCGGGTGGTGCGCCCGTGCCGTCCATGGCGATGCGCGAGCGCTTGACGCAGAGAAGCGAGTCGCGCGCGGTCTCGTTCCGGCCGTCCGCGAGGCGGACGCCGAGCGTGATCGCGAGCAGGCTCCCATCCGGCTCGCCGTCTGCCGCCAGGCGCTGCGCGAACGAGACGCGGCTCGCCGCGGGCCGGATCGGGACGGAAGCCACGGCGGCGAACGGGCGGCCGTCGACCAGGACGTCTATGCCGTCGGTCCCGGGCGGCGCGTCGATCCAGCCGCGGACGACGGGCGCCTCGGCACCGGGCTCGATCACGCACTCGCCGCCGTCGGCCACGAGCGCGTTCGCCGGACCGCAGTGCGTCTCCTGCGTCGCGGGCGAGCGCGGGGAGCCGGCGTGATAGCGCGAGAGGCGGATCAGGTAGAGCGGGTAGTCATCGCGCAGCGGGTACTTGCACGCGAGCATGCGGCTCACCGCCTCGGTCACCTCCGGGCTGTCCTCATGCCACGCGAAGAGCGCCCACATGCTGGCCTGGCCGTCGGTCGCCGGCGTCACTTGGAGCGGCAGCGTCGCGTGGTCGCCGACGCCGAACATGCGCTTGCCGGGGTCGAGGTAGCGGCCGAGCGTGAGCGCCATGTTCGGCTGGAACAGGATGACGCCTTCGTCCGGGCCGCCGTCGCGTGCGATGATCTCGGCCGCGTGCCGCCACTGACGCTGGTACTGGCCGCCGAACAGGAAGCCGAGGCCGGCGGCGAGCAGCACGCCGGCGACCGCCGCCGTGAGCGCATGACGGGCCCGCCACGCGGGCTCGGCCCAGACGTGCGCGATCGGAAGGAGAAGCGCGAAGGTGAAGAAGAGGCCGTAGCGCGGCCACAGGATCTGGTTGCTCTTACGGACGAGATACGCGGCCGACACGATCGCCGTGGGGAGCAGCGCGTTTAGCGCCAGCACGGCGCGAAGCCGCCCGTCGGACAGCGCGCGAAGGCCCACACCCCAAAGCCCGAGGGTGACGGCGACGATCACACCAGCGACCAGCGTCGGGATCCGGTTTCCGAGCTCCCCCAGCCACGGGTAGCTGAGGTTCGCCAGTAGCCGCTCGGCGAGGTAGCGGACACCGCCGAATACCCCGCTCTTCATGGACAACATGTACGGCAACTGGCGCACGAGCACGGGGAGGTAGAGACCGAAGCCCGCCGCCACCACGGCGAGCGGCATCGCGCCGCGCACGAGCGCGCGGAACCTCCGCCCGTACCACACGAGCAACCCGGCGGCCTGCGAGAGGAAGACGATGAGCGTGTAGTAGTGTGTCAGGAGCGCGGCGCCGGTGCAGACGACGTAGGCAGCGGCGTCGCGCGTGCGCCGGCCACGCAGCATCCGAAAGTAGAACAGGTACGAGAAGACTGTGCAGCAGGCGCCGAGGGCGTAGTTGTTGATCTCCTCGGCGAAGTAGACGTGAACGGGGAGAGCGCCAGGAGCAGGGCGGCGACCACGCCGGTGCGGACGCCATAGAGGTCCGCGCCGAGAAGGTAGAAGCCGACGATGGCGAGCACGCCGAGCGTGATGAGAGGCACGCGGATCGGAAGGTCGGCCGCGGCGCCGGTGGCACGCATCCAGCGGTTCAGCAGCACGGCAGTCAGCGGCGGCTCGAATGGGGCGATGCCGCGCAGCACGTCCGCCAGCTTCCGGGGCGGCTGGTTGATGCAGAGATCGCTCGAGCGCACGTCGTAGAAGTCGAGCTGCCGACACCCGTGGGACCACACGAGTCGGTACGCCTCGTCGATCCAGATGGGGCGCTCGGCGCCGAGCGCGACGCGCAGCAGCGCCCCGACGAGCACGATGACGGCGAGCACGCGCCGCCGTCCCGCCGGCTCGCCCCCCGTCATCCGCCCCCGACCGGCCTAGCCGGACGCGATCGCGCTCCGACGAACGGGCTCAGCGCGCGGCACGTGGGCGCGCGGCCCCTCGACCACGCCCTGCTTGCGGAGCCCGAGTATGAGCTCGCTGCGGAACACGTAGGCGCAGTCCGTCTCCTCCAAGCCGTGGCGCCGGGCGAGGGCCCGCAGACTCGCGAGCGTGTAGTGCGTGACGTGCTCGTCCTCATAGCCACCCGGTGCGAAGAGACCATAGATTCTTCCTTCGTCGCTTCTTTGCTTCACGCAAACAAGCTCCTCGGTCAAGCGGCCTGGGCGAAGAGCTTGGGGAAAGCGACCTCGCGGAGCTTGATGGCGCTGGCCATCAGCCTGCGTCCACCGAGGGACACACGCCAGCGGCGCGAGCGAGGGACCTTGGCGATCAGCCCGTGGGCGTGCAAGCGGCGCAGCAGGCGGGTGACCTGGCCGGGCTGCTTTTCTGGCCCTTTGGCGAGAGGGAATGGAGTCCGTCCGAGCTTTGATCGGAGGTCGCGATTGGTGAAGCCGTGCAGGGCGTACTCACCGGCGAGCAGGACCTCGAAGAGCGTGCGGTCTTCGCGGGAGAGCGGATTGAAGGGCCGCGCCGTCCTGCCGTTTGGAGTGGTGGCGGCGCGAGTGATGGCGTCGAGCTCGCGGATGGCCGGGGTCGGGTCGTCGACGCAGGCGAGAGCGTCGAGGTAGCGGGCGTTGCTCTGCGCAGAGACCTGCTGGTAGCGGAAGAGGAAGGCGATCCCCTTGCGCATGGGCCCCCACACGTTGGTCCACTTTCCATCGCGGCGCACTCGCCGTCGAACGCGAAACTCCTCAGGCTGATTGATTACCGTCTCCACCCGCAGGACGCTGCCCTTGTCGTACATCTTGATCCAGTTGAACTTTGCGCGATGCTTGACCCTGCACCCTGGCACGCGCTTGCCGGGGAGGTCATTCTCGCCGTGGTCGGTGACCACTTCGCCTCGCGCTTGCCGGGGAGGTCATTCTCGCCGTGGTCGGTGACCACTTCGCCTCTGTATTGGCCGACCAGCTTCCGCCCGAGGAAGCTCATCACCTCTTTGGCGCCGAAGTAGAGCGTGCTGTATTCGAGCAGCCGGGGCACCAGATCTTGGAGGTCTGCGCGCTTGCGAAAGAGGATATCCGTCGAATACTCTGCCTGCGCTGTCACCCAATAGTAATCCATTGGCCGCAATAGCTCGCCGAGCAGTGGATTGATCCGCCTGGCGTAGCGCCCGAGCACCCGGACCCAGTCGACGCTCGGGAATTGGTCGGAGATCTGTTGCGCGCGCACGACGTCGCTCAGGCCCGCGAAGGCGTTGTCGATCTTGAGGTACTTCACCCCGCGCCGGTCGAGCTTGCGCGCCAGCCATTCGTGACCGTTGAGATAGATTTGCATCTGGAATGGGAACCAGGTCTGCAGCTTGACGTGGATGAGCCCCAGCTCGCGATCCATGAAGTAGTAATAGAGCTGCAGACACTTTCGCCGGGCCGACTGGACGAATGAGCCGCGCTCCTTCCACACCACGGAGAACGTCCTCGACACTTCCAGCAACGAAAAGACGCAGATCAGCCCCTCGGCGATCCCGTCGCGGCTGGCGATCTGTCGGGCGAGATCCTCCTTCCTCGTCCGCTCACCCAGGTACTGGTAGGGACGCCCGGCGGCCGCCGCCATCTGCACCGCGTGCTTCTTGAGGCGTGCGGCCTGCGCGAGGAGGAACGTCTTCAGGCTCCACCGGTGCATGCCATTGGCCTGGAGGAAATCGGCCATCGCCGCCCCGCTCATGATCGGCAGATAGCCGCGGAACAGCATTCGATCGAAGCAGGACAGCGCTCCGTGGATCACTTCGCCGTGCTTGCAGATGAACCGGTCCATCCACCGATCAGACGATCAGACCTTCTCCCTCGGCAAGCCGCTCTTCGTCTCGTTGTGCAAGCTCAACCGCGGCATTCTCGCACTCATCCTTGGTTGCGGCCGAAGGTCCGCCGTGGGACCGATAAGGGGCGTTCTGCCAACTCGACGCTTCCTTCCTGCACTGGACCGAGCTAGCAGAACAGCCCGCGGCCGTGCCATGCACCGGCCGCGCAGGCGGGCAGCTGCGCGATTGCGCGGATGCGGCCATTGCGCGGAAGCGGCGGCGCAAGGGCCTCGAATCCGCCGCCCGGATCCACCAGCAGCTCCGCCTTGCGCGCGTCGCGGACCTGGAAATCGACCTCGACCCATCCCGCGGGAAGCTCCCCCGACGGCGACTCCAAAGCGAAAACCTCGGGCTGGCCGTCGAGCGGCACGCTCACCAGTTCATGCACCGGCCGTCGAAAGGCGCGGAGGACCTCGCGCAGCATCGGGGCGTATGTATATCCCAGAGTGCTTTGATACTCTCGGCGCGTGTCGCTGCTCGACCGATTCCTGCCGCCCTCGCGCCCGCCCGGCACGCTGACGTTCCGCTGCAACGTCTGCGGAGACGTCCGCGACGTCGAGGTGAGCCGGCTCTCGCGAGAGGTCTCTTCCTGCTCGTGCGGATCGACCGTCCGCATGCGCGGCGTGGTTCGCGTCCTCTCGCTCGAGCTCTTCGGCAGGAGTATGCCGATCGCCGAGTTCCCGCAGCGAAAGGATCTCGAGGGCGTCGGGCTGAGCGACTGGGAAGGCTACGCGCAGCGGCTGGCGCGCAAGCTGACGTATCGGAACACCTACCTCCACAAGGAGCCGCGGCTCGACATCACGGCCATCGACGGCTACGCGCCGCACGCGCTCGACTTCATCATTTCATCCGACGTCTTCGAGCACGTCCCTCCGCCCGTCGGCCGCGCTTTCGAAAATGCCCACACTCTGCTCAAGCCGGGCGGCCTTTTGGTGCTGACGGTCCCGTATCACGGCGAGCCGGGCACGAAGACGCTCGAGCATTTCCCCGAGCTGCACGAGTTCGAGCTCGTGACCGAGAACGGCCGGCGGCAGCTTCGCAACACGACGCGCGACGGCCGCCGGGAAGTCTTCGACGATCTCTGCTTTCACGGCGGCGAGGGAGAGACGCTCGAGATGCGCGTCTTCGCCGAAGAGTCGCTGCGCGAGGACCTGGCGCGCGCCGGCTTCAAGGACGTCAAGATCCACGGCGAGCCCGACTTCGCTCACGGCATCTACTGGACGCAAAGCTGGTCGCTGCCGATCAGCGCTCGCGCTTGAACCACTGCGCCGTCCGGGCCAGCCCGTCTTCGAGACCGATGCGCGGCTCCCACCCGAGCTGCGCGCGCGCCGCCGATGCATCGATGGAGCTGCGCCGCTGCTCGCCCGGCTTGGGCGGGCCGTGGCGGATGCTGCCCCGGTAGCCGCAAGCTCCGGCGAGCAGGCGCGGCAGCTCGTTCACCGACGTCTCGCGCCCCGTCCCGACGTTGAGCGCGCCGGGGGCGCGCGAGTCCAGCGCGTCGCAATTCGATGCGCGCCACCCCTCGACGTGCACGTAGTCGCGGGTCTGCTCGCCGTCGCCGTTGATGACCGGCTCGTGGCCGGCGATCATCTTGCCGGCGAAGATCGCCACCACGCCCGCTTCGCCGTGCGGGTCCTGGCCGGGTCCATAGACGTTGGCATACCGGAGCGACAGCGCCGAAATCCGATGAGCGATCGAGTAACGCGCGACGATGTTGCCGCGCATCGCGCACTACTGGACCAAAGAAGAGATGGAAGAGCTGGAAGAGCTGGTCAGCGCTCTGCCGGCGGCCCGCACCACAGTGGAGAAGGTGCAGGGGAACAGCTGGCACGTGCGGCTGGAGAAGCGCCCCCGGCTCGCCTAGAACCCGTTCTACGGGTCTAGAAGCGGTTTTGAACAGCTTCTAGCCCGGCACGCCTACTCGGCCTTCAGATCGTAGATGGCGAAGATGCCCTGCCGGTGGGCCAGCTGGCAGCTCGGGCCAGTCGCGGCGCAGGCGCGCGCGAATGACGATCCTGGGTCGGGATCGGTGACGTACCAGCGCACCCCTTCGGCGCGCAGCATCGGAATGTTGGTGGCCCCCTGGTCGAGCAGCGCGGCGCGCCGCTCGATGCGCTCCGGGGACACGCCGAAGGCGGTCCCCTGCCACTGCAGCGGACCGGCCATCGACAGGCCGCTCAGATAGGCGATGACGGACGCCTCAGGGCCGGTCCACGCGACGATATCCTGGGGGCGGCGGCGCTCGTGCAGCCAGATCATGGCGCCGCGCTCATCCGGGGTGAGCCTGGGGATCTGCTGGGTCAGGTAGTGATCGTAGCGCGGTCGCGGGACGTTGAGCCAGATCACGGCGGCGCAGTAGGCGACCGAGGTCGCGGTCAGCACCACCGCGACCAGCACGAGCCCGATGCGGGTGCGCTGCCACAGCCAGGCCAGGGGCGCGCCGCTCAGGATGCCGAGCACCGGCATCGCCACCGCGAAGAACTTCACGATGTCCCAGCTGTAGGTGTAGTAGAAGAAGTTCCCGGCGGCGAGGCAGGCGCCCAGGTAGGCGGAAAACAGCCAGCGCCCGCCGCGCGCGCGCCTCAGCCCGACGAGGCCGAGCGGCAGCAGGGCGCCGAAGACGAGCAGTTGCCAGAACAGGACCGGCAGCCCCTGGGCGCCCAGCCAGAAGCGGAAGGCGAGGCCACGCGGTGCCGGGTCGGGCAGCCTGGTGAACAGCAGGCCCCCTTCCATCCAGGCGATCCCGATCACCGCCACCACGAGCAGGACCGCCGCCAGCACGCGCCGCTGCTGTAGCACGCGGTGCACCAGCACCGCTCCGAGCACCACCGCGAAGTAGACGGTCTGGATGATGTAGAGCCCGGAGAGCAGGAGCAGCAGTCCCGTAGTTGCCGCCGAAAGTGAGGACGTTGGCGAGCTGCTGGTCGGGCGGCAGAAAGGGGGTGGCAAACACCGCCAGGCCACCCCCCCAGATGGCCGCGAGCGCCGACCAGGGGCCAGCCTGCGGGCCGAACAAGTAGGCGCCGATCCCCCAGGCGCAGCACCAGACGTAGAGCGCGGCCAGCGTGACGATGAGGTCGAGCGCCTGGCTGGGCGCGAGCCGCAGCGTGCCGGCGAGCAGCGCCATGAGGATGTCGACGCCGTAGTGATAGCGGAGCGGCACGTCGGGGAAGAGCTGGTTGACCGGCGGGCAGTGGCCGGCGACGAACTGCGCCGCGGTGGGCAGGTGGCCGTTGACGTGGAGCAGGTCGTGCACCTGCGTGAGCAGCGCGAAGGCGGCGACCGGCAGCACCGCGAGCAGGCCGAGCACGAGCGCGCGCGGCGGCCGGCCGACACGCGGCATTCCCTGCTTGCGGACGACCGCTACTTGCCAGGCAATGCCGGGCACACCCAGCAGGACGGCGACCAGCCAGACGTTGCCCCAGAATCCATCGCAACCGGAGCGGCAGAGCAGCTGGATCGGCACCACCAGGGAGGTGACGAACAGGGCAGGGGAGAGCAGGCGTGCGAGCTGCGGGTCCTCTGGAAACAGGCGGGACGCGACCCGCAGGGCGAGCAGGTAGACGCCCGCCAGGGGCACGGCGAGCAAGACAGTGCAAAGCGGTGGGAGGAGCTCGGCCGGCAAGGTGGCGAGTTGAATCGCGTGCCCTGGGGGTGGTCAAAGCCATCGGGCGAACAAGCCATAGCAGGGTGTTGAGAAAAGACTAGCGGCAGATGCAGATCTGGCTTTCCACCTTGTCCACGTCGATGCCAATAGGCTCCATGGCTGGCCTCCACCCTTTGCGGCACACGACCGCGGGCACCATTGTGGGGCTTCGGCCACCACGCCGGTGGCGGCCAGCCGCTTCATCCCATCTATGATCTCCGCGGCAAGATCGTCCCTGCCGCGCCCAGCACAAGCGCTGAGCTGGGTGCCCCTCAGCGCCGCGCCCGAGCGACCCAGGCCTCCACGTCCTCCAGCTTCCGGGGAAAGTCGGCGGTGAGGAGCCTCCACTTGCCGTTGGGGAGCACGAGCACCTC
>WNFE01001693.1_pt1 | contig 17312 bp, 11 predicted proteins | sample 5400451 | NCBI WGS metagenome assembly WNFE01 (sample SAMN13153344, study PRJNA577476) | soil metagenome | isolation source: 200 cm saprolite under Douglas fir tree site 2 hole 2 | place: USA:California | collected 2015-04-18
TAGTGCCGTCACATCACCCGATCTGATGCTCAACTGGGATCCGGGAAACGCAGCGGAGCGCGACGAAAGGCCTTACCCGGATGGATACAATCTCCTGCCGAAGAATCGCATTGGTCACTGCCATTGCAAGGATGCGGCAAGAAAACCGGACGGCAGTGCCTACCAATGGGCGGCGATGGGCGGAGGCATCATCGATTGGGTCGGGCAATTCAAGGCGCTGAAACGCGACAGCTATCATTTCGCCGTTAGCCTGGAGACCCACTGGCGTGGCGGCGGCACACCGGAAGAATCGACGCGACAGAGTTGGGCTGGGATGAAAAAGGCGCTTCAAGCGGCTGAAGCGATTTAGGCAAAGAGTGGATTGCGTGCGCGTAGGGATGATTGGCGAGTGGCAAATGACAAGCTATCCTGTGAGCTGGTGGCTGCGGTAAGGGCCGCCAGAAGTGAGGTAGAACATGGTTACACGACGTGAGTTTCTGGATGCACTGGCAGTGGGCGCGGCGGGGCTGGCGGTGGGAACTACGGCGAAGAGTTATGAGCGGATCGGTGGCGCCAACGACCGCCTGAACTTTGCCGTGATCGGGCTGAATGGGCGCGGATACGCCCACCTCTCGTCGCTCAGAGCGAACAAGAGCGCTGCGCGGATCTCGCACGTCTGCGATGTGGATGGCAATATTCTGAAAAAGTTCGCCGATACAGTGCAGCGCGAGATGGGCGAGGCGCCAAAGGCGGAGAAAGACTTTCGCGCGATTCTTGAGCAGAAGGACGTGGACGCCATCACGATTGCCACGCCCGACCATTGGCATACGCCGATGGCCATTGCAGGACTGCAGGCGGGCAAGCACGTCTACGTGGAAAAGCCCTGCAGCCACAATCCTGCCGAGGGAGCGATGCTGGTGGAGGCGCAGCAGAAATATGGAAAGCTGGTGCAAATGGGAAACCAGCAGCGCTCTTCGCCACACAGCATAGAGATCGTAGAAAAGATTCACGGAGGTCTGATCGGCAAGCCGTACCTTGCGAAAGCCTGGTATAGCAATGTGAGGAAGTCGATCGGCACCGGCAAAGAAGCGCCTGTGCCGGCGCAACTGGATTGGGAGCTGTGGCAGGGACCGGCGCCACGGCGTCCGTATAGGGACAACGTGCATCCTTACAATTGGCACTGGTTCCGAAATTATGGCACCGGCGAAACGCTCAATAATGGAACGCACGAGGTGGATGTGTGCCGGTGGGCGCTTGGCGTGGATTATCCGAAGCGGGTCGCGGCGTCAGGCGGCCGATATCACTTCCGAGATGACTGGCAGTTTTATGACACGCTGGTGACGAGCTTCGAGTACGGAGACAAAATGCTTACCTGGGAAGGTACGTGCTGCCAGGGAATGAAGTGTTATGGGCGCGACCGCGGCTCGGCCATCCTGTTGTGGATCGCGACGGATACGAAATTTATGACCTTAAAGGGAACAAGACGAACGAGTTCAAAGTGGGAAGCACGACGTCGTCTGCCGACCTTCGCGGCGCCGATTCCATGACCGATCGGCACTTCGCGAACTTCATCGCGGGAATCCGTAAGGGCGACAAGCTGAACGCTCCGGTTTCTGAAGGCAATGTGGCGGTTACGATGCTGCAGCTTTCCAACATCGCGTGGGAAGTGAACCGGGAATTGCAACTGGACACGAAAGACGGGCGGATCCAGGGCGATCCGGAAGCGATGAAGATGTGGGGGCGCGAGTACGAGAAGGGCTGGGCGCCGCATGTCTAATTTCCCCCGCCGCGATTTCATTCGCTCTGGCGCAATCGCTGCGGCAGCGTTGGCTGCCTCGAACGAATTTTTGGCAGCGGGCACGACGCGGCCAGCGTCCGACGAAGGATTGCCGTTTCGGCTGGGAGTGGCGAGCTACACGTTCCGCAACTTCAGCCGCGCTAAGATGATCGGCTTTCTGAAGCAGCTCAACGTGTTGGCGCTGAATGCCAAGGACGTCAAAGATCATCTCCCGATGGACGCGAAGGAGGAGGCGACTGCGTTGGCGGACTATGCCGCTGCGGGCGTCAAGCTGCACGCGGCAGGAACGATTTATTTTCCAAAAGATGAAGATGCGGATATTCGGGGCAAGTTCGAGTACTGCAAGCGGGCAGGAATTGGCGTAATTGTCGCGGGCGACCCCGCCCCGGAGACGCTGCCGCGGATTGAGAAGTTTGTGAAGGAGTACGACATACGCTTCGCGGTCCACAATCACGGGCCGGAGGATAAGTTGTGGCATTCGCCGCTGGATGTGTTGAAGGTGCTGAGGGGCATGGATTCTCGTATCGGGTGCTGCATCGACGTCGGGCATACGGTTCGTGCGGGGACGGACGTGGTGCAGGCGATCCACGAGGCAGGCGCGCGGCTGTTTAACATACATATGAAGGACCTTACGAGCTTCCAGGACAAAGAGAGCCAGGTGGCGGTGGGAGACGGGATCATGCCGGTGAAAAAGATTTTTGAAGCGCTTGGCGCGATCAAGTACAAGGGCTTCGTGGATTTGGAGTATGAGATTCACGCCGACGATCCGATGCCGGGAATGATCGGGAGCTTCGCTTATATGCGCGGGGTGCTGGCGGGGATGAGGTAAACGGGGCAGGGCTGAGGCAGTTGCCCGCTAGCTTGGCATCAGCTACAGAGACTGGTCTCCTACATCAAAGCCATGATTTAGCCGAATGCGATTCACAAACGCCTCAACGACTTCTCGGGCGCGGCTTGGATTCGCCTTGAACTCGGCTTGCGCGGTTTTGAACCGCGCCAAATCCTGAGCCGAAACCTTGTCACAACCCAGGATGTGCCGACTGATTTCATCGACCATCAACGGCTGCGAACATCCAAAACACCTTGGACGAATAGGCGGGTATTGCGCCGGGTCGAGAAGGCCTGCGCCAGTGTGTTTGCGCGGTGGCCCAAAGCGGCTGCCGGAAGCCTGAGATTCGGGTTCTTCTTCCACCTCATTGAATTCATACATTCGAAAAAGTATATCCCCGTATGCGGATAATCGGAAACTGAGCGATAGCCATGCGTCGAGCGGAATTTTGGCTTGGTGCGCTAGGCGGAGATGCCGCCGAAGCACAGGTATTTGATTTCGACGAATTCGTCGATGCCGTATTTGGAGCCTTCGCGGCCGAGGCCGGATTCTTTTACGCCGCCGAAAGGGGCGACTTCGGTGGAGATGAGGCCGGTGTTGATGCCGACGATGCCGTATTCGAGGGCTTCGGCGACGCGCCAGACGCGGGCGATGTCGCGGCCATAGAAATAGGCGGCTAGGCCAAACTCCGTGTCGTTGGCGAGAGCGATGGCTTCGGCTTCCGTCTTGAAGCGGAAGAGCGGCGCTACCGGGCCAAAAGTCTCTTCGCGGGCGACGGCCATTTGGGGAGTGACATCGGTGAGCACCGTCGGCTCGAAGAAGCGGCCGCCGAGGGCGTGGCGATGTCCACCGACGAGGACTCTTGCTCCTTTGGACTGGGCGTCGCGGATGTGGCTTTCGACTTTTTGAACGGCGGCTTCGTCGATGAGCGGGCCCTGAGTGCTGCCGGGTTCGAGACCGGGAGCGGGCTTGAGTGTTCTGACGGCGGCGGCGAGTTTGGCGGCGAAGGTGTCGTAGACACTGTCTTGAACAAGGACGCGGTTGGTGCAGACGCAGGTCTGACCGGTATTGCGATACTTGGAGGCGATAGCGCCTTCGACGGCGGCATCCAGATCGGCATCTTCAAAAACAATGAAAGGGGCGTTGCCGCCGAGTTCGAGGGAAAGCTTCTTGACCGTTACGGCGCACTGGGCCATGAGGACTTTGCCGATCTCCGTCGAGCCAGTGAACGAGAGCTTGCGCACGATAGGATTGGAAGTGAGTTCGGCGCCGATTTCTTTGGCAGAACCGGTAACGATATTTAGGACACCTTTGGGGACTCCCGCGCGCTCGGCCAGCTCCGCCAGAGCCAATGCCGAGAATGGAGTCTGAGAGGCCGGCTTGATGACGACAGTGCAACCGGCTCCGAGCGCGGGGCCAGCTTTGCGAGTGATCATCGCCAGGGGAAAATTCCACGGCGTGATGCACGCGACGACTCCAATGGGCTGCTTGATGACGACAATGCGTTTGTCGGCTTGATGCTGAGGGATGGTGTCGCCGTAGATGCGCTTGGCTTCTTCGCCGAACCATTCGAGGAAGGCGGCGGCGTAGGCAACTTCACCTTTTGATTCGCTGAGCGGCTTGCCTTGCTCGAGGGTCATGAGCCGGGCGAGATCGTCCTGATTTTCCATCATGAGGTCGAACCAGCGGCGAAGAACGGCGGCACGCTCCTTGGCGGTGCGCTTGCTCCAGGCGGGGAAGGCGCGGTTGGCGGCTTCGATAGCCTGGCGGGTCTCGGCGCCGGACAATTTTGGAACAGTGCCGATGATTCTGCCGGTGGCGGGATTGTCTACGTTCTGCGTCTGGCCTGACGCAGCTTGAACCCATTGGCCGTCTATGTAACAAGCTTCGCGGAAAAGACGAGGGTCTTTGAGTTCGACAAGGGGCGTGGCAGCGAGGGTATTCGACATGGGATAGCTCCTCAAACGATTTTAAAGCAGCCGCGATGAATTTCGTGACGCGGATTACGCTGGCGAATCATCTGACGCTGAGATTCTTCGTGCATGCTCATCGGATGCTTCTCAGAATGACAACAAAGACGGGCGGGCTAGCTCCGCCGCTGCAACATCACCGCCCTCACGCTGGTCTACGCGTGAGATAGGGCGGCCTGCTTTTGCTCCGCAACGGAGGCGAGCGCGGCTTCGATGACGCCGAAGCCTTCGTCGAGCTGCTCGTCGGTGATGACCAGCGGGACGAGGATGCGAATCACATTGTTGAAAGTTCCCGCGGTGATAGTGATGAGTCCGTGCTGGTAGCAATACTTGGCGATGGCCTTGGTCTCAGTGTCCGCCGGCTCGCGGGTCTGCGCGTCACGCACTAATTCCATGGCGCACATGCCGCCGAGGCCGCGAACGTCACCGATCAAGGACCATTTTTTCTGCCAAGCTTGAGCGCGCTGCTCAAAATGCTTACCAATAGCCGTGGAACGCATGAGCAGGCCGTCTTTCTCGATGGTTTCGATGGCGGCTAGCGCGGCGGCGCAGGAAAGCGGGTGACCGCAGTAGGTGCCGCCAAGAGAACCCACGCCGGGGGCGTCCATGATTTCAGCGCGGCCGGTGACGGCGGCGATGGGCATCCCACCGCCGAGCGACTTGGCCATGGTAATCAAATCGGGCTCGATGCCGAAATGTTCGGAAGCGAACCATTTGCCGGTGCGGGCGAAGCCGGATTGCACTTCATCGGCGATGAAGAGAATGCCGCGCTTGCGGCAGATATTTTGCAGGAGCTTGAAATAATCGTGCGGAGGAATGATGAAGCCGCCTTCGCCAAGAACGGGTTCGGCGATGACGGCAGCGACGGATTCGGGAGCGACGGAACGTTTGAAGGCATCTTCGAGATGATGCGCGAAAGTCTCGGCCGTAGCGCCTTTTTGTCCGCGATAGGGATAAGCAAAAGGAATGCGGTAGATGTCGCTGGCGAAAGGTTCGAAGCCTGCTTTATAAGGATGCGTCTTGCTGGTGAGTGACATGGTTAGAAGCGTGCGGCCATGGAAGGCGTCCTCGAAACAGATAACGGCGGTGCGCTTGGTGTAGGCGCGGGCGATCTTGATGGAATTCTCGATGGCTTCGGCGCCGGAGTTCACGAGGATGGTCTTCTTCGGGAAGTTACCGGGTGCGAGCGCGTTGAGTTTTTCCGCGACGGCGACGTAGCCTTCATAGGGAGTGACGGCGAAGCAGAGATGCAAGTGCTTTTCGAGCTGCTCGCGGATGGCGGTGAGGACGCGAGGAGAGCGATGACCGATGTTTAGACAGCCAATGCCGCCGGCGAAATCGAGATAGCGATTGCCGTCAACATCTTCGATGTTGGCGCCCTCGGCGCGCGCGGCAAAAACCGGCGTGGCGTTCGAAGGGCCGCGAGGAATGGCCGCTTCGCGCCGGGCCATCAAGGCGCGCGACTTTGGTCCGGGGATTTCGGTGCGAATCTGGATGGTTTTCATCAGAGTCTCTCCGTTTAACGAGCAGCGGTCCACACACCTGCGGCGGGCGGACCCTACAAAATCTAGTACCAGCCGATCGGCGTTTCATCGAGATTGACAAATACCTGTTTGGTTTCGAGATATTCTTCGAGGCCCCAGGGACCGAGTTCGCGGCCAAAGCCGGACTGCTTGTAACCGCCCCAGGGGGCCTCGACGTACGTCGGTTGCATGTGATTGACCCAGACGATGCCAGCGCGAAGAGATTTCACGACGCGGAAAGCTTTGTAGATATCGCGGGTCCAGACGGCGGCGGCGAGGCCGTAAGGCGTGTCGTTGGCAATGCGAATGGCGTCCGGTTCGCCCTCGAACGGAATCACGGAAGCGACGGGGCCGAAAATTTCTTCGCGAGAAATGCGTGCGTTGTTATCGACGTCGTAGAAAATTGTCGGCTCGACATAAAAGCCCTTGGCAAATTGTTTGGGGCGTCCGCTGCCGATGGCAACTTTGGCTTCTTTCTTGCCGAGTTCGAGATAAGAGCTGACGCGGTCGTATTGTTCCTTGCTGACCAGCGGACCCATCTTGGTTTCGCGATCGAGCGGGGCGCCGAGCTTGATGCGCTTGGCTTTCTCCGTCATGGCGTCGACGAACTTCGAATAAATTTTCTTTTCGACAAGGATGCGGCTGCCTGCGGAGCACACTTCGCCCTGATTGATGAACACGCCGAAGAGCGCGCCGTCAACAGCGGCTTCCCAATCGGCGCCATCGAAGAAAATGTTGGGAGACTTGCCGCCGAGCTCGAGGGTGACGCGCTTGAGGGTGTCCGCAGCACTCTTGACGATAATTTTCCCGACAGCAGCACTGCCGGTGAAGGCGATCTTGTCCACGCCAGGATGCGCGACGAGCGCCGCCCCCGCGGTCTCGCCAAAGCCGTTGACGATGTTGACGACGCCGGGTGGGAAGCCCAATTCTTCAAACCAGTTGGCGACTTCCATCATGGTGAGCGGCGTCTGCTCGGCAGGCTTGAGGACGCAGGTGCAGCCCGCGGCGATCGCAGGAGCGAGCTTCCATGAAGCCATCACCAGCGGATAGTTCCAGGGAATAATTTGTCCAGCGACGCCGACGGGTTCACGCAAAGTAAAACTCAGCGCGTTAGCGGGAACGGGATTGACGTGCCCGAGAACTTTGTTGGCGAGGCCGGCGTAGTATTCGAAACAGGTGGCAGCGTCGGCGATGTCGTATTCGGCCTCGACGATGGGCTTGCCGGAATTGCGGCATTCGAGTTCGGCAAGAGGTGCGGCGTTGGCGCGAATTTTTTCAGCCAGTTTGTAGAGAAGCCGGCCGCGATCGGCGGCGCTGGTTTGATGCCACGGTCCTGAATCGAATGCGGCTCGCGCGGCTTTCACGGCGCTATCGACATCTGCCGCAGTGCCCGATGCAACTTGCGCGATCACTTCTTCGGTGGAGGGATCATAGACAGGGAACGTTTGTCCAGAAGAACTTTTGACCCATTGGCCGTTAATGTAGTTTTGATAGGCTCGAACGATCGTTTTCGCACTGCTGGACATAACTGCCTCCCAAATTTCAGTTCACAATACCGGCGCGGGCGCAGCTGCCAGTTTCCGCGCGGCTTTGCGCCTGCCGTAGACAAAAAAGAAAAATGCCGCGAGGCCGATAAAGAACAGTGTGCCGCCGAACATCCAGATTTCGTAAGACCGGAGCGACTTGATTTGTTGCGCCGGGAAAAATGCCAAGGCGATTCCTAAACCGGTGGTGGTGAATCCGCTAAAGCCGGCGAGGAGAAGAGTTGTTTTTCCGTAGCGCCCCTTTACAAAAGTAGCGCTGGCAGCGATTTTCAACAGCGCGCCAAACATATAAAGAAACGGGATCAATTGAAGAACCACGGCGAGGGACAGCAACTTCTGAAATGTTTCTTGGACTCCCGCGCCGGTAAAAGAGAAATTGATGACCACGAGAACCAGCGATACGGCGGCGTGCACGACAAGCGCGGCGTACGGTGTGGCGTATTTTGGGTGGATCTTGCCAAGCCAAGCGGGCATATAAGAATCGAGGCCCGCAACAAACGGGATTCGCGCTGAACCGCCAAGCCAGGCGGAGCCAATTCCCGCGATGGAAATGCTCAATAGAAATGCGAAAGGTGCGACGATCCAACTGACGCCAACGCGGCTGGCCATGTGGCCGACGGCCTGCACAATGCCTTGCAGCACGCTGATGTCGCTCTTGCTCACGGCGATGAGCAGCGTCAGCGTCGCCCCGATATAAAGCAAACCGGATAGCAGTCCTCCCCAGGCTACGGCGCCAGGGAGAGTTTTTTGAGGGTTAGAGATTTCATCGCCCATGACCGAAGCGAGCTCCAGGCCCACCAGACCGAAACAAATCACACCGAAGGAATTCAGAACAAAACCGGAATTCGCGGGAATCCGAAAATCGGCCGCCGTTACGGTGGTGCCGAAGCGCATCGAAATCACAATTCCCAAACCGATGAGAACTGTTGCGGCTACAAACGTTCCGATCGCACCCAGATTGTTGAGCCACTTTCCGACACCGAGACCAAGAACGTTCAGCACTACCAGCAGAAATAACAAAAGCAGAGATGCGGTCAACGCGAAGGACTTGTTGTCCGCGAGGGATTCGTGCCCGGCTCCCAGAACAAACACGAATACGCCGACGAAATAAAGCATGATCGTTGGAACGTACATCATATTGTTCGTCCAGTAGCACCAGCCGGAGAGAAAACCGTGGAAGTCTCCGAAGACTTCCTTGGCCCACAGATACACGCCGCCTTCGCCCGGAAAGCGATGGGCAAGCTCAATCACGGCGATGCCCTGTGGCCAGAAAAAGAGTATGAGTGAAATGATCCAGAGCCAAACCGTAACCCCGCCGTTGGCGGCGATGGAGGGCACGACGTTAAGGTTGAAAACGGCGACAACAAAGAGCAAAACGAGGTCCCACCGCCCCAGCACGCGGCGCAGGTGCGGCGCTTCTCTTGCGAGAGGCGAGACCGGCGCAGTAATGACCTCATTTGTCAAACGATGCTCCCTCCATGGTTCGCGCGCGGAATTGCCGATGGCCTATAAAGAAACAGGCCGGGCTAAAGCCCAGCCTCTACATAGTGCCCCTAGTGGCCCGCGGCACCGACAAAGGCCATGCCGCGTTCGTTCTGAGCCTTTGCAAGCGCCGGTGCAACTTCCTCAAACACAGCGAGGTGCTTGTCAATGTCGGCTGCGGAATGTTGAACGGAGATGGTCCACTGTTCATCCCACCAATAGGGCTGTGCGAGCACGCCGCGATTGACCATGCCGAACCAGTAGTGGCGCCAGAGATCGATATCGATCTTGGTCCAGTCACGGTAGTTCTGGATTTCCTTCGGATAAAGCATCAGCGCGCCATTGACGCCCGCGCTGGCGACATAGGCTTGCAGGCCGCATTTTTTGACGATGACGCGATAGCCGTCCGTAAGAGTTTTGCTGAGCTTGCCGACGTGCGCATAATTTTCGCGCGTCAGGACTTCGCGGAAAGTTGCGAGGCCAGCGGCCATGGCCACGCGGTTCGTGTTGTATGTGCCGCCGTGGAAGACTTTGTGTTGGGAGATCAAATCCATTACGGCGCGGCTCGCTCCGAACGCTCCGAGCGGCAAACCGCCACCGATGGATTTGGCCAAGCAGATTATATCCGGCTTCACGCCGAAGAAGTCACTCGCGCCGCCCCAAGCGAGCTTGGCGCCAGTTTTCACTTCGTCAAAGATCAGCAATGCGCCGTTTTTAATGCAAATATCGCGTAGCCCTTCGAGAAAACCCGGCTGCGGCAGGCACAGTCCGACGTTCATGAGGATTGGCTCGAGAATGATGGCGGCAATCTGGCCGGGATACTGCTTGAAACGATTTTCGACGCTCTTCAAATTGTTGAAGCTGGCGACGACAACATTGTCGAGCGAAGCTTTCGGCACGCCGCCGCCGCCGGGAACGGAGTTGGGAGCGTCAGGGTCGCCGTAGTCTTCCGCCTTGGGTTTCACGCTGACGAGCGCGGTGTCATGCAGTCCGTGGTACGAGCCTTCGAACTTCAGAATCTTGTCGCGACCAGTGGCGGCGCGCGCGATACGGCAGGCGTGCATGGTGACTTCCGTCCCGCTGGACCCGAAGCGGACCATGTCCACCGGATAGCGCTTGCAAATTTCTTCCGCAAGCTCCCATTCCTGCTCGTGCGGCATGCCGAAGGTGGTTCCTTCGTGGAGCTTTTGCTCGACGCCCTTTACGACGGCGGGATGGCAATGTCCAGCCATCAGCGCGCCGAAGCAGAGGTTGTGGTCAATGTATTCGTTGCCGTCGAGGTCGTGAATGCGGCTGCCCTTTCCATCCTTTACGAAAATCGGATAGGGCTCGTAATGACGGTAGTTGCTGGCAACGCCGAGCGGGATGCGGTCGAGAGCTCGCTTGTGCGCGGCTGCCGACTTCGGTGTGCGCTTTTCGTAGGTGGCGATTTCCTTCTGCAGTGCGTCGTGCATTTGAGTGCTCCGTGGTGGCAGGTCTGTTCCCTGCGGTCAGTGTGTGCGAGGAAAACTTCCTGAAACTGTTACTCCTGATTTTACCAGACGTACGAAGGCGCGGCCCTCGCGAGCCGCGCCACTTGATTTGCTATCAAACTGCTGTTATGCGCTAAAAGTAGAACTTCAGCGCGAATTGCACCAGCCGTGGATCGCGAGCGCGTTTGACCCGGCCAAAATCCGAACCGTCAGTGGTGTTTCCATCAGGCTGGAAGAACTGCGCGTGGTTGAAAGCGTTGAAGAGTTCTCCACGGAATTCCAACCTAGTCCCCTCGCTGAGGGGCGTCACCTTCTGGAAACCGATTTCCCAGTTGTTGATACCCGGTCCGCAACAAATGGTCCGCGGCGCGTTGCCAATGGTCCCTAGCGCGACGGCGCCTAGGTTGTTGGCGCAATCATTGGGAATCGCTGGGTCGCATGGAGTGCTGTTAAATGAATTGGGATCGAATCCGAGATTGCCGGGCCCGCGCGGGTTGAGCCTCTTGAACGGCGCGACAAGATTCGGCTCTCCGGGTGTCTCGAAGTCAAAGCTCGATTGCCGCTCCGTGTCATCTTGCGAGGTGATACGGATGGGAAATCCGCTCTGGAAGGTGGTGATTCCGGAAGCGGCCCAGCCATTCAACGCTTTGCCTTTGAATCCCTCGTACTTGGGAACGGGCAGTTCCCAGTAATAGCTGAACACGAAGCGGTTACGAGCGTCGAAGAGTGATAAAGCCCGATCGCGCTTCGGATTTACCGGGTCAATCAAATTCTCGAACGTCGAGGCCATGTCAATGGACTTGCCGAAGGTGTAGCTCGCTTGAAATTGCAGCCCGTGGGAAAAGCGCTTTTCCAAGCTGGCCTGGAAGGCGTTATACGACGAATTGGCAAGCGTGTTTTGGGTAAAGATGCTGGAGAAAACATCGATACCGTCAGGAGGACATCCGGTGTTTCCGATCGGATCGCATAGTGGCGAAGAGTAGGGGCGGATCCCTACTAGGTTTATGGGAGTGCCGCCCGCCGCACCCGTCACGGTACATGCAGCGGGAGCGTTCTTCAGGGGGCAAGGAATGTTTGGACCGCCTGGAGTCGGGCCCGAAGCGTATGGCAAGTGGAATACCGAGCCAGTGGGAAGAACGAACGAGAACGGGTTATCGGAGAAAAATGCCCCGCAAGTGCCGGCCCCAAGGATGGTGTTCAGGTCCAGGCAGGTTTGTGGATTCCCGGGGTTCAAATCCTGCGAAGCCAGCAGGCGGTGTCCTTGCCGACCGACGTAGGACAACTGCAGCACCATGTTCTTGACCACTTCTCTCTGAATGGTCAAGTTGTACTGTTCCGCGTACTGCGTCCGCGGATTCTTAGCTGCCTGCCCGAACAACAGGATGGGGCGGAAGACTGACCAGTCCACCGACTTGGTGCGCGGTGGATTCAGAATTCCATGGAAAGGGTTCGGAAAGCTTGTCGATCCGTCCTGGCTGAGAAAGGGAGTGTTAAACAACGTGTTGAAGACAAACGTGCTGCCGCCAAACGGCGGTTCCGCGCTGAACTGCTCGAGCACCAATTGCTCGACTGGGTTATAGAACATGCCAAATCCGGCACGGATGCTCGACTTACCTGCGCCACCAAACAACTTGCGCAGTATTCCGTCCTGAGCAGAGGGGCTCCAGGCCAGACCGATTCTTGGGGCGAAGGACTTGTAATAGGATTGCGAAAGCCCGTTGGGGATGCCCTTGTCCCCAGGCACGACCAATCCCAAGGGGAAGACAGAAGCGCCGGGGCCATTGAGACTACAGTCAGTGGACCCGAATTGCCCGATCAGAAAAACGCTGCTGGGATTGTCAGGCTTAAGAACACAAGGATAGATTGTGTCCGCCTGTCCGGGCCGGAAGGTTTGTACTTTTTGCCCGGCGTCTGCCAGCGGCGAGTTGAATTCCCACCGCAGGCCATAGTTCAAAGTCAAACTGGGCCTGAGTTTCCAACTATCCTGGGCAAAGAGATAAACGGACTTACTTCTCACCCGCTCTTCCTGCGCCGAACCTTGACCGTATTCATCGGGAAGCCCGAGGAAATAGTTTGGAAACAGGTTCTGAGTCGTCTGACCAGTGGTCGGATCCGTGACCTGCAAACTAGGGTCGTTGGCCCCTCCACCGAAATAGAAGTATTGGCCGCTGATATCGAAGAAGAGCGTTTGGTCAAATCGCTGAGAACGGAAATCTCCGCCGAATTTCAGATCGTGTTTCCCGATGGTCTTGCTGAAGTTGTCCGACCATTGATAGGTATTTCCAATTTGTGGCAATTCGCCCTCGAAATTGTTGCCGAGGTTGAACCCGCCGGAAATATTGACGAACGGCACGCCTTCACGGCTGGCGCCCAATTCGGGATGGATACCAAAGTCTGGGTTATTCGGATCGGCGAAGCAGTTCGCGGCCGGGACCGTCTTGCAGGAATCCTGGACCAGCGCGGTGTGTTGGGGGTGCAGGAACGTGCCCTGGCCTTCCCGGAAGAGCGTGAAGCGCGCCTGGTTCACCGCCGTCGAACCGAGTCTCCAGGTGTGGCTGACGTTAAGTTGCTGGATGCGCTCGTCAGTCAGATCGCCGAAATTCGGCACATTAGCGCCGCCGGACTGGAACCGCGCGAAGGGTTTCGCCAAATAGTGCTGCGTGAAGTAGTAGTAGCCCGATAGTTGTTGATTCTTGGTCAGTTCATGATCGATCTTCACCGTGAACTGGTTGCTTCGTTCGTGGCCCAAAGGCACCGTTTGCAGCAGAGCGTCGCCCGCGTTTGGGGCGGGAACATATTGCTTAAACAAGTCGACGGCAGTTGGATCAAAACACTGAGTCGGAATCTGCTGATTTGGAAAAATTGCGGACCAAGCTACCTTGCCCGTGAGCGTAGTCGAAGGGAGACGTATTCCTAGCCCGCATCGATTATTCAGGGTTGTCGCAACAAAATCACTCGTCACGAATCCCTGGAATTGACCGTTTCCGCCCTCCCTGAAGTCGCCTGCGCGCTCTAGTAGAGTCGGTACCGTGACGGTATCGGATGACGTCCCTCGCCGGATGCGATCACCCTCATAGGATGCAAAGAAAAATGTTTTGTCTTTCTTGATTGGACCGCCCAGAGTTGCGCCAAATTGGTTCTGCAGGTACTCGAGCTTCGAGGAATCGAAAAAACCCTTGGCGTTCAGATTCTTATTGCGGAAAAATTCGTAGGTATTGCCATGGACTTCGTTGCTGCCAGACTTCGTCACTACGTTCACGACCGCACCGGAATTCCGGCCGTACTCTGCATCAAACGTATTGGTCAACACCCGGAATTCTTCGATTGCATCAGGGGACGGCTGAATCGCCGGCAAACCAGCGAATTGATCGTTTCCGTCTCCACCATTCACCGTGAAATTGTTATCGCGGCCGCGCCCGCCGTTTACGCTCACTACGCCGGCGCGATCACTACCATATACGCTGTCCAGCCCTACCTGCGACTGCACGCCTGGCTGAAGCTGCAGCAGTTGATAGGTGTCCCGCTGCGCCAGTGGCAATTGGCTTATGGACCTCTCATTGACCACCGCGCCCAGTTGCGTGGACGTGGTGTCCACGAGAGGCGGTGCGCCGGTCACTTCCACCACGTCTGTCGCGCCGCCCAATTGCAATGCAATGTCGAGTGTCAGAATCTGGTTCAGTTCGAGCGTGATGCCCTTGCGCACGTACTTCTTGAATCCAGTCAGTTGAAGCTCAACGGTATAAGTGCCGACGGGAACCTCCAGAAACGCATATTCTCCCGATGCGCCAGACTGGGCTGTGCGCTCGCTGCCCGTCGCTTCATTTCTTAGCTTCACATTGGCCGAGGGCACTGCTCCGCCACTTGGATCCTCGACCGTGCCGCGGATGCGGCCTCCGGTGCTCTGCGCGCCGGCAAATGGCGCCACGAGGCAGAATGCCATCATCAGAACTGTTGCGAATAAAATGCCGCGGTGACCGATCGAATGCAGTTGCCGGAAACGTGCGTCAGCCTTCATGACCTCACCCCTTGCCCCAAAGAGTTTTCAAGAACCAATTCTTCGTGGTTGCCGTGTCCCCGAAACCTTACTATAATCCCGTAAACTTAGAGAAAGCCGGGACCAGTGTCAAGCAGAAAGAATTTATCCAAAGCATCGGCGGTGCGCCAGCCCGCGCGGACACTGCGCATCAGCGAAGTCGCCCGCCGCGTGGGGATTTCCTCCTCGGCGTTGCGCGCCTGGGAAGCCCTGGGGCTGGTGTCACCGCAGCGTACGCAGAGCCGCTACCGCCTGTTCACCGAATCCGACGTGCGTCTGCTGCAGCGCGCCATTTTCCTTCGCCGGGCCCGTGGACTCAATCCCGCCGCTATCGTCCATGTCCTCAAGCGCCAGGGTGTTGTTTCTGCTCCGGCGAAGAGTTCACTCCTTCCCGGACAACGTTTCCGCCGCTTGCGAACCCGGCGAGGTCTCTCGCTGGCGCAAGTGGCTCGCGCCACTGGTGTCTCCGTGGGCTTTCTCAGCGCTCTCGAGCGCGGCCAGATGCGTTCCTCGATTGCCACGCTGCGCCGCATCGCGCGCTTCTACCGCACCAACATTCTTTCGCTCTTCGAAACCGCCGGCGATAATCCACGCCTGGTGCGCCCGAACCAGCGGAAAATCCTGGAAACCACGCCGGAAGTGCGCATGGAGCTGCTGGCCTGGGGAAACACGGTGATGGAGCCGCATCTTTTCCGCATCAAACCCGGAGGCGGCAGCGGCGAATCCTACTCGCACGAAGGCGAGGAATTCCTGCATGTCATGCGCGGAAATTTTGAGATTTGGCTCGACTCGCGCGAGCACTATGTTCTAAAACGTGGAGACAGCCTCTATTTTGATAGTTCGACTCCGCACCGCTGGAGGAATCCCGGACGGACGGAAACCTGGCTGCTGTGGATCAATACGCCACCAACATTTTGATGTGGAGGACCACGTGCCAATGAAGCCTCTTCCCCTTCGCGTCGTTCTTCGAGCGCTACCGCTCTTGCTTTGGGCTGTCTCGATGTCGCACGCGCAAGGACGGATCGTCGAGCCAGCGGATATCATCGTCATTCACGGCCGTGTTTACACGGAAAACCCGCAGTTGCCGTGGGCCCAAGCCGTGGCGATCCATCGCGGCAAGATCGTCGCTGTCGGTGACGACCCGGTGATCGAGCGCATGCGCGGCGTGGGCACAAAAGTGATCAACGCTGGCGGAAAACTTGTGCTCCCGGGTTTCGTCGATTGTCATATCCACTTTATCGACGGGTCACTCAGTCTAGGCCGGGTGAACCTGGAAGGCGCAAAAGATCCGTCCGACATTCAGAAGCGTTTGCGCGAATATGCCGCCGAACATCCCGGCGACGACTGGATCCTGGGCCGTGGCTGGAATTACGCCATGTTCGGTCCCGAGGCGCTGCCGCACAAGAAATATTTGGACGAAATCTTTCCCAATCGCCCGGTTTTCCTCGAAGGCTATGACGGGCATACCTACTGGGCGAATTCAAAAGCTCTTGCGATGGCCGGGATTGTTCGTGAAACTCCCGATCCGCCGAATGGCACAATTGTTCGCGATCCCAAAACAGGCGAGGCGACGGGTGCGCTAAAGGAATCCGCAGAGAATCTGGTCTCGAAGATCATTCCAAAGCCTTCTCGCGCTGAACAGCTTTTGGCGCTGCGCGCGGGCATGAAATGGGCGAACGAGCACGGCATCACTCGCGTGCACAGCGCCGGCGGCGATTTTGAGGTGCTCGATCTTTTCGACGAGATGCGCCAGCGTGGCAACCTCACGCTCCGCATGTATATCGCTTACTTCCTCAATCCGCCCGAGCTCCGGCCGCAGGACCTCGACGCCATCGAACGCGCCCATAAAAAATTCCATAACGACTGGATCGATGCAGGCGCCGTCAAATTCATGGTCGATGGCGTCGTCGAATCGCACACCGCGGCGATGTTCGAGCCGTACGCCGATGATCCGTCGTTAAAGGGGAAACTTTTCTGGGATCCCGCGAAGTACAAGGCGGCGGTCGCGGAATTGGACAAGCGTGGTTTGCAGCTTTTCACGCACGCGATCGGCGACTACGGCGTGCGAACGGCCCTGGATGCTTATGAAAATGCCGAGACGCGCAACCACGGGCGCGACCGCCGGCCGCGTATCGAACACATTGAAACCATCGCGCCTTCCGACATTCCGCGATTTGGCAAGCTGGGGGTCATCGCCAGCATGCAGCCGCTTCATTCTTACCCTGATGCTGACACCCTCGATGTCTGGGCGCGGAATGCCGGTCCTGATCGCGCTTCCCGCGCGTGGGCTTGGAAGAGCATCGCTGATGCTGGAGGCCGCCTGGCCTTCGGCAGCGATTGGCCTGTCGTTACGCTCAACCCGTGGGAAGGGGTTCAGACCGCAGTTACCCGCCAGACATCAGAAGGTAAGCCTGAAGCGGGCTTTGTGCCGGAGCAGCGATTGACCGTGGCGCAAGTGATTGATGGTTATACGCTGGGAGCGGCGTTTGCCAGCCGCCGCGAAAAGTCGGAAGGCTCGCTCGAGGTCGGCAAGCTCGCCGACCTGATCATCCTTTCGCAGAATATCTTCGACGTGGAGCCACGTAAGATTGGAGCCACAAAGGTTGTCACTACTATTGTCGGTGGGCGGGTAGTCTATCGAGAGGATACGAAGTAGCCGGGAGGAGCGATGCGAACTCGTAC
>WNFE01001415.1_pt1 | contig 17306 bp, 13 predicted proteins | sample 5400451 | NCBI WGS metagenome assembly WNFE01 (sample SAMN13153344, study PRJNA577476) | soil metagenome | isolation source: 200 cm saprolite under Douglas fir tree site 2 hole 2 | place: USA:California | collected 2015-04-18
CCGTGCCGTGCTTACGAGCGGCCTTCATTGCTTCGATGGCGACCTCAGGCGTGTTGTCCGACAGCGCGCAGAAAATTCCGCCGGTATGAAACCATCTCACGCCATGCTTACCGAAGATCGCATCCCAGTCGATGTCCCCCGCCTTCAATTGCGAGACTGCCGTATGTCCGCGGTCAGAACACCCGAGTGCAGGACGAATCCCAAAGCCGCACTCAACAAAGTTCAAGCCATTGCGGACGGTTCGGCCCACGCCGTCATCGGCAACCCATCTGACAAGAGACTGGTCAACACCGCCTTGATAGATCAGGTCTTGAAGTAATCGTCCAACCGGATTGTCCACGATGGCGGTCACGATTCCGGTTTTCAGTCCGAAGCACCGCTTCAACCCGCGTGCCACGTTGTATTCGCCGCCGCCTTCGGAGACTTCGAAGCTCCGCGTCGTCCAGATGCGGTGGTCTCCTGGGTCGAAGCGCAGCATGACCTCGCCCAGGCTGACCAGGTCCCAGCGGCAATGCTCTTTAGGTTTGAGATTCAGACTCATCGAAACTATCCTACGTTTCCGCAGGTGTAAGTTGCACCGCATCAAGCCTGGGAGCAAGGAGGTGAATAACTCCTAGCGCAATCAAGTAAGCACAGCCGGCGATCAGAAAAGGAATCCGATAGCTGCCAGTCCATTGCAGAGAATACCCGACAATTTCCGCGCTAAACATCCCTCCTAGGGCACCCATCATGCCACCGATTCCTACTACGGAGGCCACCGCTGTCGCGGGAAAGATATCCAAAGGCAATGTAAACAGATTTGCAGAGAATCCCTGATGTGCCGCGGTGGCGAGTCCGAGAAGCAGGATTGCTCCCCACACGGAATGCACTAGCGGCGTAAAAATTATGGGTGTCACAGAAACTGCACAAACCAGCATGGCGGTCTTGCGGGCGATATTCGCACTCTTGCCAGAACGCATGAGAGCAGAAGAAAGCCATCCGCCCGCTACGCTTCCTGCATCCGCCAGTGCATAAATTATTAAGATGGGCCAAGTGACATGGTGCAGATCCATCCCATACTGCTTGAATAGAAAGTCCGGAATCCAGAACAGATAGAACCACCAAATTGGGTCAATGATGAGTTTTCCCAATGCAAATGCCCAGGTCTGTCGGTGCGGAATAAGACTGAGCCAGCGAACCTTGGACGGAGGTCCCGAGGGGTCGCTTCTGATGTATCGTAACTCTGCCTCTGAGCACCTTCGGTGCTGCTCGGGCTTGCGATAAATCAATAGCCAGAAGGCTAGCCAGACGTACCCAAGCCCGCCGATCACAAAGAAAGCTGAACGCCATCCCCATCGTGCGACGACTACCGCCACGATAAACGGTGTAATGGCTGCGCCCAGGTTGGTCCCCGCATTGAAGATTCCTGTTGCCAACGCACGCTCTTGCCTCGGAAACCACTCCGCAGTCGCCTTGAGGCTGGCGGGGAAGACTGCGGACTCTCCAAAACCGAGCGCGAACCGTGCTCCGAGGAAGGCGCCGAACGAGCTGATCGCGCCGTGGGCCATCGAGGCCAAGCTCCATGCGGCCACTGCCAGAGCATAACTGATCCGAGTTCCAAGGGAATCAATCAGGCGGCCGACGACTAACATGCCGATGGCGTATGCCCCTTGGAATACGGACACGAGATGGCCGTAATCGACTTCGCTCCAGCCAAGATCGTGCTGCAAGGTTGGCTTCAGCAACCCTATAACTTGCCGGTCCATGTAGTTCTTGGTAGTGCCAAAGAGGAGGAGGGCACAAATCACCCAGCGAAACCGGCCGTTCTGATTCATCATGCTTCCCGTTTGCCTGGGTGCAGCCGCGGGGTCGAGGTCGGTTGGACTAACCTGCGGCGAATCTGTACCGGCCATTTGAATCTCTCAGTGCAAAGTTCCGAATCTCGCAGCGCGAATTACTGATTCACGCCGCTGGCAAGAAAACCGCCATCCACCACCAGAATGTGTCCGGTAACGAAGCTGGCTGCATCGGATGCGAGAAAAACTGCAGCCCCCACCAATTCTTCGACTTTGCCGAATCGCCGCATGGGAGTGCGAACCAGGAATTCCTCGCCGCGAGCGGTGCCATCAAGAAGGGCCTTATTGAGATCAGTTCGGAAGACGCCGGGGGCAATCGCGTTTACACACACGCCGTGTTTTGCCCATTCAACCGCCAGAGTTTTTGTAAGTGATGCAACCCCGGCTTTACTGGCGGCATAAGCCGCCACTTCAAAGAACCCCCGGCCCGATGCCACTGAAGCGATATTGATGATTCGGCCTTGCTTGCGCTCGACCATTGGGCGTCCGAAGATCTGGCAAGCGCGCAGCGTGCCGCTCAGATTGGTTTCGAGGATGCTGTCCCACTCGCTGTCGCTGACTTTGAGCGTGGGAGTGCGTCGCGTAATTCCAGCCGAGTTGACCAGAATGTCCACGTGGCCGAACTCGGCCTCGGCTGCGGCAAGCAATTTCTCGAGATTTGCCCGGTCAGTCACGTCTGTTGCGATGTCCAGCGACTTGCGACCCAAGGCTCGAATTTTCTCTGACGCGGCTTTCACCAGATCCGCGCGGCGTCCGGTGGCGGCGACATTCGCACCGGCCTCCGCCAGTCCTAGGGCAAGCGTCAGGCCAATGCCCGAGGTCCCGCCGATGACGACTGCATTCTTCGAAGTTAAATCCAGTCCAGGATGTCCCATGAATGAATGCCCGCCAAGTCAACAGCTTTTGGGTCAATGAATAATAACAGCAGATGAAGATGTTGCTTGCACTGGCACTTTTTGTGGCAACATGTTCGAGCAGAGCAGATAAATTTGGAGTGCCTTTTGACCTTCATCAACCAAGAATTTCTGCTACATTCCAAGGCCGCGCAGCGTCTCTATCACAACTATGCCGAGTCCGAACCTATCCTCGACTTCCACTCACACCTGTCTGCGGCAGATATCGCACAAGACCGGCGGTTTCGCGACCTGTCGGAGATATGGCTGCAAGGCGACCATTATAAATGGCGAGTAATGCGCGCGAATGGAATTCCCGAGCGCTATTGCACCGGCGATGCACCGCCTTACGAATCCTTTCTAGCCTGGGCCCGGACTGTTCCCTTCACCCTTCGCAATCCTCTTTATCAATGGACCCATCTGGAGTTGAAGCGTTATTTCGAAATCGATGATCTCCTGGATGAAAGTACTGCCCCATCGATCTGGAGTCACGCCAATTCCCTGCTCGCTAGCGGTCCTCTCAGCACCAACGGGATTCTGAGAAAGTTTCGCGTCCGCGCGATCTGCACCACCGACGACCCTTGCGATGACCTGAGCTGTCATCAAAGCGTTAATCGCGGTCAACAAGATTTCCGGGTTTATCCCACCTTTCGTGCTGATCGGGCCCTGCAGGTGCTCGAACCTGTCAAGTTCAACGCGTAGGTCGAGCTTCTCCAGAAAGCCAGCAATGTGGATATCAATTCTTTCCCGGCCTTGCTGGACGCCTTGAAGCAACGCCATGATTTCTTCCACGCGCAGGGAGGAAGACTCTCCGATCACGGTCTCGCCTACTGTCATGCGTCGCCGTGCACCGAACGTCAGGCAGCAGCAATCTTCAACAAGACACGCTCAGGAAAACCGGCTACAGGCGACGAGTACGAACAATTTGCTTCATTTCTCATGTTGTTCTTCGGCCACCTGGACGCTGAACGCGGCTGGACCAAGCAACTGCATCTAGGCGCGCTTCGCGAAGTCAACACTCGACGTTTAGCCGAACTAGGCCGCGATGCTGGTTTTGACTGTGTCGGCGATTTTCCGCAGGCCAAAGCGCTGAGCGCGTACCTGAACTTGCTTGAGCAGGAGAACGCGCTGCCGAAAATGATCGTGTACAACGTGAATCCCGCCGACAATTATGTCCTGGCCACGGTTGCAGGTTGTTTTCAAGATGGTGCGACGGCGGGGAAAATTCAGTTTGGCAGCGCCTGGTGGTTTCTCGATCAGAAAGACGGCATCGAATGGCAACTCCATGCCCTCTCCAATACCGGATTGCTCTCGCGATTCGTTGGCATGGTGACCGACTCCCGCTCGTTCATGTCATTTCCACGGCACGAATATTTCCGCCGCGTGCTCTGCAATCTTCTGGGGCGCGAGATGGAAAATGGCGATCTCCCGAACGACGGGCAACTTGTCGGAAGCGTGGTGCGAAACATCTGCTTCGAGAATGCGAAACAGTATTTGGGTCTTGAACTGGCGCCGGTTGCAGAACAATCCCAAAAAACGATTCGCGGGTAGTGTCTTCTCACACGCTCTTGCATCGCAGAGACCCATCACCAATTATGCATCGTTCCATTCAGCTTGCGATTAATGGGCAAATACGCCCGCTGATATGGATACTGCGCGGCGAGTTTCTCATCAATATCCACGCCGATTCCCGGAGCTTCTCCGGGATGCATCACTCCATCCTTAAATGAGTACGCGTGCGGAAACACTTTATCGGTTTCCGGCGTATGCGGCATGTACTCCTGAATGCCAAAATTGTGCACGCTCAGATCAAAGTGCAGCGCCGCTCCCATGCAGATCGGGCTCAGATCTGTCGCTCCATGCGACCCCGTGCGCACTTGATAAATCTCCGCAAGGTTGGCAATTTTTCTCAAATGAGTAATCCCACCGGAGTGGACCACCGTCATCCGAATGAAATCAATGAGCTGCTCCTGGATCAACTGCTGGCAGTCATAAATCGTGTTAAAGACTTCCCCGACCGCAAGCGGCGTCGTCGTATGCTGGCGTATCAGCCGAAAACTCTCCTGCAATTCCGCCGGCGTGGGATCTTCCAGCCAAAACAATCGGAACGATTCCAGCTCCTTGCCCAAGCGCGCCGCCTCAATCGGAGTCAGCCGATGATGCGCATCGTGCAGGATATGGATCTCGTCTCCAAATTCCTTGCGCAATCGGGCCAGCAACTGCGGCACAAATCGCAGATAGTGTTCCGTGGACCACTGATTCTCCGGAGGAGCGTCCTTCTCCGCCGGCTCATAAGCCATCCCACCGCGCCCAATGCCGTACGTGCTGCTCAACCCAGGAATGCCCGACTGCGCCCGCACTGCCTTGTATCCAAGTTTGGCGAAGCCAGCAAACGACTCCACAGTTTTCTCGATGTCGCTACCACTGGCATGACCATAGACCAGCACCGCATCGCGCGATCGGCCTCCCAAAAGCTGATAGAGCGGCGCATTCAAACTTTTCGCCTTGATGTCCCACAACGCCGTGTCCACTGCAGCAATCGCGCTCATGGTCACCGGCCCGCGCCGCCAATACGCACCTTTGTAGAGATACTGCCACGTGTCTTCGATCCGGCGCGCGTCCCGCCCAATCAACAGCGGCACGAGGTGGTCGGCAAGATAGCTCGCAACTGCCAACTCCCGCCCATTCAGCGTGGCGTCTCCCAGGCCGTAAATCCCGTCTTCAGTAGTGATTTTCAAAGTTACAAAATTGCGCCCGGGACAACACACGATCACTTTCGCGTCAACAATCTTCACAGGCCCGCCGGTCCTTTCAGAAACACGGTATTGTATCCGGAATAGCAATCGCGACGAAATGGGTCCGCAGTCGCCCGCCGTGAGTGAAACCGAATCCGAGTTGGCTGACTCTGTGAAGGAAGGCCGCTGAAGAGAGTGCTTTGTCCAACGCGTTTGACTTTCGCTCGTGCAGGGCAGGTGTCCTCACCTGTCTAACGGAAGCTCCCCAACCACTTACCAGAACTCCTGCTAAACTTTTTGTTTGACCCGCTCCATCGCAATTCAGATCGAAGCTCTCTGCCGTCACTACCAGATGGGGAGCGCGACCATTCGCGCGGTTGACGGGATCTCCCTGGAAATATCAAATGGAGAATTCGTCGCTCTGCTCGGCGCTTCCGGATCTGGAAAGTCGTCTCTGCTGAACCTGATCGCTGGCCTGGATTCCCCGACTTCCGGAAACATTACCATTGCAGGCAAGAAACTCGCTGGACTTTCACGTGAGGAGCTTGCGAAATACCGCCGCCACACGGTTGGAATGGTCTTCCAGTCTTTCAACCTCGTCCCAGCGATGACCGTATTTGAGAATGTAGAACTCCCGCTGCGTTTTGCTGAAGTGGAACGGTCGAAACGTCGAGTGCTGGTGACAGACGCGCTGGAGCGCGTGGGACTCTCCGATCGCATTCGGCATCGGCCAGTTGAGCTTTCCGGCGGCGAACAGCAGCGCGTCGCGCTGGCCCGTGCGTTGATCAATCAGCCCAGCATTTTGCTGGCGGACGAGCCCACAGGTAATTTGGATAGCCGTACTGGGACCGAGGTCATGGAACTGATTCGCGGCTTGAACGAATCGTTAAATATGACGGTTGTGCTGGTCACTCATGAGCGCGACCTGGCTGAGAAATACGCAGACCGGCTGGTCTTTCTTGCTGACGGCAAAATAGTAGCCGATCAGCCGAGCACGACCAGGGTAATGGCGCGAGGTGATTCTTGAAACTCTACGATTCCGTTGAACTTGCGGCCCGCAATCTGCGGGAATCGGTCCTGCGAAATTCGCTGACCACGCTCGGCATTGCGGTCGGAGTTGCGTCGCTGGTGGCGATGCTCTCGCTCGGAATCGGCTTGCAGCAGTTGGCATCGCGTCGGCTGCAGAAGTCTGGGCTGTTTGACACGGTCGTGGTCACTTCACGGCGCGATCTCCGCAGCTTCAATCGCGAGCAGGAAGAAAATGGCCTGGCTCCGGCGGAGAGCCCGGATTTGAATGAAGGTGCGCGTCACCAGATTGAGAACTTGCCGGGTGTGGTCGAGGCTTATCCCGATTTGCGCTTTATTACCGAATTGCGCTTCGAGGACAAACCCCACCTGACCATGGTGTCTGGCCTTCCCTTCTCCGCCAAGGACAGCGACGGGTTTGAAGGCATGCAGGGAAAATTCTTCTCTTCGGATGAAGCCCATGAAGTGGTGGTGCAGAAAAGCTTCGCCGCGGAACTGATCGGGAAAACGGTCCGCGTCCCAGACGAGATCAGGGTTGCCGAAGTTGCAGCGCCTTTGCTCGGCAAACAGTTGGTCATGCGCTACTCCGAACGTGAGTCCGCTAGCGGCAGCCAGGACTCCTCGTCGTATTCAGTGATTTCGCGCGAGCTACCACTCACCATAGTTGGCGTGACCGACCTAGATCCGGACGCCATGCGAGGAGCGGCCCGGGCGCGCTTATTTATTCCCGAGAAACTGCTCGAAGGCATGCATGCCATGCAGGCATACGACATCCGCAGTTCGACACGCGCGGCATCGAGTGGGTCAACTTACAGCACCGTTGTTGCACGAGTCAGTGGCGCGGGCAAAGTGGATTCGGTTGAACAGGCCATCAAGAAGCTGGGCTTCAACACATTTTCGATTCTGGACGCCACCAAGAGCCTGCGCCGGTTTTTCGCCATTCTCGATCTTTTCCTCGGAATCTTTGGAAGCCTGGCTCTGACGGTTGCATCCATCGGGATCATCAATACTTTGGTGATGGCGATTCTTGAGCGGCGCCGCGAAATTGGAATCATGAAGGCCGTCGGCGCGAGCGATGCGGACGTGCGTGGCCTGTTCTTCGCCGAGGCCGGGGCTATGGGGCTTATGGGGGGAATGTTTGGTGTGGCTCTGGGATGGATCATTGGGCGAGTCATTAATTTTGGCACCAACATCTATCTCGCACGCCAAGGATTTTCGCCGGAGCACATTTGGTCTGTCCCTTTGTGGCTGGTCGGAGGTGCGCTGGGATTTGCGTTCCTGGTCAGCCTGGTTTCCGGGCTCTATCCCGCATCCAGAGCCGCTAAGCTCGATCCGGTGCAGGCTCTGCGGTATGAGTAAGTCGACTCCTCTGTGCGCCTCTGTGGAACCTCCGTGTCCTCTGTGGTTGAAAAGATCTTTGCCACAGAGGGATGACAGCCAACGCATGAGAAAATTTACGCGTCTTGTTTTGCCCCTCTTCTCCCTTGTCTCTTCCTATGCCTTGGCCCAGGGCCGGATTGATTGCAGCACCTTCCAGAGCAACATCCTGCACCGCGGCGTTCATTATTGCGTGATGCTCCCGCCCGGCTATGAGAAAGAAGCCAGCAAGAAATATCCCGTCTTGTATTTTCTGCACGGCCTGGGCGAAAATGAGCAAACCCTTCTGCGGAGCGGCGGTTGGGGACTGATCGAAGATCTCCGACAGCAGCACAAGATCGGAGATTTCTTGATGGTCGCACCCGAGGGGCGAGGGAGTTTCTTCATAAACTCGGCTGATGGGCATGATCGCTACAGCGATTTTTTTCTCTCCGAGTTGTTGCCTTACATAGAAACGCACTTCCACGTGGTTCGCGACCGCAAAACGAGAGGTGTAACCGGTCTTTCCATGGGCGGCTATGGCGCGTTGCGACTTGCCTTTGCGCATCCAGAGCTTTTTGCCTCCGTGAGCGTGCAGAGCCCGGCACTCATCACAGAATCGCCGCGTGAAATGAATGCCGATCTTCGCGATGCGGGGCTTCTTTCCAACTTGCTGGGCCAGGTTTTTGGCAATCCCATCAATGTTACGCACTGGCAACAGAACAATCCCTTCGACTTGGCGCGGAAGAACGAGGCACAGATCAAGACCGAAGTCATTTACGTGAACTGCGGGCAGCAGGACGAATACGGCTTTGCAACTGGCGCTGCGAAAATGCACAAGCAACTGCTAACAGAGGGAGTTCGGCACGAATTTCATCTCTATCCGGGCGGCCACAGCGCCGACTATTTTCTCTCGCATTTGGGCGAGACCATCGAATTCCACTGGCACGCTTTCGCGCAAACGGCGGGGAAGGTAAGATGATGCAGACTTCGGCAATAAGATCATTCACCACGGAGACACAGAGAAGTAAAGACAAAATCTGAAGAATTTGGTTTTTCTCCGTGACTCTGTGTCTCCGTGGTGAAAAGCAGTTTTTTGAGAGTACCAATGCGTAAAGCGCTTCTACATTTGAAAAAATCCGATCCGGTAATGCGGAGGCTCATCGAGCGAGTCGGCCCATACAAAATGCAAGTCGGTGAGCCCAAGTTTCACAGCCTGGCGGAAGCAATTGTTTACCAGCAGCTAAATGGCAAGGCTGCTGTGACTATCTTCAAGCGGTTCGCAGCGATCGCGGGAGATCCCTTGACGCCTGAGGGTATCTTGAGGCTCACGCCTGAGCAGATGCGGTCGGCCGGCCTCTCCAAGCAGAAATCGTCCTACCTGTTTGATATGGCGGAGCGCGCGCATCGCGGCGAACTGGACTTCTCGCGCCTGCCCGAAATGGCGGATGCCGAGGTCATCGAGCACCTTACCCAGGTGAAGGGCGTGGGCGTCTGGACCGCGCACATGTTCCTGATGTTCACCTTGCGTCGTCCGAATGTTCTGCCCACGGGAGATTTTGGGGTGCGCATGGCGATGTACAAATACTATCTCGACAAGCGTGTGGCAAGGAACGGACAAGCAAGACAGACCGCACAAAAGAAGAAGTCACAGACCAAGCCGCGGAAGATCAAACTGCCAAACCCAAAGCAGATGGAGAAAATCGCCAAGCGTTGGGAGCCATATCGAAGCGTCGCCTGCTGGTACTTGTGGCAGAGCCTGGATATCAAGACCATGTAACAAAGAGGCACCTCGAGCTCCCCTGTGTTCCTCCGTGTCCTCTGTGGTTAAATACTCTCGATGCCTGAACAGAAAATTCGCGTGCTGGTGGCGAAACCTGGCCTTGATGGCCATGACCGCGGAGCCAAAGTGATTGCGCGGGCTCTTCGCGACGCCGGCATGGAGGTCATCTATACCGGACTGCGCCAGACGCCGGAGATGATCGTGAATGCCGCTCTGCAAGAAGACGTTCAGGTCATCGGCCTATCGATTCTCTCCGGCGCTCATAATGCCATCGTCCCGCGCGTGATGGACCTGCTGCGCCAGAACAAGATGGACGACGTTCTGGTGATTATTGGCGGGATCATCCCCGACCAGGACATCGACGCGCTGAAGAAACTGGGCGTTGCTGCCGTGTTTCAACCGGGCACGGCAATGGACAATATCATCCAGTTCATTCGGTCCACGGTTCACTCCCGCGGCGTGACTGCGGGCGATTGATGGACGAGATCCCTGTCAATACCGTCCGCCTCCGGGAAGATCTTGCACGCGTAATAGGCCCTGCGCCCTGGTATTGGCATACCTTCCCGTCCCTGATTTCCGCTGCCGGGCAGCGATTCGTATGGACTTATCACGGCGAAAGCGGCCCGCTCGCGTATTTGGTTTCGCTTACCCTGGAGCAGGAGCCCGACAAACCGCGTTTGGCCCTGAACACTTATACGCGCCCGTTCTTGGTTCCGCCAACGCATCTGGGAGTCTGGTGCCCGGAAGGGCCGAACATCCGACTCAGCTGTTTCGATCCTGACCAGCTCAAGACTTTTGACTTCGCAGAAATTGCCGGGTGGTTCAAGAAGTCGGCCGAGCGTCTCTATGCTGCGACGGCGCCGATTGCGGATCTCGAAGTTCCAGCCTCACTTCCTCCAGGGGTGAACAAGATCGATGTGCCAGCCGCGTTGCAAACTGCGGAAGAACTGATTGTGCCCACAAGTTACCCAGCGCCAAGCAACGATGATCCAGCTTTTGCCATGTACGTTTTCTATCTCCGGGATGGATTGGTGGAGGTGCTGCCGCAGCGTTGGTTTACCGCCAGTCAGTATGAAGTCGGAAAGCAATGGATCACTCGGGCTGCGAGGGACAAGGAATCGCAACGGATTTTCGGCCAGTGCTTCGGATATGGAAGTTTTCTATTGCAAGAAGACGGACGCAGGCTGGAACGATGGCTAGATTAATCAGCAAGCGGTTGCGAAAGGGCCGATCTTGCTTTGAAAGAGTGCGGCTTCCAGCCGCGCCGAAACGCAAACCCAATGGTCTTGCGGCATGGCCGAAGGCCATGCCCTTTCAAAACGAAGCTGACCTTACCCTTTTTCCGCTGCCTGCTGGAGAAGTCGAAATTCAAGAACATACTACGTTTGCGCCCTTCTGCTCCCCTGAGTTAACTTAGCAGTCGCGAATCATGGCCTCGGAAACAGCAGTCCATTCGATCCTAACTACTCGTATTGATCCCACCTCATCGGGTTTCGAGGCCAACATGCGCTTTATGGCAGACCTGGTCTCGGCCATCCGCAATGAAGAGGAACAGATACGCGAGGGCGGCGGGCCGAAGGCGATTGAAAACCAGCACAGCAAAGGGCGGCTGACCGCGCGCGAACGCATTCAGCGGCTGGCCGACCCGGGAACGTTTTTCGAGCTAGGAATCTACGCCGCGAACCGCATGTACGACGAGTGGGGTGGTGCGCCGGCGGCCGGGGTAATTACCGGACTGGCGCGCATCGAAACTCGGCTGGTCATGATCATCGCGAATGACGCCACGGTGAAGGCGGGGGCTTTCTTCCCGATGACTTCCAAGAAAGTCATCCGTGCGCAAAATATCGCCCTTGATAACCGCATCCCGACGATCTATTTAGTCGATTCGGCTGGCATCTTTCTTCCCCTGCAGGAGGATGTATTTCCCGACACCGACGATTTCGGCCGGGTCTTCCGCAACAACGCGGTAATGTCGGCGATGGGCATTCCACAGATCGCTGCCATCATGGGCATGTGCGTGGCCGGCGGCGGATATCTTCCGGTGATGTGTGATCACGTTCTCATGACCGATGGCAGCGGACTTTTTCTGGCTGGCCCGGCCCTGGTGCAGGCAGCCATTGGACAGAAGATTTCCGCCGAAGAGCTTGGCGGGGCCGCGATGCATTCCGCGATCAGTGGGACGGTGGATTTCCACGAGCCAAACGATGAAGCTTGCCTGGCGCGCATCCGCTCCATCATCGAAAAATGGGGATACCGCCGGCAATCGCCCTGGGAGCGTAAGAAGCCGGTGCCTCCAGCGCTGGCGGCGGAAGAAATTTACGGAATCTACGACTCGTCTCCGGCTCGCCCTTACGACATCAAAGAAGTCATAGCGCGGATCGTCGATGCCAGCAAATTTGACGAATACAAGTCGGAATATGGGAAAACCATCATCTGCGGCTACGCACGCATCGGCGGTTTTGCCGTTGGCATTGTCGCCAACCAAAAGCTGCATGCACAAGCAACTGACCATGAAGGCCGCAAGCGAGTGGAATTCGGCGGAGTCATTTACACCGAATCGGCTGAAAAGGCAGCGCGATTCATCATGGACTGCAACCAGAATCTAGTGCCGCTGATTTTCTTGCACGACGTAAACGGATTCATGGTCGGGCGCGATGCCGAATGGAGCGGAATTATCAAGGCGGGCGCCAAGATGGTGAACGCTGTATCGAATTCCATCGTGCCAAAGATCACTGTGATTCTGGGCGGATCGTTTGGCGCCGGGCACTATGCCATGTGCGGCAAGGCTTATGATCCCCGATTTATGTTTGCCTGGCCGACGGCTAAATACGCGGTCATGAGCGGCGATTCGGCTGCGGGCACGCTGGTCGAAATCAAGATTCGGCAGCTCGAGCGCGGTGGAAAACAGTTGAGTGAAGAAGAGAAAAAAGAGCTCTACGAATCCACTAAGCGTACTTACGACGAGCAGACGGATCCCAGATACGGCGCAGCTCGGCTCTGGATCGATAAGATTATTGATCCTATGGAAACCCGAGACGCCATTACCATGGCGCTAGAGGCGGCAGCGCTGAATCCCGATGTGCCGGAATTCAAAGTGGGCGTGCTGCAAACCTGAATTGGGAGATTCCCATCTGGCCAGCATACTTCTGTCACATCCTCCGGTTACCGACTACAGCTTGCCTGGGATTGTCACCTTCCCTGCCCTGTGCTAGCTTAGGTAGCAACTCACGCCTTCAGTACCCACAAAAGCGCGCCTTTTTGTGTGGCCCGCAAGCAGAGCGTGTCGGATAGGTGGTGCCATGAAAGATATAGTTCCAGCCGTGCCAGCCGAGCGTCACGTTGAAAAAGAGGGCTTCGCCAATCGTAAGCTGATCCGCCCATTGCTGAACCACTCCATCCATTCTGGCCCGAACCTGGCTGGTCCAAGCATGGGAGAGCGGCGGGAGCGCCCCGAACGTTCGCCAGATCGCTCGAACGGAGCGCGCAAGGCTCCGCCACCTGATCAGACCAATGCTGAGAATTTCTACTATCAGAAGCAGATGCAGTCGAAGACGCCGATGGTTATCGTGCTCTCTGATGGCGAAAAAATTCACGGCGTTATCGAGTGGTATGACCGGGTGTGCATCAAGGTAAACCGCGTGGCCGCACCCAACCTAGTGATTTATAAGCCTTCAATCAAGTATTTGTATAAGGAAGCCGAGGGAAGCAAATAACTCCGGCCGTCGGTCGTTGGCTCGTTCTGCCATAGGGAAACTCTGTTTTGTGGCCGTTGGGGTCCATCCGCACCTCTTAATTCTGCAAGCTCTGGCTGATGGATTTCTGCTTCTCTGCCGCCCTGTGAGCTAGAAAATCGTTAAAGTCCGCAGAATTCGCTTGACGAGACGTAACTCATAGAGCAATATCTCTCGAATCCAGAGTTGCTCGATCTTCCCCTCAGTCAACTCTGTGTTTTCAGTAATTAGGCTTAGTAGTTGCACCAGGCTCGCGCCGGTCGTGGCAGGAGTGTAGGTGATGGGTACATCTCTCCCTCGCGTTATTTGTCTCTCGGTGCTGTTTTCGTTCTTGGCAGTCCTGGGCACTGCTCAGCAAGTGCCGCCACAGCCGCTGATCACTCAGCCCGTGATAGAGAGCCAGGTCACAACACTGACGGGCAATACGCATCCTCTGGCGCAACCGCAGTTTGACATCGGCGCCGCTCCGCCTGATCTACCCATGCAGCGGATGTTGCTGGTGCTCAAGCGCAGCCCGCAGCAGGGCTTTGCGTTGCGTAAGCTCCTTGATGACCAGCAAGACAAGGCTTCTCCGAATTATCACAAATGGCTTACGCCCGACGAGTTTGGTGTCCAGTTCGGCCCCTCTGATCAAGACATTCAGGTTGTCACCGGATGGCTGCAAGCCCACGGTTTCCAAGTGAATCGGGTTTCGCATGGAAGAAGTGTGATCGAGTTTTCCGGCGCCGAAGCGCAGGTGGAAGAAGCGCTGCATACCTCCATCCACAAGTATCTGGTGAATGGTGAAGAACATTGGGCGAATGCCAGTGACCCGCAGATTCCAGCAGCGCTGGTGCCGGTTGTGGTGGGAGTGTGGTCGCTCCATGACTTTCGCAAGAAGCCAAGAATTGACATTTTCCCACAGTTGCTCAAGGTAAAGTACACGCCGGGTGTGCGGCCAGACACGACCTTCAACACGTCACATGGTGTGCTGCATGCGCTGAGCCCCGCCGATTTTGCGACGATCTACAACCTTAATCCCCTTTACGCGAGCGGCATTTCAGGTGCTGGGAACATCGCTGTTGTTGCGCGGAGCAATCTTTTTGCAAATGGATTTCCTTACTACGCATATGTCGGGAGCGATGTGTACAACTTCCGCAACATTTTTGGCGTGTCGGGCGGGTCTTTGCAGGTGATTAATGACGGTCCCGATCCAGGCGATCTGGGCGGCGGGGAAGAGGCGGAAGCAACGCTCGATGCCACGTGGAGCGGAGCTGTGGCTCCCAACGCCAATGTCGATCTCGTTGTCTCAGCCTCTACTACCACAACCGACGGCGTCGATCTATCCGAACTATACATCGTCGATAACAAGGTGGCGCCAATCATGACTGAAAGCTTTGGCTCTTGCGAGATATTCGCCTCTCAAACTGAGTGGCAGGCGATCTCGATGCTCGCGGAGCAGGCTGCCGCACAGGGAATCACCTACCTGGTTTCATCGGGCGACTCCGGAGCAGCAGGCTGCGACAACCCTAACAGAGCACCCGCCACCCATGGCGCTTCCGTAAGTGTGCTCTCGTCCCCACAGTTTACGGTTGCCGTCGGGGGCACTATGTTCAACGAAGGCAACAACAGCTCTAAGTATTGGAGATCAACAAACGGGCCAGGGTTGGTTTCGGCCCTTTCTTACATCCCCGAGAATGCCTGGAACGAAAGCTGCCTGAGCTGTCAATTCCCGAACCTGTTTAGCGTGGGAGGCGGACGTAGCACGATCTTTACAAAGCCCACCTGGCAGTCCGGCGTTCCCGGCATCCCCAGCGACGGGTTTCGTGATGTCCCGGACGTGTCGCTAACTGCCTCTATACACGATGGCTACTTGTTATGCCTGGAAGCCTCTTGCGTTCCCGACGCTCAGGGGTTTGTTTCTCTTTTCCTGATTGGCGGCACCTCCGCGTCTGCGCCTTCGTTTGCAGGAATTATGGCGCTTGTGGACCAACAGCAACAGAGTCCACAAGGCCAAGCAAATTACGTCTTGTACAAGTTGGCGGCAGCGGAGACGCTCTCCCAGTGCAATGCTTCTAACACGTCGACGCCACCCGCATCTACTTGCGTGTTTAACGATGCGACCGTGGGAAATAACTCGGTCCCGGGCCAAACCGGATTCACGGCCGGAACCGGCTATGACTTGGCTACCGGCCTGGGCTCAGTCAATGCGACCAATCTTGTTAATAAATGGAGCACGATCGCATTCCGTGCGACAACCGCCACGCTGACACCCCCTTCAATAACTGCAACTCACGGATCGCCGGTCAGCCTGGGTGTTTCAGTTTCTCCCAACAGCGGAACGGGTGCTCCGACCGGTGATGTATCACTTCAAACCAGCCTCATCGCGGCGCCGGGATTCATAGATGCATTCCCGCCGGCACAGGTCGGTTTCCTCAGCCTCAATAACGGCTCGACCTCTTCAACGGTCAACAATTTGCCTGGTGGTACATATACCCTCACAGCACAATATGCTGGGGATGCGACCTTCGCACCTAGCCCGCCATCTGCCCCGATCAGTGTCACCATCACACCCGAAAACAGCAGCACTACGTTGACTTTGCTCACTAATGGTCTAAATGGAAATCCAATTCCGTTCAACGGCGGACCATTCGGAGGTTTTGTTTATATCCGCGCGGACGTTTCCGCGCAATCCACGCACGGCATACCGAGTGGGAGTACGCAGTTCAGTGACAACGGAAGCATTGTGAGTGCGCTAGGTCTGAATAGCCAAGGTTATACGGTTACTCCGAATGGATATTTCGGCTTTAGCACAGGCCAACACTCGCTAATTGCGCAGTACCAGGGGGACAACAGTTTCAAGACGAGCAGCTCGTCTCCAGCTGCGAGTTTCACTATCACGCAAGCATCCACGACCACAGCGCTGGTGCCCATATCGGGCGTAGTGCAAGGCAGCTCTATTACCCTCATGGCAAACATCGCCAGCCCCGCATTTGCGGGTGCGCCTTTTAATTTCTGCGCTGTCATGCCTTGCGAATCCCAGAACAATTATCCGAGTGGCACAGTGACGTTCTTTGCCGGCAGCACGCAACTGGGAACCGCACAGGTCACCGGAAATGGGGTCACCGCAAATGGAGTAACCGCGGTTGCTTCCTTCAGCACTTCCGCTTTACCCTCTGGGCCGAGCAGCATAACTGCGCAATATACCGGCGATGTCAATTATTTGGCGTCTTCAGCAGCACCAATTACCGTTTCGGTGAACGCCGACTTCACGTTCTCACCCGGGGGGCCAAGCATCACGATCCCGTCCCCCGGCGGCAGCGGTAGCCTGGCCCTCACCATTACCGGCCAGCCCGGATACAGCAGCACTGTCAATTTCACTTCCACTTCCTGCTCTGGATTGCCCTTTGGAGCACATTGCACATTTAGTCCTCCTTCCGTCACAGGAAGCGGAAATACAACGCTGACTGTTTCAACGATGGCCCCGACATTTGCAGGAGTCGAGCATTACGGATGGACCGGATTTGGGTTCGTCTTCGCGGGGGTATTCCTGTTCGGGATTCCTTCGCAGCGATTCCGCCACGCCAGCATTTCACTGCTTTTGCTGGTTTTCGTTGCGGGCGGGACCGGTTGCGGCGGCGGTGGCGGAGGAGGCACAAATCACAGTCCTGGTACTCGCACGGGCAGTTATCCCATCACCGTGACCGCCACCAGCGGCGCGGGTAGCAGCGCGATTACACACACTGCAAATTTCACTCTAGTTGTTCAGTGAGTTTGGGCCGGTTAGACAGCGGAGGGCAGGTGAGACACCTGCCCCTGCATTTTCCCAACTATTTCTTTTCGACTACTTACCCGAGCTGCAACTGTCCGCGACCTTCTTGATGGAAGTCACGTTCAGTGTTTTGGCGGCGTTGGCATTGGCGCTGGCGTCTGCCGAGGCCCCCGCCGACGTCCCGCCTGCCGCTCCG
>WNFE01001416.1_pt1 | contig 17296 bp, 12 predicted proteins | sample 5400451 | NCBI WGS metagenome assembly WNFE01 (sample SAMN13153344, study PRJNA577476) | soil metagenome | isolation source: 200 cm saprolite under Douglas fir tree site 2 hole 2 | place: USA:California | collected 2015-04-18
CGACCTGTCGAAATGGTTACCGCCAACTCGAGCTCTGAAGTACACCTCTCAGCATTCGAAGCCGCAATGTACTTGACCTAAGTAGCGCCGGCGTCCCGCCGGCTGTCCGGTGGGCATCCTGCCCACCGACCTGAGGGCGAGAGGCCCTCAGGACAACCGGCAAAGCCTGCCCTGAGCGAAGCCGAAAGGATTACGGCGCTACCGTTAAAACCTGCAGTTATCTCATCTGAGTCCCACGTCCAAGCGACTGTTGCGCCTGAGTACGTACCGCCATCCCATGTGATAAATTTTCAAAATAGGCCGCATAACTCATTGTTTTTCACCGTCGGCGCGTCCTTGATGCACGTCTCCGGTTTTACTGCCTTTCTCTGACTGAATGGCGCGAAACACTCAACTCTGGCGAGGTCGGCACTGCCAATGACGCGGGGAGACATGACGGGCGGGGAAAACGATACGGTCAAACCCGCGCTCGCCCGAAGAGTTGTCATTGAAAATGTCCAACCGGAAATCGACTGTGGACGTTTCCCCATCAAGCGCACGGTTGGCGACCGCGTAGAGGTAACCGCAGACATCTTCGCCGACGGTCACGATCTCCTATACGCCGTTCTGCGACATCGCCCTGCCTCGCGGTCCGATTGGGTAGAGGTCCCCATGGAACCGCTGGTGAACGATCGCTGGCAGGCAGAGTTCCGCGTCGACGCCGAAGGCCGGCATCTTTACACCCTGCAAGCCTGGACGGACAGATTTCAGTCCTGGACTCGGGATCTGGCCAAAAAATTCGAGGCGGCTCAGGATCTCTCCGTCGACATTCTGGTCGGAGTGCAATTGATCGAAGCGGCTGCTCTGCGTGCCGGCAGAAAGGATAGAGGTTTCCTCGCCACTACCGCCGAGGAAATTAAGAAGCGGGCGGCACGAGACATGCCGGGTGCGGTAAAGATGGCGTCCAGCCCGGAGTTACAGGCAGGTATGGTCCGAAATGCCGATCGCCGGCACGCAACCACGTACAGCAGGGAACTCGCGGTTGTGGTGGATCGCGAAAAGGCCCGGTTCAGCGCGTGGTACGAGATGTTTCCCCGTTCGTGCTCCTCCCAGCCGGGTCGGCCCGGAACCCTGCTGGACTGCCTCAAGCGGCTGGACTACGTGGCCGGGATGGGGTTTGATATCGTCTACTTTCCTCCCATTCATCCCATCGGCCGCGTAAATCGCAAAGGCAAGAACAACGCGGAAAAAGCCGCGCCGGATGAGGTCGGCAGCCCGTGGGCGATTGGGTCACGCGAAGGCGGGCACAAGTCCATCGATCCGGAACTGGGCACGCTCGATGATTTCAAAAAGTTGTGGTCGCGGGCCCAACAGCTGGGCCTGGAAGTAGCTCTCGACCTCGCCTATCAGTGCGCGCCCGATCATCCTTACGTGAACGAGCACAAGGAATGGTTCCGCATGCGGCCGGACGGCACAGTGCAATATGCAGAGAACCCGCCCAAGAAGTACCAGGACATCTATCCTTTCGACTTCGAGGGGGAGCAAAGCCAGGCGCTGTGGGAAGAGCTAAGAAGCGTGGTGTTGTACTGGATCGAGCAGGGGGTGCGCATCTTCCGCGTCGATAATCCCCACACCAAGCCCTTCGACTTCTGGGAGTGGCTGATTACCGACATCAAGAGCCGCCGCCCCGACGTGCTGTTTCTCGCCGAGGCTTTCACTCGCCCCAAAGTGATGTACGAATTGGCTAAGCTGGGATTCACCCAGTCGTATACATATTTTGCCTGGCGCAATAGCAAACCTGAGCTCATCGAGTACTTTAACGAAATTACGCAAACTGATGTTCGCGAGTATTTTCGCCCCAACCTGTGGCCTAATACGCCGGATATTCTGACGGATTTTCTCCAGCACGGCGGACGCTCCGCCTTCATGGTCCGCCTGGCGCTGGCAACGACGCTGGGGGCGAATTACGGAATCTACGGCCCCGCATTCGAACTCGGCGAAAACCGCGCCGTGCGTCCGGGCAGCGAAGAATATCTGGACTCGGAGAAGTATCAGATTCGTTCCTGGGACCTCGACTATCCCAACAGCCTGGCTGAACTTGTCGCCAAGGTGAACCAGATACGTCGGGAGAACCCGGCCCTGCACGACGACTGGAGCCTGCGTTTTCATCCCGCTGACAACGACCAGATCATTGTCTACAGTAAGACCACCGACGATCTGCTAAACATCATCGTCGTGGCCGTGAATCTGGATCCGAATCGCACGCAATCGGCGTGGGTCGATCTGCCGCTGGACCTGTTCCACCTCGACCCGCGCAAGCCCTATCAGATGCACGACCTGCTGACCGACGCGCGCTATGTCTGGCGAGGCCCGCGCAATTACGTTGAACTCAACCCGCAGCGCTTGCCCGCCCACATCTTCTGTATCCGGCGGCGCGTGCGGACTGAGAACGGCGTCGACTATTTTGTCTGAAAAACCGGTAACCTGGAGAAACAGAACTTGGCCTCAACTCAGGACGTGCTCTGGTACAAAGACGCCATCATCTACCAGGTACACGTCCGCACTTTTTTCGATACCAACGGCGATGGCATCGGAGATTTCCGCGGCCTGGCCCAGAAACTCGACTATCTTCAGGAACTGGGCGTAAATGCCCTCTGGCTGATGCCGTTTTTCCCGTCACCTCTGCGCGACGACGGTTACGACATCGCCGACTACACCTCGGTCCATCCCAACTACGGCAACCTCGACGACTTCAATCTTTTTCTTCAGGCGGCCCACGAGCGCGGCATCCGCGTGATCGTCGAAATGGTGCTCAACCACACTTCCGATCAGCATCCCTGGTTTCAGGAGTCCAGAAGTTCACCCGACAACCCGCGCCGCGACTGGTACGTGTGGAGCGATACTGACACGAAGTACAAGGGGGTCCGCATCATTTTCGTGGACACCGAACTCTCCAACTGGGCCTGGGACCCGGTCTCCAAGGCCTACTACTGGCATCGCTTCTTCAGCCATCAGCCCGATCTCAATTACGACAATCCCGCCGTCCGCGAAGAGATGTGGAAGGTGATGCAATTCTGGCTGGAGTTGGGCGTAGACGGCTTCCGCCTGGACGCGGTCCCCTACCTGGTCGAACGCGAAGGTACCTCGTGCGAAAACCTGCCCGAAACCCACGCCGTCCTCAAGGAGCTCCGCGGGAAGCTGGACAAATATTTCCCCGGCAAAATGCTGCTGGCCGAAGCCAACCAGTGGCCCGCCGACTTGCGCGCCTACTTCGGTGATGGCGATGAATTTCACATGGCATTCCATTTCCCGCTCATGCCCAGAATGTTCATGGGGCTGAAATTGGAAGACCGCAAGCCGATCACCGAAATTCTCAAGCAGACTCCGCAAATTCCGTCGCCCTGCCAATGGTGCCTGTTTCTGCGCAACCACGACGAGCTCACTCTCGAGATGGTCACCGACATGGAGCGGGACTACATGTACGATCAGTACGCCCGAGACCGGCACATGCGGATCAATGTCGGCATCCGCCGCCGCCTGGCGCCCCTGCTCGACAATGACCGCCGCCGCATCGAACTCATGAACGGAATGCTCATGTCGCTGCCCGGCACCCCGATCATTTACTACGGGGACGAGATCGGCATGGGCGATAATATTTACCTCGGCGACCGCAACGGAGTTCGAACTCCCATGCAGTGGGATGGCGGCTGGAACGGCGGCTTTTCCGCCGCCGATCCGGAAAGCCTCTACTCGCCGCTCATGCTCAATCCGGTCTACGGCTACCAGGCGGTGAACGTTCAATCCCAGAAACGTTTTGACCACTCGCTGCTCTCCTGGATGAAACGAATCGTCAAGGTGCGAAAATCCACGCCAGTGTTCGGACGCGGATCTATCGATTTTCTTTATCCTGAAAATCACCGCATCCTGGCTTATGTGCGCCAGCTGGAGAAAGAAACCATCCTGGTGGTAAACAACGTTTCCAGCACCGCCCAGGCGGTGGAACTTGATCTACGCCGTTTCAAAGGCAACATTCTGATCGAAATGTTCGGCAGAAATATTTTCCCCCGGGTCGGAGATATCCCGTACCTGTTAACCTTGGGCCCCTACCAGTTCTACTGGTTCCGCCTGCGCAGGATTTGAGATCTGAGAACTAAGAACTGCGAACTGAAAACTGGTATTTGAAGTCAGCCGCCAGCGAGGCAAAGATTGTCCGAGGAAAGCATTCTTACCGATGAGTTTCTCCGCCAGCTGATTAACGTCGGCGAGGCGGACATCCTCGTCGGCGTGCCGACCTATAACAATGCCGCGACCATCGGCCACGTAGTGCAAACCATTCGTGCCGGACTGCTGAAGTATTTTCCCCGCGAGCGCGCCGTAATCGTCAACGCCGACGGTGGCTCGCGCGACCAGACCCCGGACCTGGTACGAGGTGCCTCGATCAACGACCTCCAGGTTTCTGGCGACATTCACGCCCTGCGTACTTTGCACAGCATCAGCTCACAATATCTGGGAGAACCCGCCACCGGTACGGCTCTGCGCACTATTCTGGCTTCCGCGGAACTGCTGCGCGCCTCCGCCTGCGCAGTGGTTTCACCCGACTCCACCACCATCGAACCCGACTGGATCGAACGCCTGCTGCGTCCCGTCTACCAGGGAACCTACGATTTCGTCACACCCCTCTACCGGCGCCACAAATTCGACGGCCTGCTGATCCGCAACCTGGTCTATCCCATGACTCGCGCCTTCTATTGCAAGCGGGTCAAAGAGCCCTATGCCTCGGAATTCGCCTTCTCCGGCCAGCTGGGCAATCATTTTCTGGGACAGGAAATCTGGACCCACGAAGCCGGCCGCACGGGCACGGAAATCTCCCTTACCATCTCCGCCATCACCGGAGGTTTCCGGTTGGCGCAGACTTTTCTGGGTGCCAAACCCCACCTGGACGCCCGTTCCGCCGATCTGGTCGCCGCCATGCGCCAAACCGTGGGCGCTCTGTTCTGGTCCCTCGAGCCCAACTTCCAGCTCTGGAGCACCCACGCCGATTCGCAGAACATCCCCACCCTGTCCCCCGGTCAGGAAGTAACCCTGGAGCCGCTGCGCATCAACCGCAAGCGCCTGCTGGGAATGTTCCACTCCGGCGTCGCCGAACTGGAGCCCGTGCTCAAACAGATTCTTTCTCCCCCAATAATTTCCGAGCTGCAAAGAATCGCCGCCCTCGGGGAAGACGAGTTTTCCTACGGCGACGAACTCTGGGCTCGCACCGTCTACGAATTCGCCGCTTCGTATCACAAGTCGGTCATCAGCCGGGACCACATTGTCCAGGCTCTGGCTCCTCTTTATCGGGGAAGGGCATTTACGTTTCTGGTCGAGAACCGCGAATCCTCGGGTGAGGAAATAGAACAGAACGTGGAAAACTTTTGCCTGACGTGCGAGCGTCTAAAGCCGTCCCTGGTCGAACTCTGGAACGGAAGGAAGTGAGGTCACAATGCGGGAAATGATTGTGAACGAATTGAGTCAGGCCACGCAGGAACTGATCCGCGAATTCGCGCGCTTCCTGCCCCGCCTGCTGGTGATGCTGATCGTCGTGCTCGTAGGCTGGGTCATCGCCTACCTGGTCAAGTGGATCCTGCGCAGCATTCTTCGTTTGGTAAAGTTCGACAAGCTCTCCGAGGGAGCCGGCGCCGCTCAACTGCTGAATAAAGCCGCGCTGCCATCCTCCACCGAACTGGTCAGCCGCTTCGCCTTCTGGCTGGCCTGGCTCGGCTTCGTTCTGCTCGGCATCAGCGCCCTCGGCATTCTGGGCATGCAGGAATATGTGACTCGCTTTTTCGTGTTCCTGCCACGCCTGATCGTGGCCGTGTTCTTTCTGTTCTTCGGATTGCTCGCGGCCAGCTTCTTCTCCCGCGCGGCTCTGCTCTGGGCGGTCAACACCGACATGCCCTCCCCGCGCCTGCTGAGTTCCTCGGTCCGTATCCTGATCACCATTTTTACCGCGTCGGCGGTCTTCGAGGAACTGGGCTTGGCGGATTCGACCATGCTTCTGGCCTTTGCCATCGTGATGGGAGCCGTGATGCTGGGCTTGGCCATCGCCTTCGGCATCGGCGGTCAGCACCTGGCGCGGAGATTTCTGGAAGCCCGCTTCGCTCCCGAAAAGAAAGAGGCAAAGGACCGCGAAGACGAGCTATCTCCGCTTTAGTCACTCGCGGAGAGAAAGGTGGGCAGCAAGAACTGTGTAAGCCCGGGTCTCCGACCCGGGCAGGGCAGGGCAAAGACCCGCCTTCTCGCCGCGACGGCCTCAGCCGCAGCGGTGCCTGCCAAGGTGAAGTGAGCGATCGCCATGCTGACCAGCCCAGTTCCGGAAGAGTCCCTTCTCGTCGCGGTGCGCACCGCCCTGCCTTCCATCCTGCCGGAGTTCCTCATGCAGCGCCGCTGGTTTGGCGGCAAGGCCCGCACGATCCAGTCGGTCGAAGTTTCGGACGTCGTTCCTTTTTTCCCCGACACGCTCCGTTCCTACTTCATTCTGGCGAACGTCCACTACGCCGGCGGTCCCGCCGAGACCTATGACATTCCTCTGATCCGCGGATCGGGCGAGCACGCATCCGAGCTGAGATTTCGACCAGCAAGCTTCGCCGAAGATATTGTGCTGCACGACGCTTTGACGGATGAGCAATTTCTCGCCTCCCTCCTGGACGCGATCGCACAAGGTCTTTCCTTTCCCGGAGCGAACGGGGAGGTACGCTCTGTTTCGACAAAAGCCCTTCGTCCCCTGTGGCAGCCATCACAAGGCCCGCTCAAGCCAGCGCTGGTGAGAGCGGAGCAGAGCAATAGCTCGGTCGCCTATGGCGATCGCCTGATGCTCAAGATATTCCGCCGTGTGGAGGAAGGGCTGAACCCGGACCTTGAGATCGGCTCATTTCTGACCGAGCACTCTTCGTTTCGCCATGTGCCTCCTGTGGCGGGCCATCTCGATTATTTCAGCGCGCAGGGAAAACGAACCTCGCTGGGCGTGCTACAGGGCTACGTGGCCAATCAAGGGGACGCCTGGCAGTTCACGCTGCGGGCACTCGCGAAATACTACGAAAGGGCGGATCGATCGGATAGCTTTCCCGAGGACGAATTGCCTCACGCGCCGATTCTCGAGCTATCCGGTCGGGCGATTCCCGAAGAAGCGAAGCAAGGCATCGGCTCCTATCTGGATGCGGCTGCGCTGCTGGGAAGACGGACGGCTGAGCTTCATCTGGCCCTGGCGTCTGCGTTTCAAGCTCCGGATTTCACGCCTCAGCCTTTCTCGGAAGCGGATCAGCGCGCCTTCGTGAACTCTGCTGTTGATCTCTTGACCGCTAACTTCGACCTGCTACGCCGTAGTCAGGAAAACCTGGATCACATCCGGCGGGAAGCGGAACGCGTTCTCCATCTTGAAGCCAGCGCCCGCGAGCGTTTTCAGCTTTTCGGCCGGACGAAGCTCTCGGCCATGCTCACACGCATCCACGGCGACTATCATCTCGGCCAGGTTCTCTACACCGGCAGCGACTTTGTGATCATTGATTTCGAAGGTGAGCCCGCCCGCTTACTGGCGGATCGGCGCAAGAAACGCTCGCCAGTTCAAGATGTGGCTGGGATGCTGCGCTCTTTTCACTACGCCGCCTATGCGCCGCTACTGCGGCAAGCGGAATCCGGCACGATGGGCAATGAGAAATTGCAGACTCTGGGAAACTGGGGCCGCTACTGGCAAGAATGGGTTTCAGCGGCTTTCCTGAAGGCCTATCTCGAACTCACAGCAAACTGCTCGTTCATTCCCAAGAATCGTGATGAGTTGGCCCTGATGCTGGATGCGTATCTGCTGGACAAGGCCGTCTACGAACTCGGATATGAGCTCAACAATCGCCCATCCTGGCTCGGGATTCCACTGGACGGCATCGCGCAGCTTCTTCAGCCACCGCAACATTGATCGACTGTCGGGCGTTTTTTGTTGGTACGCCGTGCTGGAGCAGCGCCTCAGGGTACGTGTGAGCGAGTTTTAAAGAATAGGACGGAGCCGCCGCAACCCAGCCGCGAAGCGGCGAAAGAATGCAGCTCAGGCGTAAGCCCTGGGTGAACGTGGGCAAACGAGCAGGCCCAGAAGGGGCGGAAGAAAGGTTCTAACGCACTTCACCACCGCATCGAGGAAGGTACAGATCACACCGCTTTTAGCTCGAACGCTGAGCTTCACATACGGTCGGCGCTTTCGCCTTTGTGGTCCATCACTTCTGCGCTTCTCCCCGGGCTTGCGCCCGGGGCTGAAATCTTGCGCCGCTTCGCGGCTTTGGCCTCAGCTCGCGGCCCGGCTGCTTCTGCCAAATGCCTTCTGGATCAGTGTATAGCGAGCGGCTCCCATAATTCCGCAATCGTCATTCAGGACGATCTTGACCGGCATGTCTTCGAGCAATCCCCGCATGCGTCCCTTGCTCAGGAAGGACTCAATGAAGATCGGATCTTTCATTTTGGCCAGGTTCCTGGCGGCAATAATGCCGCAAACGAAAATGCCGCCGGTGGACATGAAATTCAGCGCGTAGTCTCCCGTCTTGGCTCCGTAAGCGCTGACAAAAACCGACATGGTTTGATCGCAGATGGGCGCTTTGTTTGCCTGAGCCATTTGCGAGATCAGCGCCGGAGCGTCCGGCGCTTTCTCCATCTGTTCTTTCAGCCAGGCGGGCTCTTCTGCTTTGGTAGTGTCGCGAAGAAAGTCGTAGATATTCTTGATACCCGGCCCGGAAAGAATTCGCTCACTGCTCACGTGGCCGTACTTCTTTAAAATGTAGCGGAACAATTCCACTTCCAGATCGTTCCTGGGCGCGAAGTCGGTATGGCCACCCTCGCACGCGAAAGGGTGGTGCCGGAACCCGTCCCAATAAAGGCCGGCCACGCCCAGGCCGGTTCGCGCCGAAATGACTGCCCGATTTCCCTCCGCGTCTTCCAGGCCCTCGCGCAGCGTGACTACGTCTTTTGACTCCATGGCATCGACGCCGTAGGCATAAGCTTCGAGATCATTGATCAGTCCCACAGAATTCAGCCTGAGTTGCTGCGCCAGTTCGCGTGAATCAATGGTCCAGGGAAGGTTCGAAATCTTGCTGCGCCCCCTGCGCACCGGGCCCGCCACGCCAAAACACGCGGTGTGTACGGGAATTCCTTCCGTCTTGATAAAATCCGCGACGATCTCCGCCAATCCGCCGTGTTCCTGGCTGGGATAGGTTTTTTCGATCACGCGTTGCAGTTTGGTGCCTTCAGTTTCGAAGGCCGCCAGTCGAGTGCGCGTTCCGCCGATGTCGCCTGCGAGAATCATGGTTCGATTTTCCTCCATTGCCGGCCGTCGCGGGCCAGCAATTCCTCAGAGTCCGACGGTCCCCAGGCGCCTGACGGATAGTTGGGAAATCTGCGCGGGGGCAAGGCCTGCCAGACATCCAGGACGGGGTCCACGATGCTCCACCCGGCTTCCACCATGTCCGCGCGCTGGAAAAGAGTTGCGTCACCGATCATGCACTCATAGAGCAGAACTTCATACCCCGTATACGCGTCGGCACCGAAGTATTTGGAGTATTCAAAACTCATGTCCACCGATCCTACGCGCAACACGGGGCCGGGGACCTTGGCGCCAAAGCTCAACGAGATGGCTTCCACCGGCTGAATTTGGATAACCAACTGGTTCGAATGGTTGTGTACCGGAGCGTTGCGGAATATCTCGAACGGAGTACGTTTGAATTGAATCGTGATCTCGGTGTGGCGCTGCGCCAGCCGTTTTCCGGTGCGTATATAAAATGGCACGCCCGCCCATCGCCAGTTGTCGATATTCAGTTTCAAGGCCAGGAAAGTCTCGGTCCGTGATTCCGGAGCTACCCCGGGCTCGGAACGATAGGCGGCGACTCTTTCGTTCCCGATCATTCCTTCGCCGTACTGGCCGCGCACGCTGGAATGGAGCACATCTTCGGAGTCCAGCGGCTGCACCGCCCGCAAAATCTTGGCTTGCTCATTCCGCACCGCATCGGCATGAAAAGATACCGGCGGCTCCATGGCCGTCAGGCTCAGCAGTTGCATCATGTGATTGGGAACCATGTCGCGCAGCGTGCCTGCAGTGTCGAAGTATCCGCCGCGTTGTTCCACCCCGACCGTTTCGGCATTCGTGATCTGCACATGATCGATATATCGGCGGTTCCAGATGGGCTCGAAGATGGCATTGTCGAAGCGGAACACCATGATGTTCTGCACCGTCTCTTTGCCCAGGTAATGGTCGATGCGGTAGATCTGGTTTTCCGTCAGTACAGCTTTGATATCGCGATTCAAGGTCTTGGCGGAGTCGAGGTCGTGACCGAAAGGTTTTTCGATTACCACTCTCCGCCAGTGTCCATTGTCCTGGGTTGAGAGCCCAGCCTTGCCCAGTTGCTGTACGATTTGCGCAAAAAATTTGGGCGCAGTCGCCAGATAGAACAGATAGTTCGCTTCCGTGCTGTGCTCCCGGTCCACCGTGGCAAGCCGCGCTGCCAGGGTCGCATAAGTGGACGGGTCGGCGAAGTCGCCACGCTGATAGTAGAGCCGCTGCGTGAACCACGCCCACGCTTCCGTGCCGTGGTCTTCGGGTTGCAAGAAGCCGGTGACTTGATCGCGAAACTTCTCCGGACTCAAATCGTCGAAGGATACGCCCACCACCGCAAAATTACCGGGGAGCAGTTTGGCCTTGGCCAGGTTAAAGAGCGCCGGAACCAGCTTGCGCTTGGTCAGATCGCCCGAAGCCCCGAAGAGCACCATCACGCAGGGACCGGCAGCCTTGCCGATTTGTTCCTGCTCCGCCTGCCGGTTTACTGGTGCTGCGGTCGCCATGTGTCTTCCACCTGCTCGATGGGATTAACTGAGGGCATTCCGAGTGCGGTTGTAGGATACCGCAAGTACATACTCAGAATCTTGGAGGGCCTCGCCGCCTGCGTAGGTACGGGTGTCCCCACCCGCCCGGCGGAGCGAAGCTCCGCGGTTCTGACTGGCGCCAAGCCAGGACAATCCCGGCGAGCTGTGCCCGCCCAGACGAGGACGTCTGGGTCTACGTGGTTATCCTCTTTGTCCGGTATAATCCACAATTCCGCTTGGATGTCCGATTGCAAAAGAGGTGGAATGAGAGTTCGGCCCGGAATTGAGTTGGCCAGCCTATCCGATGTGGGTTGCCAGCGTGAAAACAATGAAGACCGCTATTCCTATTGGGAACCGGCTGACGATCAGCAGTTCCCGCTGAAGGGCCGGCTGGCCATTGTAGCGGACGGCATGGGCGGATATGAAGGCGGTCAGGAAGCCAGCCGGATCGCCGTTGAGACCATCGAAGCCGTGTATCGGGACGGGATCATGGGTGGTCCCCGCTCCTGGCTGGTGGAGGGTTTTCAAACCGCGCACAGTCGCATCCAGGAGTACGCTGTCAACAACCCGGACCTGCAGGGCATGGGGACGACCTGCACCGCGATCGCCCTGATCGACCGTGTGCTCTACTATGGCCACGTCGGCGACAGCCGGTTGTACCTGGTACGTGACTCTTCCATTGCACGGGTTACGCAGGACCACTCTTACGTGGGCCGTCTGGTCGCCACCGGTGTTATTCGCGCCGAGGAAGCCGAAACGCATCCCCAAAGGCATATCCTGACGGCCGCGCTGGGCGCGGGTAACACTCTCACGCCGGATTCTCCCGAACAGCCGGTTTCGCTCCAGTCAGGCGACGTGCTGGTGCTCTGCACCGATGGCTTGTGGGGCCTGCTGCAAGATCAGGAGATTCAGGACATCGTTACCGGGAAAAGCTGCGACGAGATATGCCGCGCGCTGGTTGAGACGGCAAAAAAACGCGGTGGTCCCGACAACATCACGGTACAAGTACTCCGCCTCACGTAAATAATGCCCGTGTGGTCGCGGGCGACTCTCCCGGGTGTCATTTCTCCGGAACCCACAACCGCAGATCAGAAAAGACGATACCCGGCATCCAAATAAACCCTAGTAACACGATAGGGTTTTATGGCATTATTCCGGGACCATGAAAATCTCCCAGAAAGGTCTTTATGCCCTGCAGGCCATGATGATGCTGGCCCGGCACTACAATCAGGGAGCCATCCGGATTCGCGACATTGCCTATGAAGAGGTGCTTCCCGAAAAGTTCCTGGAACTGATTCTGCTCGAGTTGAAGAACGCCCGCATCGTGGAGAGTGTACGCGGAGCCAAAGGCGGATACCGGTTGCGCCGACCGCCTTCCGAAATTCATCTCAGCGAAATCATTCGCCTGATCGACGGCCCCCTTGCCCCGTTTGGGGATGCGGAGCAGCTCCGCAGTCTGATTCATCGTGACATCGAGCATCGCGCCCTGTATCAGGTGTTTCTTGAAGTGCGCAATGCGGCGGCCAAAATCCTGGAGCACACAACCCTCGCCGACATCGCCGGCCCGGACTTCCCGAAATCGCGAAAACGCCAGCGCAAGAAGCCGGGCGGAGACGCCAGCGTCCTGCCCATGGTCGTTCACGGAGACCTTCGCAGAGGCAAGAATGAGTAGGCTGTTGCCAGCGCCTGAACCAGGTCACTTGTTTCCGCGATCCGAGCGTCGAATTTCTCCACTGCAACGCGAGCAATCGTTCGTGTCTTTCCGGGTCGCGCTTGACAGCACCTTTCACGATGCGATAGACCAGAGGTCTCGAACTAGAGTAGACAAGGGCTCACGGCGGGCCTGTTCATGCACAGCCCCCTGCCGCTCTCGATCCCTGCCAGAGCCTTCTACAGGCTGTTGTTGTCCTCACAACTAGCTGGCTAGCAGTTCAATCCCACGGATCCGCACAGGAGCGTCACATGCGTACACCGCATCTATGCACCGCTGTTCTTGCCATTTTGTTGGTTGCCCGCCTGTCAACCGCACAGGAGATCACAGTCGCGGCTGCGGCCGACCTGCAATTTGCATTTCAGGACGTGGCCACCCGCTTCGAGAAAGACTCGGGCAAACACCTCAAGCTGATTTTCGGATCCTCGGGCAATTTCTTTGCCCAGATACAAAACGGCGCGCCTTTTGACGTGTTTTTCTCCGCCGACATCGACTATCCCAAACGGCTGGAGGCCGCTGGTCTGGCCGAGCCCGGGACTCTTTATCCGTACGCCACCGGGCAAATTGTTCTGTGGGTTCCCAACGACTCAAAGCTCGACCTGAGTCACGGACTGCAAGTCCTGCTCGACCCCGGCGTTCGCAAGATCGCCATAGCCAATCCCGAGCACGCGCCCTACGGAAGGGCAGCCGTCGCCGCCCTGCGGCACGAAAACCTTTACGACAAGGTTTCCGCCAAGTTCGTGCTCGGCGAGAACATTTCGCAGACAGCAACGTTCGTCGTGTCGGGCAGCGCGGACGTCGGCATCGTGGCCCTTTCCCTGGCTCTGGCTCCGTCCATGAAGGAGAAGGGAAGATACGTCGAAATCCCGACTGACGATTATCCCGCCATCGAGCAGGGAGCGGTGATCCTGAAGTCGTCGCCGAACAAGGAAATTGCACGCCAACTTCTTGCTTTCCTGAAAACTGCGGCGCTGCAAGACCTGTTGCGAAGTTACGGCTTTTCAATTCCCGCTGCCGCGGCAGCGGGCCGCTAGTTGAGCAGCGGGAGGAGTGTGCAGGCGCTTTAGCACAGCACGAAGGGTGGAGCAGCGCTTTAGCGCTGCATTAAAGGCCATCCTTTTACCGGCGGCTTTAGCGCTGAGGTACATGAACAATTTTTGTCGGCGAGTTCGAACAACGTTGAGCAGAATCCCAAAGAAAAGGAAAGCGAAAAATGAAACGCCTCTTATGGTTCACGGTATTGATTTTAATTAGCGGAGCCCTGGCCCAGACCGGCGCTCCCCCCAAAGCCTCGCCCCCTAAAGCTGCGCCCAAGAAGGCTGCCACTCCAGCGCGGGTCACCGCAAAGGAAGTGCAAGAACTTCGCGACGCCCTGGCCGCCCAGCAGAGGCAATCCGAGGAGCAGCGCCAGCAGTTGGATCAGATCAAGTCCCAACTGCAGCAACTGCTGGACACAACCCGGCAAGCCGATGCCTCCGCCCAGAAAGTGCAGGGCAACGCCGAACAGGCGCAGACGACCGCGACTCAAGCCCAGCAATCAGCCGCCGAAGCCCAGCGCCTGGCAGGCCAGGCTTCCAGCAGCGCCACGGAAGCGAAAACGGCGTTGGCGGTGGTCGAAACCAAATCCAAAGAGGAAGATAAGAGAATCAGCGCTCTGCAAGACGTCCTCGGCCGCTTCCGCTTCAGCGGTGACATCCGGGTGCGAGGGGAAGACATTTTTCAGGATTGCCCGGCTTGCGTCACCCGCAATCGCGCCCGCCTTCGCGTCCGCTTCGGTCTCGAGGGCCGCCTGAACGAGAACTTTCTCGGAGGCTTCGCCCTGGCCACAGGTTCGCTGGGCGACACGACCTCGGCGAATGAAACTTTGACCAATTTCTTCGAAAGAAAAACCATCGGTCTGGACCGCGGATATATCACCTTCAATCCCATCGCCGCCAAGTGGCTCTCGATCACCGGAGGCAAATTTGCCTACACCTGGACCCGCACCTCGCTCAGCCTCGACCCCGACATCAACCCCGAGGGCTTCAACCAGAAACTTTCCTGGGACCTCAACACACCCTTTCTGAAGAACTTTACGGTTCAAGCCATGCAACTGCTCTACAACGAAGTCGCGAAGGGTGACGACTCCTTCGCCCTGGGCGGCAACGCTTCCGCAACGTTTAAATTCGGGCCCCTGACGACCACTCCGTCATTTACCTTGATTGACTGGGGCTTCCCGGATGCCATCTTGAACGCATCCGCCTTCGCCACCCAGGCCACGACCAGTGGCAACCCGGCCATTCCTATCCCGGGCGAGGGCCCGGGTTGCGCCACAGGTTCCCTTCTGTCCAGCGTTCCGCCATGCGCCATCGCCTCAAACGGAATGACCAACGCCACCATCGTAGACGCCAAAGGACAACGGCATTTCCTCTCCGGATACGAATATGCCGACGTCATTCTCAATAACCAGTTGAAAACCGGACTGGCCCGCTTTCCCCTTAACCTGATGCTGGAATATGAAACCAATCTCAAGGCGGCCAATCATCCCCTGGACTCCAAGGGGAACGTCATTACCAGCATTGGTTCGCAAAACCAGGCGTATCTCGGAGAAATCAGCATCGGCCAGATCAGGAACAAGAATGATCTTCAATTTGGCTATGGCTTCTGGCGCTCCGGGCAGGACTCCATTCTGGCCACCTTCTCTGAGAGCGAGCAACGCGCGGCAACCAACATCCTGGAACACCGCGTCTTCGCCTACTGGCGGCTCCGGTCGAACGTTGTGGCCCAATACAACGCGTGGATCGGACGCACCCTGAACTCCAACCTGCAGCACGCCGTGTTGGCGCCCGGAGTAAATCCTGGGCAGACGGAGGCGTTTCTTGTGCGTCACCAGTTTGACCTGATTTATTCCTTCTGAACTGGTCGTTGTGAAGAAAGCCGGGCGCCGGCGAGAGTCGGCGCCTTTCTTCTGCCACGGCCCACTCTGGGATCGAATGCCGTGTCTGCTAGAATCCAACCGCACAGCCGGGGAAACCGAGCCAAAGGAGTGCGCAATTGGCCGTTCTGGTGGTTGGCGGAGCAGGATACATCGGCAGTCATGCTGCACATGCCCTCAAGCGGCGGGGCTACGAAGCCATCGTGTATGACAATCTGGTCGCGGGTCACGCAGAACTTGCCAAGGGCTTCGAACTGATCGAAGGAGATATCGCCGACAGCGCGAAGCTCGCTCCGGTGCTGCGCCGGGTCGATGCAGTCATGCACTTCGCCGCCCATGCCTACGTCGGCGAGTCGGTGATCAATCCCAGAAAGTATTTCCAGAACAACGTACTGGGCGGGATTTCCCTCCTGAACGCAGTCCTCGACTCCAAGGTACGCAAATTTATCTTCTCTTCGAGTTGCGCGGTTTACGGTATTCCGGCAAAAGTGCCCATGACCGAGGATCTGCCGCGCGTCCCGGTGAATCCCTACGGCATTACAAAGTTAATTTTTGAGCAGGCCCTCGAGGCCTACGGACCTGCCTACGGGCTGGGCTATGTGAATCTTCGCTACTTCAATGCCGCCGGCGCCGACGAAAACGGAACCACCGGGGAAATGCACAGCCCTGAAACCCATCTCATCCCCTCAGCCTTTGAGGCCATTCGCGGACAGCGCCCGGCGCTCCAAATCTTCGGCGACACCTACCCCACGCCCGACGGTACCTGCATTCGCGACTACATCCACGTCAGTGATCTGGCCGAGGCCCACGTGCTGGCGCTGGAGTATCTCGCCGGAGGAAAATCGGCGGCCCTCAATCTGGGAACCGGTCGAGGCTATTCCGTGCGCGAGATCCTTTCCGCCATCAAGCGCGTAACCGGCCACGACGTGCCCAGCCGGATGGCGCCGCCCCGCGCCGGAGACCCCGCGGAACTGGTGGCCGATCCATCGCGGGCGGAGAAGCTGCTGAACTGGAAGGCAAAACGTTCGCTGGATGACATTGTCGCAACCGCCTGGAAATGGGCCGAACGCCCTGAGTCCAAATCGAAGTGACAAATAGCAAAGCGCTACCGACCCAGCGTCCAGGAGGCTGGAAGGACGCTACGGTAGCGCTGCTTGTAGTTGGCCTGAACTGTCAAAAAGCTTAGGCCGAAGTCTGCACCAATCCTAGTGCATTGTCTGATACCCCGACCGGGACGACTCTGAAGGTCTGCTTCGTGATCTCTAGTGTCCTTCGTGGTTCAAGCCTTGGTTTGATCTTTCAACATCAATACGTTGGCGGCTTTTGTTAAAGCAGTTTGCAAGCCCTGCAGATGCCGCTCTTCGGTCAGATAGCTGATCACCATCATGCGCAGGACGCTCTGGCCTCGAACCAGGGTTTCAGAAATCCAGCGCCTTCCATCGCGAGTGACTTCTTCTACGATACTGTCGTGGGCCGCCGCCAGTTGCTGTGGACTGAGCTCGATCTTCAGACGGAAAGTTACGATGGGGAGAGTCTGCGGCACAGCCAGCTCGAAGTCTTCCGAGGTCTCAATCCAGTCGACAAAGCTCCGGGCCAGCTTGAGTTGACGATCGATCAGTTCCTCATATCCCTGGCGACCGTGTACGCGAAGCGTCAGCCAAAGCTTGAGCGAGTTCATGCGCCGCGTCCATTGTGTGCTGATGCGCGAATTGTCCGGCAACTGCGCGCCCGCAGCTTTCGGCATGTAAGGCGCAGCCACAGAAAACGCCCGCTCCAGAATCTGGGGATGACTGGTAAGGATCACGCCGGCCGCAAAGGGCATCGCC
>WNFE01001419.1_pt1 | contig 17284 bp, 17 predicted proteins | sample 5400451 | NCBI WGS metagenome assembly WNFE01 (sample SAMN13153344, study PRJNA577476) | soil metagenome | isolation source: 200 cm saprolite under Douglas fir tree site 2 hole 2 | place: USA:California | collected 2015-04-18
TCTCGACCATTCGCTCAAAATCGGGCCATGTGGGTGGTCCTAGCTCCCGGACTGAGAATCGCGCCGCGGATTTTTCCCCGTGCTTCGTGCGGGACCCCGAGTCGCCCTGCGAGTCTGCACTTCGGGTTGTGGTCAATTTCTTCAAAACCCGGACATCCACGCTCTCTCAAATTTGTGAGCATGACTCAGCTAGAGGACCTCTCCTCCAAGACCTACCCCGTGCAATCTTAAAGACCTCTCGGCTTGAAGTGTTCATGAACATGAAAATCGTGCTCGACGACCAGGTTACGGAACGGTCGGTGCGCGCAGACCTGGCGTGGGAACTGTTCTTCAGGTCGAAGACGGAGATGCCGAAGGGACATGGTGAACCTTTGCTCCCTTTCGCCAACTGGTTCTGGGACGAGATGGGCCAGAGGGCAGGACGGCTCATGAAGTATTCGAAGGGGGAGGCAACGGTCACAATTCCTCCCTTGGCTCCTGAAGCCTTGGACTTCGTGGTGCGCCTGGCATCGTTCTGGGCTCTCGAGGTCTATCTGAGGAAGAGAGGGTCTCTGTCGGGGAACATGTGGAGGAGGCCTGTGGTGAACGTTCTCGACGATGACACCCTTGAAGGAGCCGAGCGCCTGTTGACTTCAAGGAAGGAAACGGGCTCGATCGACAGGTTCCTGATGCCGCTCCTCGGGCCTGGCCGCGCCTTCTTCAGGGTCAGACTGGTCGAGAAGGACGAGAGCGCTGCCCGATTCCACAGCCATTCCCACGTGGACGAATATTACCTGATCCTCAGCGGGAAGGGAACGCTGAGATACAATGGTTCGGAGACAGAGGTGAAAGCAGGGGACCTAATCGGCAAACCGGCCGGGCCAGAGGTCGCTACGCAACTCATTGCCGACCGAGGGGAGCGACTCAGAATACTCGACATGGAGGTCTGGCACGACCGGGCTCAAGTCTCCAAAGATATCATAGTCAACCCAGACCTCAAGGAGCTCCTATTGAGCGGGTCGGGGTGGGGCGCCATCGTTCCAGAAGAGTCCCTGATTACGCCCGAGGATTTCTTCTGCCACTACGACCAAGGATACAAGAGGACGAAGGAAGGAGGGTGGGTCCCGTCGAAGAACCGAGGCCACAAGCGGACACGCGAGAAGTGATCATACTTGGCTCCCACGACATCATCTGATGCTGTGGTTATAGCCAGATGGTCTCGGGTAGGCTCTGGAAGTGCAGGTCTCCAGTAACTACTTTAGCTCCATGCAGTCTGGCCGCTCCCAGGACGAGACCGTCGAAAAGACTAGGCGTACGCAGCCTTCTCTTCCGTGCCTCTTCGACAAGCTCTAGGTAGGCCTTCGACGCGGATATGGCAAGTTCCGGAGTTATGGGCAGCACGTGAGACGCTCCTTGCACGGCCGACAGCCTCTCTCTAACTAGCCTTTCAGGAATCTTCTCACGGAGATATTTCCTAGAAAGCTCGGCTAGGACCGTGTCGGGAGTCAAGGCCTCGTCAGCCGACTCGATGAGCCCCTTCACGCGGCGGCCTTTTACACTTCCGAGAAACAGTTCGACCCAAGCGTATGAATCGACTAGAATCCTCACCGGTCTTCTCCTCTATCCTCAGCCGCGAACGGCCGAACCCGGCCCTTGTCAGCCCCGAAAGCACCGGCCAGAATCTTCCTCCGGTGGCTCTTGATTAGCGTCCTGACAGTCTCGTCAATGCTCCTCGCCTTCATCTCCTCCCTCAAACGCTCCAGATTGGTGAGAGTGTCCCGTGAAACCTTCACGGTAGTATCCGAGCCCAAGATGTATACCAGTATACCTTTACACTATTCTACCTATTTAACCTAGCCTTAGAGATTCATTCCGTTCATAAGTCTACAGGAACAATATCATCGACTACGGACCACCTTTCGCATCACCCATTTGCTTGATCCCAATTGACCGAGCGGACTGAACCCGAGATCTGTGAACATTTTGTGGGTTCCACCCCATAGGAATGAGCTTGAGTATGGTTTTCTCTGGTATCGATCGGATATCCGTCGACCGTCCCACCCCCTTTCGCAGCGATCAAGCGAAGTGCGCCTTCCAACGCGGCCCTCGCAACTCCCTCCCGTCTATGATCGCGGTCGACGAAGAAGCACGTAACCCTCCAGTCAGGCGGAGCCACATCCAACTTGCCGTATCCGCTCATTCGGCTCGGTAGCTCTAGAGGGGGTCCGAACTGACACCAGCCAACAATATCCCGCCCCTCGTAGACGAGGGCCGAGTGGGACCGATTTTCTCGGACAAGTTTCTCTTTGAGTGCCTTGTGCTTTCCAGCCCACTCTTTCTCCTCGCTGCGCTTGAGGTGGAATGCGGTGCACCAGCAGCCACCCCAGACTCCAGTGTGCTTCTCGACCACCCGCACAAAGTCCGGCCATGTCGGGGATCCTAGCTTAAGGACTGAGAATCGTGTCGTAGGTTGTCTCTTCTGCTTCGTGTGAGACGATAGATCGCGCTCCGAGGCGACACGCTGGCTCGTCAGTTTTTTCATTACTCCTATTCTCACCCTTTTCATCATTGAAAATATCTTTCGATTGTTCTTCTGTGTCTAGATCTTCATCGTCGGGGATGAGCTCCGCTCGAGACATTGCCCTCGGATCCTTTGGATTACGCTCGGAGCAGTTTGTTGCTGAACAGGAGGCTTCTCAGCTACGACCCCCGCGTGCTGTCCTGGTGTAAAAGTGTCAGAACTGCGTGGTTTATCGATCCAAGAGAAATTGGTGCACGATGGTTACTTGAGTTTGGCGCCGCAGGAGTCGCAGAACTTGGATCCCTGGCGGGCCGCATGACCGCATTTTCTGCATGTAACACCCATAGCCGTACCTAGAGCTGGTCCGAAAGAAGCGTTTGCGACGGATCCACCCGAGAACGGTGTTTGATATCGCGCAATGTTCGACTGGATAACTCCGAATGCCTTCTCAGCATCTGAATTAGGCAGGTTATCTAGAACAAACGGCTTACCGGTTGATTTGAACTGGGTTTTGATGGATGATCTGAGCGCGCCCTTGTCGAGAGTCGGCGTGGCCAGGTCAGTATACGGGAAACCTGGACTGTGTCTCTTCCGAAGAAGGCGATTGGGCTGTCGTAGGATTATCCGCTCGTTGGTAAGGACCACCGAATCCACATTGATCCTAGGATGGTAGATCTTCGTCTTAATGAAAAGTTGGACCTCTTCCCCTGGTCCAAGTCCCTTAATTACGTCGCGAGGTACGTTACCCATTTAGCCACTTCACGCGCTGGATACCGCTGTGAAAATATAAGCTTATCATCTCAAATTTTATCCGACACAGATATCCATGTCTACCCATTTTCACTTCAAAGCAGAGCTAGTCATCTAAGTTTCCCGGATGCGCGGAATCAATGTCGCCGTATTCTCGCCAGAATCAAGCCACTTCTGCTTTCCAAACTCCCAGGCTAGAAAATGCGCGATGAGCTGTCTTCCGTTCGAGACCCTAGGTCGCCCTTCGAGCCTTCATCCGGAGAAGTTATCTCTTTTATGATTCGGATGTCCACGCCTTGTCAAGTTTGCGATTATGACTCATCGGAGAGAATTCTTCCACTGTCTCGGAACGCGAGCCGTGTATACGACTTCCTTGGCTCCGAGAAATTCTGCCAGCCGCTCTATCGTCTCTGCGATCTTCGACGCGACCTCTTTGTCGCCTGGTGTGCCGGGCTCCGCATGCACTGAATTGATCAGGAGCTTCTCGTCCTCCCGGTTTATGCGCATGTCAGTTCTACCTATCAGCCTATCACCCCAGAGGATGGGTAGGACGAATGTTCCGAATTTCCGTTTCTCTACTGGGAGGAACTGTTCGTGGACGTAGTCGAAGCCGAATAGTCTGTTCGTTCTCTCTCTGCGGACGATCAGATTGTCGAATGGAGCCAGCAGAGACATCCGCGGTTGCCAGGCGTCAGAATTCATAGATTCAAGGAGCTCCAAGTCCTGATCGTGGATGTATCGCTCATCTCTAAGCCCGAGCTCTGCGACGGTTACTCGATGTATCAGAGATTCCTTCACTAGGCGTTCTAGCGCGTTCGTTAGTTTCTGATATCGACCGCGGACGAAATAGTAGTGAATCTCGCGAGGGGAAGCAGTGCCGAGAGCCTGATTGCTCTCTGGGCAGCCTCAAGTTCGAACTCTTCCTCCCATAACTCCGTTCTCTTCGTCCAGCTCGGGAGGAATCTTTCGGAGAGGCCCCAGATGTTCTGGCTCCCCTCATGGCCTACGATCATCACCCCTCCGCTCATCTGCATGTGAGAGAGCATATGGGAGACATCGCTTCTAGACGTCCATCCGTCCGGATTTCTCTTCGTCTTTGTGTAGTCTTTGAATTGGGCGAGTTGTAATGGTCCGTTCTTGAGCTGATCTACTATTCTCTTCCGCAGTTCTGCGTTCTCGGCCAGGAATTTTCTGGCTCTAACTCTCTGTCCTCCCCAGGATTTTGTGAGAGATTCTGGATATCTCTTCATCGGTGAATAGTAGAGTGGATAGTCTTCGGGTAGGACGATCATGGCCATGGGTGCCCAGTGTTGGAAGAGCTTCTTCTCGTCCCAGAGCAGTCTGTCTAGGTCCGACAGCCGGAAATTGCCGAGCCTGCTCCAGAGTGAGATGATGTGTGACGGTGCGATTGCGGCTATTGGATCCCACTGAACATATGCCAAGTCCCGCACAACGGAAAGGATGTGCTCAGTTGTTGTCGTTGGCGGCGGCTTGCCTGCCAAATGTTGCTTAGTGACGGCGAGACGCCTCGCGGCTTCCAGAGAAGTCGCTATGACCGCTTTGCCCACATAGTTCGATTGCCGGCACTGACTATCTCGGTATGTATTGATAATGGCTCTAGATCCGTTACGAACTAGGAGTCATCTCGAATCCAGATTATCGACAAGCACGATTCATTTACTATAACAGACTCATACTAGCTACCGCCCCGGACTTCCGCTATTTCCCATAACGCGCGAGGAGATCAGTTGCTACTCTGACTTGTTCTTGCTAGATCGGAAGGAAGACTAGGCTCGAGTATATCTGTAGCTTCAAGCCGAAGTCGACGAGATAGACACCTGGTGCAGGGAAGACGGCTGCGATGGTCACCACGGTACCGTTAGATCCCCGTCCCGTTATACTTGCAGTCTATTCCCGAGACTCTGAAATCCCTCCCATTATCGCCTCCCACTTTGAATATGTACAGGGTGGCCACGTAATATGATTGAATTCCAAGCAAATTGAATTGTGTAATCAACAGCCATTGAGTGTTACCGCTGGAAAACGAATACGTCGCATTGTGATAAGGCCTAACAGAGTTCAGAGCCGCATCCTGAGAAACGATTGCCATATGATCGACAGGCGTCGATGCCGCGTAGTAAGCCAGTGAAGAGATTGTTGCAACTACGACGGACACGAGAATCACTATTACAACATAGAATCTCGTGTGTTTCTTCTTAGTAACGCTCATCAGTTATGCCACCGCCAAGGGCACCGACGCTTCGGTATCCAGCCTCAATGAGGCTAGCTACTGGTCGTAGCGGTCAGTTGAGCCTGGCCCCGCACTTTGTGCAGAAGGTAGCCGAGGAGGGATTCTGGGTGCCGCAGGTGGGGCACAGCTTCATTCCAGGCTGGAATGGTGAAGTTGATCCCATCGGCATCTGGGCCGCCGGTGCCGGGGCTGTTCTGGCGAGGTTGGAGTAGTAGTAGACGGCAAGTAGTATCGGGAATAGTGGTTGGTAGAGTGCTGAGAGGATCCCGTTGACGACCGGGCCTATGACGCCTAGAGGCGCGGTTATCGCACTGAAGATGAGCGAGGCGATTAGGACGATTATTCCTAGGACGAGGAACGTTCCGAAGGTCTTGCCCCACCTGTGGCTGACGAGCTGACGGCTCCTCCCCATACTCTCGGTTACTCCTTTGTTCTCGATCAGAAGGACGGGGAATGCGAGCGAGAACATTATCGCCAATATGACTCCGGGGACGATTAGCGCGATGATGCCTAGGAAGACGATGATCCCGACGATTATGCTGAGCGCCCAGATCGAGAGTAGCTTTGAGACGGCGAACTTGAGGGATGCTTCTAAGCTAGCCTGTCCCTTCGTAATCTGTTCAGAGGCCAGTTTGATCGCGCTGCCCTCGGCAATTGCAGAGAATACGATATTCACAACGAAGATCACGACGAGGAGCAGGAGTAGTGCTCCAAACAACGCGGAGAAATAGGCGGAGAACTGTTGAGGCGTGGGATTGACTGGAAGAGTCGGGAGGACGAACGCTTGCTGCGCCAGCGTAGTCACGACCTGAACGATCACTCCCACTATTGCAAAGAGAACGAAATAACTCGTGAAGTCTCGCCGGTACACCTCGAAGGTTTTCGAAATGACTTCGCCGAGGCCCAGCTCGCGGCTGATACCCTCCTCCGGTTGCATGGTCACTCATCTCATCTAGACATGGCGCACAATCCCATCTGCTATAAAAGCGGGATAATTTAGAAGCTGAGAACCGAGTCTGCTACTAGGCGGAACTGGTGGGCCCGCCTGGATTCAATCGACTGGCGGTTGATCTGATGCGTTTGATGAGGAGAATATCAGTTCTAGTTTTGGCTGAATCCTACCGCCGAAACCTGCATCTTCCGAATATCAATAAACCGAGGTTTACCACGTCTTTGAAGCCACTTGCCCTATGAAAGAGAGATTGTACCAGAAGAAATCGTATCGCGTTAAGTCGGCCGGGATCTGTCCACCAACTCCTAGTAGGTGTCTGGTAATTGATTGGTAACTAGCCTGGGGCCTCAGGCATGGGAACAACCCACAGCCAGCGGGCGGGAAGGCGGGGGAAGCCACGTATATTACTGGAACGGCGAAAATTATGACAACCGCAATCGCTGCGATCAAAAGTGAGAGAAACTGGTTCCGTCTGGTCACCGTGAACTCTCCTCTTTCGCCGAGAAGGCGTTCAACAGCATAAGTCTAGAGGAATGTTGTGATGGTTTCTTGATGCACTTGTGTACATGCAAAGTATATGCTCATTCGAATAAGTAGCAGGTTGAACCGATGAGCTCCTACTCGAAAGCTACCGCAGCCGGCGTTGCGTTACTAGTCACTATCATAGAGGATGCTGGGCTGATCGCTTGGCTAATTCTAGCGCGGACCTCAATGTTCTATCAAGGCATCCCAATCGCCCCGCTAGTCCTCCTAGTCGTCCTCCTCGTAGAGCACTCGATCATGCAGCGAGCCGAGAATCCGAATTTCACCGGCAGAGTATTCGCCCAGATACTCGGCTTCACAGCTCTCGAAGTTGTCAACTGGAGTGTCTGGCTGACACTGCTCTCGAATACGTCGTCGCTGCTCTCAATGAGTTCGCTGATCGCCTCGCTCTACTTCTTCATCGGATTCTACATTGAGCATCAGATCACGGAGAACGTGATTACTCAACAGCCGTATCTTCGCTTCAGGAACCCAAGAGGTGTGATCACCGCAGGAGTCATTGCTGAGACTCTCAGCGAGGATGTCGGAGCACGCCTCTGGTTGCTTTACGGACCCATAGGTCCATTATTCCTCATCTTGGGCTCCCTGATAGAGCACTCGATCCAGTACGTGGTTGGAAGACTTCCGACAAGGCCACTTCTTACTGACCCTCGATCCGCGTAGACCGAAACCTGACTGAGCCGGGACCACGGCTCACCGAGGGCGCTTGGCTTCGTCCATTCGTCGACTGGTTGAGCTGACTTCTATCAGCTCCTTCACTAAGGTTCGAATGTCTAGAAGAATTTCCATTTGGATGATGTAGAAGTCCATCATTGACCGGCTTTTTGTTGCTTGTCTGATGATTTCTTCATTAGTTCTCAGGTACAGCCAGCCCCAGAGCATGAATGTACACCACTTAGCTTCTTCCACGCTAAGCTGTTTGTCGCGGCTGACGGTTTGTGATGCCCAGAGAACTTTCCCTCAGTGAGCGGATTGAACCAGCCCGGTCCAGAGACCGCCTACGTACGTGACCTGTTCTACTCGGTCGCAGTCTGGGCATTTGAACTGGACGTTCTTAGCGGAAAGCGGTGCTTCCGGCTCTTCCTTCATTCCTGGGTCTTCACCTCGACCTGTTCATTGGCCGACTGCTTCAGACTAAACTCAGAGCACGAACATGAGTTACAATTCGTCTCGCCGGACCCTGTCCTATCAGTATGACTTATCCTGTAGTGCCCACATTCGCAATCGTCAAGAGGGTACGGGAATCGCATCTAGTGATTTATCCTCACAAGACCGGAAATAGGTTATGTATACGGATGAACACAAATGCCGGCAAGACTCTGGATCGCTGATTCTTCCAAAACGCCCGGCTAAATGCCATTGAAATCTTGCGCGTACACCCGGTCGAATAGGTAAGCGGCGCTGGAGTTTTTCGAACAAGGTTCAATACAATGTAATTGGGCAGATGCCCGCATTGTATGCAGGACAATACGAGTACGTTACCTTGAACTGTTTCTCGAATGAAAGATTATCCCGGCTAGAACGACAATTAGACTCTCTTGGCTAGATGGACTCTAGATTCAGCTGTGCATCAATGTATATCCAAGGATAGAAATCGAATGGGCTAATCATCAATCCTTATTATCAACAGAATTGGTTATCGATGACTGACCGCCCCGTGACCGACATAACAAGTGGTGGCAGCGGAGAGGCTGAACGAATAGAGCAGAGCTGGCTCACAGACCGCTGGAACGGTATCAGTCGACCCTACTCCGCAAAAGACGTCTGCAAGCTCCGGGGGACAATCAACCCTGAATACACGATCGCAAAGCTGGGCTCCCAAAAATTTGGACGCCTCCTAAAAGACGAACAGTATATCCCGACGCTAGGCGCACTCACCGGCGCCCAAGCGCTTCAGATTATTCAAGCCGGCCTTAAAGCCATCTACATGAGCGGTTGGCAAGTAGCCGCGGACGCCAACCTCTCTGGCCAGACTTATCCCGACCAGAGCCTCTACCCTTCCAACAGCGTCCCGCATCTAGTAAAAAGAATCAATCAAGCTTTCCAGAGAGCCGACCAGATACAACACATGAGTGGTAGAGGAGCGATCGACTGGTTCGCACCCGTAATCGCCGACGCGGAGGCCGGGTTTGGAGGCCCACTCAACGCATTCGAATTGATGAAATCAATGATCGAAGCAGGAGCGTCAGGAGTACACTTCGAAGATCAGTTAGCCTCAGAGAAAAAGTGCGGTCATCTGGGCGGGAAGGTTTTGGTCCCGACTCACCAGTTCATCAAGACCCTAACCGCGGCCCGTCTCGCGGCTGACGTGATGGGCGTCCCGACCTATCTAATAGCCCGAACCGATGCGATGGGAGCAAAGCTTCTCTCAAGTGACGCCGATCCACGAGACCTTCCCTACGCAACAGGGGAAAGAACCGCGGAGGGCTACTACCGACTCAAACCCGGATTACAAGCGGCCATTGCACGTGGAATAAGCTATGCGCCATACGCCGACTTGATTTGGTGTGAGACTGCTACCCCAGACCTAGGTGAGGCTCGAAGGTTTGCCGAGGGTATCCACAGAGTTTACCCTGGCAAAATGCTCGCCTACAATTGCTCGCCCTCCTTCAATTGGGAGAAACACCTCGAACCACATGCAATCCGTAGCTTCCAGAAGGAACTAGCCTCGATGGGCTACAAGTTCCAGTTCGTCACCCTCGCCGGCTTCCACAGTCTATCAGTGTCCATGTTCGAACTCGCAAGGCAGTACGCTGTTGAGGGCATGTCCGCCTACGTTCGTGTTCAATCGAAGGAGTTCGAGGCTGAGAAAGAAGGTTACTCAGCGGTGAAACATCAGACGTTCGTGGGAACAGAATACTTCGACGAGGTTTCGACCGTAATATCGAGCGGAACATCCTCAACCACTGCGATGGATGAGTCTACAGAGACAGCTCAGTTCAGAGATCAAACAGCCCTGGTCACACCTCCGATCCGGCGCTCCGAAAACGATCACGACAAGAGTGAACAGAATTGAATAACCAATCTAAACTGACTTTCGATCCGAGGTCTCGTTCCGACCCTAGAGCCTTATGATCCAATCTCCGACCCTCGAGGGCTTCGAAGAGATACTGACGCCCGACGCGCTTGCCTTCGTCCGCGATCTGGTTCGAGAATTTTCTCCACGCCTGGACTTGCTACTTAAGAAGAGAATGCTCGTCCATGAGAGCCTACGCACCGGAACACTTCCGGATTTCCTCGGCGAGACGCGTGAAATTCGGACCTCCGATTGGAAAGTCGGACCGATCCCACCGGACCTTCGCGAGCGGCGCGTCGAAATTACAGGCCCTGTCGACCGGAAGATGGTGATTAACGCTCTCAATTCCGGTGCTGACGTCTACATGGCAGATTTCGAAGACTCCCACTCGCCAACCTGGAAGGGAACCCTGCAGGGCCAGGTTAACCTTCGAGACGCAATCGACAAGACCATCACACACACGGGTCCAGATGGACGAGAGTACAGGCTCGGAGAAAAGCTTGCGACCTTCTTTGTCCGACCTCGAGGCCTCCACCTCACCGAGAAGCATATTCACTTCGGGTCCAATCCGACTCCAGCCCTCCTCTTCGATTACGGTCTCTTCGTTTACCACAACGCAAAGAAGCTAGCCGGTCGCGGGACTGGACCCTACATCTACATCCCTAAGCTCGAGACCTATCTGGAGGCGCGCCTCTGGAACGAGATCTTCGACTATACGGAGAAAGCTCTCAAGCTTCCCCAAACCAGCATCAAATGCAGCGTCCTCATCGAAACTATTCTTGCAGCTTTTCAGATGGACGAAATCCTCCACTCATTACGCGAAAGGATAACAGCCCTCAACTTCGGCCGGTGGGACTACATCTTCAGCCTCATCAAATTCCTCGGAGAGAACCCAAGATTCGTCGTCCCCGAAAGACCATTACTGCCCATGACCACGCCTTTCCTCAAATCCTGCTCGATACTCCTCGCTCAAACCTGCCACAAGAGAGGCGCCTACGCAATCGGAGGAATGGCAGCACAAGTCCCCATCAGAGGAGACCCGCGTTCTCAGGAAGCCATCGACAAGGTGCTCGCTGACAAGAAGCGCGAAGCTTCAGAGGGATACCAGGGCGCATGGGTCGCTCACCCAGCACTAGTACCTGTCGTCATGAAAGTATTCAACGACCATCCGTTGGAATTCAACGACGGTGGCGAGATCGTAAAGGTGGGCCGCCAGGATCTCCTCAGGGTCCCAGAGGCGAGGATAAGCGAGCAAGCTGTCAGAGCGAATATTTCCGTGAGCCTGAGATATCTAGAGTCGTGGTTGGGAGGCTTAGGGTGCGTTGCAATCAACAACCTGATGGAGGACACGGCGACGGTGGAGATATGTAGAGCTCAGATCTGGCAGTGGATTCATCACTCTGCCAAACTAGTCGAAGGACCCACCATTACGCGCCAGTTGTTCCGCTCAATGCTGAGAGAAGAAAAGGCGCGAATAACGGAAGAGATCGGATTGAGAGCTTATCATACGAGCAACTACAAAGGCGCGAAAGAGTTACTAGACAGACTGACGACAAGCGATAGCTTCCCCGAGTTCATGACGTTAATGGCATACGATCATCTCGCATGACAACCAGTCCATCCGACCGGTAGGAACTCGAGACGCCGATGGTCTTCTGCGCTAATCGTTCTTAGCTTTCTCTGCTTTTCGTCCCGGTCTTCTTCTCGATGCTGCGGAGGTTGACTTCTCTAACGAATGCCTCCGTGATAATGTCGAGAGCGTCAATCTCCTGCATTAGAACATCCGTTATCTTCAGGGGATGCTCAGGGATAAGGAGATTATCGTTTGAGGCAACGAAGTGCTCCCAGTTAATTCCCACATCCAGCACAGTGTCCGCAAGTTCCTCGTCAGTCAGGTTCACGGTCTTCGCTTCGTTGATGAAGTTCTGAAACTCTTCGTCGGGAACCTGTAGATCCGTGACAGTCCGAATGGGCCTTGGAGTTGTTCCCCCAAGCTCGTGGGCGAGCGTGTAGGCTAGAAAGGTGAAGTTCTCGACCTCCGTGAAGTGTTTCATCCTGATTTCTAGAGGAGTGTCTCCTGCAGGGTTGGAGTCAGGAAAGTCTGAGATCTGTGGAGCTCCAGTCTGCTGATCGACGAATCTCAAAACCCTTGACAGTTTTAGCGGGCTCGACTGCCGAATGGTTGTCCTCGCAGACTCATCTTCAGTCCACGACTCTCTTCCTTTGGTTTGTGCGGCCATCTTGATCCTGCCTGCAATTGCGGGAGCTCGTATTCTTTTTTGATCTGCAACCAATATCTTGACTCGCGGGTTCTAGCCGCTGCTGAGAAACGGAATAACTGTTCACGAAGCCTCAAGCTAGGGAACCTGGTATCGAACACTCATAGTTACAACATCGAGTTATCTCCGATCGCCCCTTTCCACCACCGTTGAGAGATGTCTCTGACCAAGCAGGTATCGGTGTCGAATACGAAGGAGGTTCACAATTCGACGATGGGTAAGGTCAAGGCGGGCAAGTTCTTCTGCGTCTGCGGACACTGCGACCATCATCTCCAAAGCGACTGTCTCAGCAAAGGTTGCTGGTGCTGCACAACCCAAGTAAGCATGTGACCGTCAACTACGCTTTCTGAGACTAATCGACCTCTGATGAGAAGCCATTCTCGCCACGCTCTTCAGGTCAGGACAGTGCGACAGTATAAGAGCAGTGGATTCCTGCTAAAAGTCGGAGAAGTGTCATACTATTTCTGTAAGTTTTAGAATAGGGTAGCCCCTGTCGTAACCGAATTCTACTCCATGAACATTGGTGAAGGGTTTGACACCATAGATAACCATCGTGTCGTTGATACTCTCAACCTTGAGATAGTAGTCCGCTGTTCTCAGGAATGCTTCCCTGATCTTGTTCGGCTCCGACGCTACCGCGAGTGTGACCGCGCCAGCATCGCGAATACTCGCTCCTAAATTTGCAAGGCTAGGAAGCGTTAGATTGTCCCCGTAAACTTGGACGAGCTTATCGAGGTCTATTGCGAGGATTATTGACGATGAGTCTGTCTCTACCTCTTTCCAAATTTTGCCGAAGAGCGTAAAGTCGTCCAATGGATTCCCTTTCAGCAGCACCCTCCATTTCTCTGGTGGGAGTTCTTGATTGTATTCCATAATGCGGACTCTCTCGTTGAAGGTAGTTTCTCCAATAATAGGTCTCAGGGATTCTGCGACGTTTTCCGAGCTGACCGTACTAAACGGGACGATACAGGAGAACCCTCCTTGATTAACAAAATTTGCATTGATTATTCTAAGGAGAAGTCTCACTCCCATGGTAGGGACGGTATTGTTCACGTCAATCAAGATCGAGGAGCCCCTTCGGATCCCTCCCTTGAGCATGATATCGAGGTCTTGACTCCCTGTTGAGAAGAAAGATTCCGTGTGGGGAACGGGTGAGAGGATATGTGGCCTCTTTGAAGAATCGCTCTCGAATTGCGTATTTGGCAGCAGCTTGAACTTGCCTTTGTCGAGCGAGAACAGTGCCCGGTCTGATTTGACTCTCTGGCCTCGCAGTTTGTTTACCACGATCGTTCTCAATCGTCGACCGTCCAGTTCAGAAGAGGATAGAGTTACAATTCCATCGACCAGATTTGGAAGGTCGCCAACGCGTCCACCCTCGCTCACCAAGACCACTCCTACTCTGTTGTCGTCTGGATCGGATAGTATCGCGGACTCAATCATTCGGCGTCCGTCCTCGCTCGTGTTCCGGAGGGCTCCTTCCCAACTGTCTATGACCATAAGACCTCTGAGCCTGGAGCGCTTTAGAGTGAGAACCTTGTTGAAAACATCGTCCGCCTCAGACACTCGTATCTCTGCAGATCCCTCGATTGAGTTGTCGCGTGAAGTGTCTTTTGATAACGGGTCGTGCATGTCGTGGATCCAAGGAAAGTGCTTCCGAAGTTTGTTGGGAGAAACCCGGCTCGGCACGTAGAACCTGGCAGGCGGAACCACGGTGCTTCCCATTCGAGTTGCTTGTACTCGTCGCAAGAGCTCAAGCGCCAGCGTCGTCTTCCCCGCGCCGGGCGGACCTTGGACTAGGAGAACGTTTCCCGCTGATTCTAGAAATTTCGAAATGAGACTAAGCATGTCATTGGTTCCATTCCGCCTGCCTAGTAGAGTCTCGCTCTCATCGAATTGTTGAATAGCAATGGTTTGATCCGGAGGCTCATCCTTGATCATCAAGAATCAGTTATCTAGCCGGAGACTATTCGCACACAAGAGTTCCGTAACCTAGACTGTGGTCTCGAGGTTAGACCCAATCCACCCCCGTCTGACCGAATGTTGGAGAATGAGTAGTGTGTCAACGAAGTCTCCCCGTGTCTTCTTAGCAAGTTCTTCGCCAGTTAGCCGGATAGAATCGGTCAGCCGCATTGTGCGTCGGTGTCCGGGATGTGCTAGGGTCCACATGATAGTCGCTGGGCTAGGCAACTCCTATACCCTTGATCCCGCCCGGCCCTAGTTGCGAAAATACTCTTGGGACGATTGACACGTCGAACATTTGCCATTCAGTCAGACGTCAGTGAGAAAATAGATGCTCTAGTAGATGGTCATACTCTAGAGGCCAACTTGCTCGTCGACAAAGCCCTGCGACGCTACCTCGAATGGGGAAGGTTCGTTGAGAATTTCAAGCTGGTTACCAGCGATCCCCGACTGATGAAACTGTTCTGGTCCCACCTAACTGTTGAAGAGGCTCGAGAAATGGGGCTCCAGAACGGCAACAGCGCAGTCGTCGAGTTCATTCTCTACTATTTCCGCAAGTTCGATCTAGAGTCTGTTCTGAAAACCTTCCGGGTGATAGGCGCGGAATACTCCAACTCGTTCGTCTACTCCGAATCCGGAGAGGACCGCAACCGCACGATAGTTCTCAGCCATAATATGGGACAGAGCGCGTCCGCCTACTATGGCGCGTCCCTCAAAGCATTGAGTGCTCGACTCGGAATGGAAATGGAGCTAGAGGAGAGCGACGATCAACTCGTATGCAAAATTCGCCTTGTCGACAAGGAACAGACCGTAGCCCCTAAGACTCTCAAGGCATAACAGGGGCAGACCTTCCACTTGACATGCCAAGAGGAACCCGCGAGTACGGTAGAAACTGTCAGCTCGATTGTCTGCGATCGTCTGCAAAGTGACGCATAGAATCAAGGATCCGTTCCGTATCCGCTCTTGGTCTTCGGGTGGCCCGTCGGCGGCTTGTGCTCCGCGGTTTCGAAGATGGTTCGACCACCTCTAGAACAGGCAATAATGGCATAGGAGGCGCCTCAGCTTGTTCAGATAGGAGACGCCATTCTTTGCCTAGTTTGCGCGTCGTGCCCATTTCGCCAAGGAGCGTAAAGGTGCCCAGAGCAAATACTGATACAGTGATTATGGACAGAGTTGCGTTGGCGATAATGTTGGATACGAATAGGCTGATCACGTATTCTTGGAAATATATGTCGTTCATGTATTCTTGGTACATCCAGACGGCAAATGAGAGGATCGTGGCTGCCTGGGCTAGGATGATGATCTTGACATAGCCAGGCATGGCTCTGTAAGAATGATTAGATCGCTCAGTTGAGGAGTGTGACATCCATAGAGTTCCTCGCTTTTGTCCTATTGTTGATGCTCTTCTGTTCAATCTAAGCAGAACGAAACTCCACCCTATTACTCGAAGTAACTTCCGAGTCTGGGGGTCGCGTGGAGTTTCCGCTTGGATGATGAAGGAACCGATTGTTTAACTCTCAAAGTTACAACATCGAGTTACGCCCGTTCACCTTTCTCACTCGCCTTTGACAAATGTCGCCCCGGTCATAAGCGATAATCCCGTCGATGCCTGACGGGACGGTGAATACGCTAGAAGGGCCGTGCAGGACCGGATTCTTTGCTGTTATCCAATCGCGCACCTGAGGGTACGCTGTAGCGAAATATCCTGACAATCCGGTAACTAGTCCTGGTAATGCTAGTGGGGCTAAAGCTGCATGTGACGCCTATGGCGGGAGATATTGAGCTGGTTAGGCCCACTGTTCCGGTGAAACCGTTATCTGGTTATTCTTAGGGTTCGCACGCCCCAGACTCGTTCGACGGTGTAGAGTTTGACTTCGCTAATAATGAGCGGTGTCTTGATCGATCTCATGTTTTGTGGTGTGAATTCCATGTAGAGGGGTATGCCGGGAGTGTTTGTGTATAATGCGCGGTCGACCATGTAGAGCCTGTTGAGGTCTTGGAGGCTGTTGCAAACCGTCGCTTTGATCCGTAGAACCTCCTCGTTGATAGTGTCCAGTAAGACCTGGTCTGTATATCCAGAGTCTAAGACTCTCAATTCGCCAGTGGCACCTGGGTCAAGCTTCATGTCTCAACCAGCCAGATCAGATCTAGGAACAGTGCTCTAAGAGTAACTAGGTGCTTCGCCGCTTATAATCCGTATCGCTACCCACGCGTCCGGCGCGTGGAAAATCCACGATAACCCCACCGATCTTGTTGATTACGTGAAAACGTCAAATGAACATTTCCTGTCCTGAGTTACAGAGAAAATAAGGACGGATTCTCATTGAAGAAATCGTAGGGAGTATCCTCGAGCCAAATCCACTCAGAGTCGAATGGACCAAAAGAATTTCTCGACATAGTCGCGTCAAGATTGGCCAATGATGGCTTTTCTGTTAAGCGGGGCGTTCGAGTGGACCAGTATAGTCTCGACACACTCGCCTCAAGGACCATAATGAGGACGACGTTCAAGGACATCAAGGTCCAATGGTCGAACATCGTTGCAGTTTCTCTCATCGAAGCTCCTAGCCCAGATGTCACGCGCGATTACTCTGCTTTCATTGCGAAATACGCCTATGAGAACAGGAAATCCTTGGTGTCCCCCGGAATGGCCAAGCAACAATCGCAGTCATAGTCTCGTCTGACTTCGGAGTCAATACGAAACGGTGGGTATCTGAAACCTCTCCCAACTTCAGCTGGACGTGGGCAAATTCCGAGTTTTCCGTCCTCGTAGACTTGACCAGTCGTGAGACTAACTACTATCGAGGGACCCCGTTTCGAAATTATGGTCTTTACGAGAGCCTGCGGAACTTCTCGGACAAGTGGTTTGGATTTCAAGCTTAGAGAGTCACATTAAGAGTGGCGCCGCCGAGAGGGTTCGAACCTCTAGCCGCGCCGTGTAAAGGCGCTCTGACCAACGGGTTGCTGCAGTGGGATCTTTAACAGCTTCAGCCTCAGCTATTCACTGAGCCCGCTGCTCTACCACTGAGCTCGCGCC
>WNFE01001425.1_pt1 | contig 17239 bp, 10 predicted proteins | sample 5400451 | NCBI WGS metagenome assembly WNFE01 (sample SAMN13153344, study PRJNA577476) | soil metagenome | isolation source: 200 cm saprolite under Douglas fir tree site 2 hole 2 | place: USA:California | collected 2015-04-18
ACTCGAGCAGCGCCGCGTCGACAGTGTCGGGCTGGGGCGTTGGTTCCGCTTCAACTTCGAAGGCAGAAGCGCTGGCCACGGGCGGCGGCGCACTGCCATGTGCCCCCTGAAACAGCCCGGGCGCCGGCAGAGGCTGAGCTGCAACTGGTTCCGGGAAGGCCGAAACTGTAGCCGCCGGCTTTGCAGCTTGTCCCTTGCGAAGTAGACCGCGTGCGACGCGCAGTGTTGCCTTAGACTGTTCGACGTGAATCGGTTTGGTTAGCACCAGATTAGCGCCCAGACGAAAGGCCTTGGCCACGCCGGCCTGCCCTTCCACCACCGCGACCGACAACGAGGTCTGGTTCGAAGCGGAATTGCGCGCGCTCTTGAACAGCAGGGCCGCGTTCTGCTCGTTGTCGCAGTCCACGACGATGGCATCGAAGTGCTGGGCCATCAATTTCTTGACCGCGGCAAAAGGCTCACTGCAGGGCTCGACCCTAAACTCAAGTTCACTCAATACCTGGGTGACTACGCGAGCCGTCTTCTCGTCCGGGCAGAACAATAGCGCTTGGTAACTCATAGAGTTCAATGGTAGGTAGGGGGTTCAGGGCCAGCAAGTTACTGTGGTAATTGGAAGTTACAATAGCGGCCATGCGCGTGCCCGTTTGGCTCAAGATCTTGTGGACCGTCTGGGTCGCGGTGTGGGCGCCGCTCTACTGGAAGCACTATGGGGCGCAGAACCTGCTGTATTTCTGCGATTTGGGAAATTTTTTCATCGCCGCAGCCCTGTGGCTGGAAAGCCCGCTGCTCTTTTCCTGGCAAGCCACGGGCCTGCTCCTATTCCAAAGTCTGTACACCATCGATTTACTGGGTGCGGTCCTTAGCGGCAGGCACGTCATCGGCGGCACCGAATACATGTTCGACAGCAGCGTGCCGCTCTTTCTCCGTCTTCTTAGCCTGTTTCACCTGGTTACGCCGCCTATGTTGCTATGGGCGCTCTGGCGGTTGGGTTACGACAGGCGCGGATGGAAATATCAGACTCTCACCGCCTGGGTGGTGGTGCCGATCAATTATTTCTGGCGGCCGGAGTACGATGTCAACTGGGCGCGCGGACCTTTTTTTCGCGAGCAAGACGTAATGCCAGGATTGGTGTATTTGCTGGCCTATTTGATTGTCATGCCGCTGCTGGTGTACTGGCCGTCACACCTGGTGTTGCAGTGGTGGATGTCGAGACGGAAACACTCTTCGCGATCAATTGCGGCGGACCACTGATTTGATTCAGTGTCCGCCGTTGACTGCGGCGAATGCCCTCAGCGCCGCCTCCAGCAAGGCCTCCGCACCGACAGGCTGCCCGGTAGCGTGCTCCATCCACAGATCAGGGGTGACGGCGCCCATCTTCGCCATGCGCTCAAATTCCATGCCTATCGACCCCGCTTTCTTCATCTGCTCTTCAATCTGAAACGCAATCAAGTGACCGATCGGATAGTCGGGCAGGTACAGAAATGCGTCGATCATGTGGGAGTAGACGCCCAGCAGCACGACATCATTCTTGCGAAACACAGGGGCGTAGTACCGGTTCCACATGTCTTTGGAAATCTGCACCGTGGCCTGGTTCAGTTCCTGCGGCGGGGCTTGGGGATGGTCGTACATCCAGTGCCAGACGGCCATATCCACGAGCGCGACACCGGCGATTTCGTACGTAGCCCAGAAATTATTCAGCGTCTTTTCAGCTTCGCTTTTCGCGTCGGGCGCGGGAAGTCCGAGCAGTTCCAGGTCGTGACCCTGGAACACGAAAGCAAAAGCCTCGGTAAACGCGGTATTGGGCACGCCCTTCAGCAAAATATGGTCAACGTCGTTCAAGGAAAAGGTCTGTTCGACGTTGTGCCCCATTTCGTGGGCGGCGACACTAAAGCCCTTGTAGTCCATACCGGTTTTTTCCACCCGCGTCCGCAGGTGCGCCTTTTCCCCGCGCATTTCCGCGCCCATGGCGTGGCCTGCCCCGCGCGCCGGATCAACCACAATATTGCTGGCCAAGTATTGCGCGCGCTCGGAAGAAAAACCCAGCTTCATCAGAAGGTTGGGGATGTCTTGCTGGTAAGCCTGGGGGGTCGGATACTTCTTCGCGACCATCTCATCCAGTTGCGCTTCGGTGTACTGGCTGCCGGGGCGGAAGCCGCTGTACCAGATATCAAACGGTTCGAGAGGACGCTTGAGCCGTGATTCGATCAGCTTCGCCACCCGCGGAACCAAGGGCGAAGTCACCACTTGCTCCAGCATGGTTCGAACCCGGGCTTCGGGGATCTCTCGGTTTTCGTCAAAGCGGCGAGCGATCAGCGTGGGCGCGGTCGGAGAATACGGATCGGCTTTCTTCGATGCGAAAAATGTCTTCTGCAGCATCGCATATCGAGTGTCTGGCTCGCGCTCGTCGCTTGGCTTCGACGCCGCCGGGACTTCAGAATCGTTGACCGCCGCCGGCGCAACGTCGTTGGTGAACGGATTCCAATCAACCGCGGGATTATTAACCACAACCGCGGGAATCGTCTGGGTGATGATGCGCTCCATCACTTGCTGGATCATGCGCTGCTTGGCCAGGCCGTTCGACGAATCTACGTAGCTGGCCTTGATTTCGTCGCGCAGGCTCCAGTGGCTGAGCAGGCGCATCTTTGGCGGGAACAGGCGCTGGCCCCGCGAATCGACCACATGGTGCATCCAGATGTTGTATTCCGAAATGTACTGGCCGGACTGGGCTTCGGCTTGAGCGATGCCCAGATTCACCTCCGCGGGAACCCGCTTCGAAAAGCTTTGCGCCAGTCGCACTTCCGCCCACTGCCGGCGCGACCATGACGGCCCATCCTTGAGACGCTCACCGAGCGTGGTCAGGGGGAAATTCAGCAGCACAACAAAGGCGAGCTTATTCTGGAAGGAGTCATCCACGACGTGTGCCGATGGATCATACCCGCCGATAATTTCGTCGATAGGAAGCACTGGGCCAAGATCGAGATCCAACTGCTGGCGAAACTCGCGGTTGATCTCGTGCATATGTCCGCCGAGCTGTTCCAGCATGCGCTCCAGGCGATTGAAGATCGCATCCAGCGCGACTTGATCTCCAGCGAAATTGTTGCGCACGAAGTCTTCAAAGGTGGCGGCGTCACCATCTTCTTCGCGCCAGAACTCAGCCACCTGCCGCAGGCCTCGCTGAATTCGTGCGTGCTGCGAGGCCCCGTACTTGGCGGCCAGTTCATCGTTCAGTTTTACGCCAGAATTCCTTGTCCATGATGAAACGTCGGCGACGGCCGCGGGACTAGCGATAGAACTCTGCATGGGTGCCTCCCCAGGAATAAAATTGCGGTACAAGCAACGCCACCGTAGCAGGCAAAAGGTCAAATGCGCTGCCGGGTGCGCCGTGCATTTTTACTTTCTGTTTCCCACAGCCGACCCGGGCTGCGGATAAGGCAGCGAGTTGCTGAATTCGGAAATGTCGGCGGGCTTGAAGTCGGGGAAAGGCAGTTGGTTGCCCTCCCGCCATTTCTGCACCTGCCGAGCGACCCGCTCTGCTTTCTCCTTGTCGACACCGCTATCCCGGCCCAGATAGACAGTTTGCGACCGGAAGGCGAAGCCGGTACCGGCCGCGTCCACAATGTCCATGATCCGGAGCAGGATATCCTCCCGGATGGCCAGGAACTCGTTGACGTCCCGAGTAAGGATGTAGGAAAAAATTTCCAGGGTCAGAACGCTCTCGTCAAACGCGATAAAGCGATTCCGCGCGCCCTCGGTTTCCACCTTCGGGTGCTCGTAGAGCAGGCGGCGGATCTGGGCGAGCACGTAACGCATCTGGTCAGGCGAAGTCTCGTAGCGCAGCCCCAGCTTGGTATTGAACAGGATCTTGTCGCGGCGGCTCAGATTCTCCACGTTCATCGTGGCCAGGGAGCCGTTGGGGATGGAGAGCTCGGTCCGGTCTGGAGTGCGAATCCGAGTTGAGCGCAAGCTGATGTCTTCCACTGTGCCCACGCGATCGCCAAAGCGGCAGACGTCTCCGACGCGGATGACTTCGTCACCGAGAAGGGAAATGCCGCCGAAGAGGTTCTCCAGCGTCTTTTGCGCGGCAAAGGCAATCGCAATGCCCCCGATGCCCAGACCGGCGAGGGGCGTGGTGAGGTTGAAGCCGAGGGTGCCAAGTATGAGGAAAATCGCCAGAACAAAGATCGCAGCCTTGAGCACGCGTTCGCCCAAAATCATCAGCGAGCCGGTGCCCATCCGCCCCGAGAGGACGGCGCGTTGCCTCACCCTCCGCATCACCTCCCGCAGAACCCGCCACAGCAACCAATTAGATGCGATCACTGCCACCACGCCGGCTACCTGCTGGTAGTGGTGCCTTTGCAGCACGGGAATTCGAACGTAAGACACCAGAATCCCGTGGATCAAGACTGCCAGCAGCGCCCATAGCGGCCGCACAAACGAACTCCACGCCGCGGCCACGGCATGCTGCCGATAGCGTGCCCAGATGTACCAGGGCAGCCTCAGAATTTGAACCGCCAGCCATCCCAGGACCGCCGCGACCGGAACGGCGAGCAGGATCGCAAGCCATTGCCACAAGGGAAGCCCCAAAAACTGATTGCGCACCAGGATTTGAGGAAGATGGGTCTCCACCTGGTGCACCGCGGCTTGCTCGTAAAGCTCAGGAACCTTGGCCAGAGTATCGGAGGAGATGAGCCAGATGCGCGCGCCATCAGCATCGGAGACGCGGACAAGAATGAGATTGGCATCGACGTCGCCAGAATTCAGGCTGCCGACGCGCTGCTTGTCCAGAGGCATTCCTTCCTGCGGCGTTCCCTCGGGTTGATTGCTGATTCGCCGCAGATCGCCGGAGAAGGAGCGATCAATCACCACTCTCAGCTTGGAGGCGATGTCTTCGCCCTGGGTCTGGCGCCGGGCGGCGGACATTTGCAGATACTGTGCCGCGATCGAATAATTCCCGGATTGCGCGGCTTGCAGAAATCCGTACAGAGTGCCGCTGGGAGTGTTGCGGCCGAGCGGGTCACCTGCGGCGCTATTCGACGATGCGGTGCCGTTGCCGCTCGTGGACTGTTGTCCGGGCAATTGCTGGTAGCCCGAAGACGGCAGAGCGATCGCCAGAACAATTGCCAGACCGACTAGCGGCCCGAGCCCTCGTTTCAGCAGAGAAAACATGATTCCTTCTCCAGCAGATTGTAATGCAGGCGCGAGCGTCCCGCTTGTGCGGCAGCGTCACGGACGCAGCACGAGCGAGACGCTCGCGCCCACATCGCACCGCGCTATTCGCCGGCGGGAGTTTAACTTTTCTTCGGCCGGTAGATGTCGGTGCTGGTACCGAAGAAAACTTCGGCCGATTCCATGATCGTCTCCGAGAGCGTGGGATGCGGGTGAATCGTGAGAGCTATGTCTTTGGCGACCGCCGCCATTTCCACCGCGAGCACGCCTTCGGCGATGAGGTCTCCGGCGCCAACGCCCACAATGCCCACACCCAGCACGCGCTCGGTCTGGGGATCGAGGACCATCTTGGTCATGCCTTCCGTACGATCCAGGGTCATGGCCCGGCCCGACGCGGCCCAGGGAAATTTCGCCACCTTGATGTCACGGTTTTCCTTCTGCGCCTCAGTTTCGGTGAGACCGCACCAGGCGATTTCGGGATCGGTGAAAACCACGGCCGGAATAGCAGCAGGCTCGAAGGCCACTTTGTGTCCGGCGATGGCTTCCACCGCGGTGCGTCCCTCATGCGAGGCTTTGTGAGCCAGCATGGGTTCTCCGACCACGTCACCGATTGCATAAATCGCCGGATCGTTGGTCTGCAGCTGCTTGTTCACCTGAATGAATCCGCGCGGGCCGACTTGAACCTGGGTTTTTTCCAGGCCTGCAATTTCGGAATTCGGCTTCCGCCCTACCGACACCAGAACTTTTTCGAAGACTTTTTCGGGTTCCTTCACCTCGGGACCGCCGAAGGTCACACGGATGCCGTTCGATTCCTCTTTCATCGAGGCGACGGTGGTGTTGAGCAGAATGGAATCGAGAATCTTCTCCACACGCTTGTGCAAAGGCAGCACCAGATCGCGATCGGCGCCGGGAAGCAGTCCGGGAAGCATCTCGACCACAGAGACTTTCGAGCCAAGAGCGGCGTATACCGTGCCCAACTCCAGACCGATGTAGCCGCCACCGATCACTAGCAGCGTGCCTGGCACTTCGCTTAAATCGAGAGCGGAAGTGGAATCCATGACTCGCGGGCTGTCGAGTTTGAGGCTGGGAATGATGGCGGGACGCGAACCCGTTGCCAGAATAACGCGATCGAAGCTCAGACTCTGGTCGCCACCATCGGATTTGGAAACACGCAGCGTGGTCGAGTTCTCAAAGGCTGCGCGACCCTGAATGTATTCAACCTTGCGCTGCTTCGAAAGCACACCGAGGCCGCCTGTCAGCTTCTTCACTACCCCTTCCTTCCACGATCGCAGGCGGGCCAGGTCGATCTTGGGGTCAGGGTACTCGATTCCCCAATTTCTGGCGTGGCGGGACTCGTCGATCAGCTTGGCCACGTGCAGCAAGGCTTTTGAAGGGATGCAACCACGATACAGGCACACTCCACCCGGGTTCGCCTCAGGATCGATCAGGGTAACCTTCATTCCCAGATCGGCGGCCAGAAAGGCGGCGGCGTAGCCACCCGGCCCGCCGCCCACCACTGCGATGTGCAAGTTCGAAGTTTCAGTCATTCGATGAGAAAGGTACTAACCACAAAGGACACTAAGGTGCACGAGGGAAGGCAACGAGTTTTCCTTCGTGTACCTTAGTGTCCTTTGTGGTTTACAGGTTTTCATTCAGTTTCTATCCCTGCACCGAAAGCAGGAAGGGTTGCTCAAAGGCTTCCGCGATCCAGCGCAGGAATCGTGCGGCATCGGCGCCATCAATCAACCGATGATCGTAGGAAAGGGAAAGTGGCAGCACTTGCCGTGGCTCGAATTTGCCGTTCATCCAGATCGGTTCCATGCTGGAACGCGACAGCCCGAGAATCGCAACCTCGGGATAGTTCACGATGGGCGAAAACCCGGTGCCGCCAATCCCGCCGAGGTTGGTGATGGTGAAGGTTCCACCCTCCATCTCCGCGGGCGTGAGCTTCTTGTCTTTGGCTTTGCGGGAAATCTGGGTCAGCTCCGCGGCCAGTTCAACAATGTTTTTCTTGTCCACATCGCGAATCACGGGGACCAGGAGGCCGCGATCGGTATCCACGGCTACGCCGACGTTGATGTATTGCTTGTAGACAATCTCTTCCTTGGCCATGTCAATGCTGGCATTGAACTGAGGAAACACCTTCAGGGCGGAGGCGCAGACTTTCAGCGCAATCGCGGTCACCGTCATCTTGCCACCGGCTTCTTCGGCTTTGGGCGCGAAGCGAGCGCGCAACTGCTCCAGTTCCGTGATGTCGGCTTTGTCCTGCTGGGTGACGTGCGGAATCGTGGTCCAGGCTTCCCAGAGATGCTGCGCGGTCTTACGCCGCACGCCGCGCATGGAGACTCGTTCAATTTTCCCAAACTTGCTGAAATCGGGAAGTGGCGGTTGCCCGAAATGGCCCGCCTGCCCCGATTGAGCTGCGGTGGCAGAAGCGAGCAACGATTTGGCACATGCCTTGACGTCGTCTTCGCTGATGCGTCCACCCGGACCGCTGCCTTTCACTCCGTAAATGTCGACGCCGATCTCTCGCGCCAGGCGACGGACGTGCGGCGCGGCCGGCGCAGGCGCACGGTGATCCGTTCCCGCAACCTTGCCCAACTGCTCCGGCATGGCAAAAACCTTCGGTGCCAGGGCCTGCGGCTGATCCGGCAGAATCACTTGCGCTTCGGTCTTACCCTCGGCGTGTATCGCCGCCTGCAGCGACAAGCGGGCCTCATGCTGTTCGGAAATGTGTTCCACCGGGGCGTGTCTCGGCCTTTCCGGTCGGGAGGTTCCGCCGCCCTCCAGGGTGAAAATCACCTGGCCTACTTTAATCTTTGTGCCTTCCTTGACCCGGATCTCCTTGACCGTGCCCGTCACTGAAGACGGAACTTCCACTACTGCCTTGTCAGTTTCCAGTTCCATCACCGGCTGGCCTTCGGAGACTTTCGTTCCTGGCGAAATCATCAGCCGAACCAAGTCGCCCTGGTCGATGTTTTCTCCCAGTTCCGGCAGTCTGAATTCAGTTGCGCCAGTTGCCGCTGGAGTCGGTTGGGCGGAAGCAGTCGTGGCGGGTCGAGCTTCCGCCTGCGGTAGTGTTGCAACCTTCGGAGCTGCCGGTATCTCGGGCGGCGCTTTGGCTGGAGCCTTGGACTCAGGGGCTTTAACTTTAGCGCCAGCGCCATTCTCGACCGTGAAGATCACTTGGCCGACCTTGATCTTCTGCCCTTCCTTTACGCGAATTTCTTTTACCGTGCCAGTCACAGATGAGGGCACCTCGACCACAGCCTTGTCGGTTTCCAATTCCATGACGGGCTGGCCTTCAGTCACGCTGGCGCCAGGAGAAATCATCAGGCGGACAAGGTCTCCCTGATCAATATTCTCACCGAGTTCCGGTAGCTTGAATTCAGTCACTGAGTATTCGCTCCTGGTGGTTCGATGTAAGCGCGAGCGTCCCGCTCGTGCGGCAGCGTGACGGACAGCGCACGAGCGGGACGCTCGCGCTTACATTAGGGCTACGTCTTAGGTATTTGCCGGATTCGCTTTTTCCGGGTTGATTCCAAGGTCCTTGACCGCCTTCTGCAGCACGTCGAGTTTGATTTGCTTCTCGCGCGCCAGTGCGGTCAGCGTGGCCAGTACAATATGCTTGGCATCCACCTCGAAGAAATCGCGTAGTGCTACCCGGCTCTCGCTGCGGCCGAAGCCGTCCGTTCCCAAAGCCACCAGCGGCCGCGGCAGCCACTGCGCAATCGACTCAGGCAGCACTTTCATGTAATCCGATGCCGCTACCAAAACTCCGGGTGCATCTTTCAGCGACTGGGTGACGAACGGCACACGCGGAGTCTCACCCGGATGCAGCATGTTCCAGCGATCGCAATCGTTGCCATCGCGGTAAAGCTGCTTGTAGCTGGTCACGCTCCAGACGTCGGCTGCGACGCCATATTTTTCTTCCAGAATCTGCTGCGCCTTGAGCACTTCGTACATGATGGTGCCGCTGCCGAACAGTTGCGCCCGCAGCTTGGCATCTTTTTTGGTCGAGGTCCGGAAACGGTAGATGCCCTTCAGAATGCCCTCTTTGACATCCTTTCCCTCAGGCATCCCCGGCATGGCCAACGGTTCGTTGGTGACCGTCAGATAATAGAAAATGGATTCCTGATCCACGTACATGCGCTTGATGCCGTCCTGAATGATGACGGCTATTTCATAAGCGAATGCCGGATCATAGGCCAGCAGACTGGGAACCGACAGCGCCAGCACATGGCTGTGGCCGTCCTGATGTTGCAAACCCTCACCGGCAAGAGTGGTGCGGCCGGCGGTGCCGCCTACCAGGAAGCCGCGAGTCCGCATATCGGCGGCGGCCCAGATAAAGTCGCCGATCCGCTGGAAGCCGAACATCGAGTAGTAAATAAAAAACGGGATCGTGTTGATCCCGTGATTGGCGTACGCGGTGCCGGCCGCGATAAATGAGCAGATGGAACCTGCCTCGGTGATGCCTTCTTCGAGAATCTGCCCGTCCTTGGCTTCCTTGTAATAAAGAAGCGTGTCCATATCCACCGGCTCGTAGAGCTGGCCCACGCTCGAATAAATTCCCACTTGGCGGAAGAGCGCTTCCATGCCGAAGGTGCGAGCTTCGTCCGGGATGATGGGAACGATAAGCTTACCGATTTCCGGGTCGCGCAGCAGTTTCGAGAGCAGCCGCACGAACACCATGGTGGTCGAAACTTCGCGGCCGTCCGTGCCTTTGTGAAACTCCTCGAAGTGCGATTCCGCGACCGGAGCAATCGGCTTGGATCGAACCTTGCGCTCCGGCAAGTAGCCGCCCAACTGCTTGCGACGCTCCTGCATGTAGAGGATTTCCGGACTGTCATCAGCGGGGCGATAGAAGGGCGCGTCTTGCAGTTCCTCATCCGGGATGGGAATCCCGAAGCGCGAGCGGAACATGCGCAATTCGTCCTCGTTGAGCTTTTTCTGCTGGTGGGTGATGTTCTTGCCTTCACCGGCCTCGCCCAGTCCGTAGCCTTTGATCGTCTTGGCCAGAATGACGGTAGGCGCACCCGTGTGCTCAGTGGCGGCTTTGTAAGCGGCGTGTACCTTGATCGGATCGTGCCCGCCCAGCCGCATGCGGGAAAGTTGCTCATCGGAGAGATGCTCCACCATCTTCAGCAGCCGGGGATCGCTGCCGAACAAGTTGTGACGGAAATAAGCGCCGCTCTCGACAAAGTATTTCTGATACTGCCCATCCGTGATCTCGCCCATGCGCTTGACCAGAATCCCATCTCGGTCGTTGGTCATGAGATTATCCCAGTCGCTTCCCCACAGCACCTTGATGACATTCCAACCCGCGCCGCGAAAAATCGCCTCCAGCTCCTGGATAATCTTGCCATTGCCGCGCACCGGTCCATCCAGCCGCTGCAGGTTGCAGTTCACCACAAAAATTAAGTTATCCAACCGCTCGCGCGAAGCCAGCGTGATCGAGCCGAGTGATTCGGGTTCGTCCATCTCGCCGTCACCGAGAAAGGCCCAGACTCTTCCGCCGGTTGCTGTCTTCAACCCACGATTTTCGAGGTAGCGAATAAACCGCGCCTGGTAAATCGCCTGAATCGGCCCCAGCCCCATAGAAACTGTTGGGAACTGCCAAAAATCGGGCATCAGCCAGGGGTGGGGATAAGACGAGAGTCCGCCGCCTTCCTTCAACTCGCGACGGAAATTCTGAAGTTTTTCTTTTGGAATCCGGCCTTCCAGATAGGCGCGAGCATACATTCCGGGGGCTGCGTGGCCCTGAAAATAGACCATGTCGCGGTCGCCAGATTCGGTCTGGGCCTGCAGGAAGTGGTTGAACGCCACTTCGTAAAGCGTGGCCGCGGAGGCAAAGGTAGAAATGTGGCCGCCGATGCCTTCCTGGATCTTGTTGGCGCGCACCACCGTGGCCAAGGCATTCCAGCGCACCAGGCTCTTGATGCGGCGCTCCATCTCCTGGCTGCCGGGAAAGGGTGGCTGCTGCTGGGCAGCGATCGTATTCTGGTAAGGCGTAGTGGCGGTAAAGGGAAGGTTTACCCCGGCGGCGCGCCGCGCGTGCAGTGACAGTTGTTGCAGCAATCTTCCTGCCCGCTCCGGGCCGCCCTGGGACAAAACGTAATCCAGCGAATCGAGCCACTCTCGAGTCTCTAGAACTTCCACTCCGTTGGTTTGCGTTTCAGCCACGTCTGGTTTTCTCCATAAATGAATGCCGAACCTTTTATGATAGTCAATTGCGCGGAATTTTGCTGGCACGCCCGTCCAGGGATGGAAAGGAAGCGGTCGAATTTGAGCCGGCATCCCGAATCGGCAAAGACTATAATAGCTCCTTTCCCATTGTGGTCGCTCTAATGTCTACCGCTTTAGCAGCAACCAATCAACATTAACGTCCGTCTTAAGACAGCTTCGGGCACGTCCCAGAGATCAACAGAGGAGAATTTCGATGTCGAAGAAAACAGCTTCTGGTAACAATGGAGGAGTCACTGCCCAGCCGCATTTTCACCAAAAAGCTCCAGAAATCCAGAAATATGGCACCGTCAACCACGCGCTGCCTCTGGAACTGGAAGAACCCATCCGCCTGGAAATGACCGAGCAGCTCAACCAGCTCTTGGCGGACACTATGACCTTGCGCGATCTGTACAAGAAGTCGCACTGGCAGGTCGCCGGCCCGACCTTTTACCAGCTTCATCTTCTGTTCGACAAGCACTACGACGAGCAGGTGGAGTTGGTGGACACGATTGCCGAGCGCATTCAGTTGCTCGGCGGATTGAGTCTCGCTATGGCCGCCGACGTTGCCGAGACCACACGGATCGAGCGGCCACCACGCGGCCGCGAAGAAGTACCGGTTCAGATCTCACGCCTGCTGGATGCCCATAAGATCATTATCGGGCAGTGCCGTGAACTGGCCGAGCGGGCCGACCGGTTAGGTGACGATGGAACCAACGATCTTGCCGTCAGCGATGTTCTGCGGACCAATGAATTGCAGGTATGGTTCCTGAGCGAGCATCTGGTGAATATGCCCCTGACCGAAGCCCGGGACTAAGACACCGACCTGCTGAAAGAAATCTCTTGGGGCTGACTTCAAGTCAGCCCTGATTTTTTGGCACTGCGTCTCCAAAGAACGCAGCACCGTGTTCACCCGGCATCCTTACGGGCTGGGAATCGCGGTCTGCAGTTGGTTTGAGTATTTGCTTTCCACCCCGCCGGTGCTAATCGCTGTGCTGACATAGTAATAAGTTGTTCCACCTTGAACTGAGGTGTCCACATAGTTCGTGCTGGCGTCTAGTACCGGGTTGATCTTTGTGAACGGGCCACCCGACGTGGAACTGCGGTATACGTTGTAGCCCACGACGGCCGAAGCGCTGGGGCTCCAACGAAGACTGACGGTGTGTGACGCTGTTGCCGTACCTGATCCCGTCAAGGTCTCGACCATCGTTCCATTCGCGGCGTTGCTGGCGAGGGAAATAGTCCCCGATGCCGTGCCCGTGCTTTGCGGTTTGAAGGTCAGGGTGAACGACGCGCTCTGGCCGGCGGCGATGGTCTTAGGAAGGGAAAGCCCACTCAGGCTGAATTCCGCACTGGTGGAAGTCGCCGAGGAAATGGTCACGCTTGATCCTGTGGCGGTAAGGGTCGCAGTTACACTTTTGCTTGTGCCCACTGCCACGCTGCCGAAGTTCAAAGTACTCGGGCTGGAAGTCAACCGTCCCGCGAGGACGCCGGTGCCAGCCAGAGCGATAGCCAGGTTCGGATTCGACGCATTTGAAAGCACCGCGATTGCTCCGCTCAGGTTCCCTCCGACCATTGGAGTAAAGCGGACGCTGAAGGTGATGCTCTGTCCTTTGCTCAGGCTCAAAGGCAGGCTTAGACCACTCAAACCGAATCCCGCTCCGGTTACGGTGGCCTGCGAAATAGTCAAGGTCGAGTTGCCGGAATTCGTCAATGTTTCGTACTGAGTCCGGCTGCTACCTACCTGAATGTTGCCGAAGCCGATGCTCGATGAACTGGCGGCAATCGTTCCATGGTTCGAGCTGGTTCCTTGAAGAGGGGCGGAGGTCGCAACCCGCGCCGTCAATAGTAGAAAAAGCGCGGGCGTTAGGATCAGGAGCCGGGAAATGACATGGGGGAGTGGCATCGCTCCAGTGTTGAACTTTCTAGAGTCGGGTTGTAGGTCTAGTTAGTTCATCTTCACACTCATAAGTTCCAATACCGTCGCGTACTCCCCTCACAAGGGCCTGAGATTCCGGGACGGATCCTCGACGTTGCACTAGGGCCAAATCCCCGAGATCTTCCACGGTAACCGCTCTTGCCTTTCTGGTGCGTGCCTATGGGCATGCGGTCGAAATTGAACAAAAATAGGAGTAAAACATGAAAAGCACGGACATCATTCGAAACGCGATCACAAGCAATCTTCCCCTGGAGTTGGCGTACCTTGAACCTGCCGTTTCCGACCAGAGCAGAACCCACGTTGCTGAATTTGCCCACGTATCGGCCAGAGTTCGACGACCCCGAAGAGCGGGAGAACTGCTTTGAGTTCGCTCAGCCTTTGAGCATGTAGATAGGAGAAGTCTCCATGACCCAGGAAGAAATCAGACTGTCAGAATCCGGAGCACGCAAGAAGCAATGGAAGCGCTGGGGCCCCTATCTCAGCGAACGTGCATGGGGCACAGTGCGCGAAGACTACAGCCTGTACGGAAACGCGTGGGAATCTTTGTCGCATGACCACTCCCGCTCGCGTGCTTATCGCTGGAACGAGGACGGCTTGGCCGGCATCAGCGACCGGAGACAGATGATGTGCTTTGCTCTAGCCCTGTGGAACGAACGCGATCCCATCCTGAAAGAACGGATTTTTGGCCTCACCGGCAACGAAGGCAATCACGGCGAGGACGTGAAGGAATACTACTTCTACCTCGACAGCACGCCCACGCACTCCTACATGAAGTATCTCTACAAGTATCCGCAGGCAGAGTTCCCTTACAGCCAGTTAGTCGAAGAAAATCGGCGGCGCGGCAAGAACCAACCCGAGTTTGAACTGCTCGACACAGGAGTGTTCAACGACAATCGCTATTTCGACGTGTTCGTGGAGTACGCCAAAGCCGATACCGAAGACATCCTGATCAAGATCACGGTTGCGAACCGCGGTCCGGAAGCCGCTAATCTCCGCTTGCTGCCCACGGTGTGGTTCCGCAACATATGGTCGTGGGGAGGCCGCAACCGGCGGCCCGAGTTGCATCAGGCACGGTCCGCGCCCGACCCGGTGATCGAACTGAATCATGATCAACCCGGCAATCGCTGGCTCCATTGCGAGGGCTCTCCGGAACTGCTGTTCACCGAGAATGAGACCAACGCACGGCGTCTGTTTGCAGTCGAAAAGCGCACATCCTACGTCAAGGACGGCATCAACGACTACGTGGTGCATGGCCTAAAAGACGCGGTCAATCCGCAGCATTCCGGCACCAAGGCAGCGGCGCATTACCAGCTTACGGTTGGTGCGGGAGCGACTACCGTAGTTCGGATGCGACTTGCGCCCTCAGACTTCAATGGAAAGAACGCATTCGAAGGCTTCGATAAACTTTTCGCCCTTCGCCAGTATGAAGCAGACGAGTTCTATCGCACCATTATTCCGCAAGACCTTTCAGCCGACGCACAGAACGTGATGCGCCAGGGCTTTGCCGGAATGCTCTGGTCCAAGCAGTTCTATCACTATGTGATCAAGGATTGGCTGGAAGGCGACCCCGGCAACCCTCCCCCACCGCGGGAGCGCAGGAAGGGCCGCAACCACGAGTGGACCCATCTGTATAACGCTGATGTTATTTCCATGCCAGATAAGTGGGAGTACCCGTGGTATGCCGCGTGGGATCTGGCGTTTCACTGCATTCCTCTGGCACTGGTGGACTCAGACTTTGCCAAGGAGCAACTGACGCTGATGCTCCGCGAGTGGTACATGCACCCCAACGGACAAATCCCCGCTTATGAGTGGGCGTTTGGAGACGTCAATCCTCCGGTGCATGCCTGGGCGGCGTGGCGCGTCTACAAGATCGACAAGAAGCGCAACGGTAAGGGAGATCGCGCATTCCTCCAACGGGTCTTCCACAAGCTGATGTTGAACTTCACCTGGTGGGTGAATCGCAAGGATGCCGGCGGCATGAACATTTTTCAGGGCGGCTTTCTGGGCCTGGACAACATCGGAGTCTTCGATCGCAGTGCTCCCCTGCCCACCGGTGGATACATCGAACAGTCTGACGGAACCAGTTGGATGGCCATGTACACCCTCAACTTGCTGGCTATCGCGCTAGAGCTTGCAACAGAAGATCCCGCCTACGAGGACGTTGCCAGCAAGTTCTGGGAACATTTCATCTACATCGCTCATGCCATGAGCCATCGCGGCGACGACGGCATGGGACTGTGGAATGAAGAAGACGGTTTCTTTTACGACGTGCTGAAGCTGCCCGACGGTTCGCAGTTTCCTATGAAGATCCGTTCCATGGTGGGGTTGATCCCACTGTTTGCGGTGGAAACCCTGGAGCCGGAGGTGCTCGATCGCCTGCCCGACTTCAAGCGGCGGCTGGAATGGTTCATCGACAACCGTCCCGACCTCACGCAGAGCCTGGCCTGCATGGCCACCGAGGGCATGGGCGAACGCAGATTGCTGTCCATCGCAGGCGGGGACCAGCTGCGCAGCATTCTGAAGTTCATGCTGGACGAACGCGAGTTTCTCTCGCCCCACGGCATCCGCGCTTTGTCACAGTTCCATCGCGACAATCCTTACAGCCTAACCGCACAAGGTACAGAGCATCGTGTGGACTATGAGCCCGGTGAATCGTCGACTGGATTGTTCGGCGGAAATTCCAACTGGCGTGGGCCGATCTGGTTTCCTGTGAATTACCTGCTGGTGGAGTCGCTCCAGAAGTTCCATCACTACCTCGGGAACGAATTCAAGGTTGAGTTCCCGACTGGGTCTGGAACGATGATGAGTCTGTGGGAGGTTGCGGGAGAACTATCCCGCCGCATGACCAGCATCTTTCTGCAGGACCAGAACGGCCGACGGCCGGTGTTCGGAAATCTCGAAAAGTTCCAGACTGATCCTCATTGGCGTGATCTGGTGCTGTTTCATGAGTACTTCCACGGCGACTCCGGGGCTGGGGTCGGCGCCAGCCATCAGACAGGATGGACCGGGGTGGTGACCAAGTTAATGCAGCAGAGTGGCGAGTCCCGCGAACGATCCAGCCGGCGATCTCGCGAACAAGCTGGCGAAAGAAAGAAAACTGAGCCGGCGATTGCCACCGCGACCGCAGACTGAATTCATAATTCATAAGGAGAAAAAGAGATGAAAGCCCTTGGAAAAGGCACGGCTTCAGCCGTGCCGCCAGAACGCCCAAATGACGCGGCTTTAGCCGCTGTGGTTCCCTGTTCAGCCCGCAGCATTTCTGCAGCCGGTAAAGTGGCTCCTCCCACCAGAGCGTGGAGAAACAGTGCGGAGAGTAAGGAGTACTTTATGATTCAGTTCAAACAGGAAATCTGTGGCGACCTGGACGCCGCCTCCCGCCGCGAGTGGCTGGAAAGCAACGGGCTTGGCGGATTCGCATCGTCAACCATCACCGGCCTGAACACGCGCCGCTATCACGGGCTGCTGGTGGCCGCGACTAAACCACCGGTCGGCCGGATTGTCATGCTCTCCAAGTTGGAAGAGACCCTGTCAATCGATGGCCAGGGTTTTGAGCTTTCCGCCAATCGCTATCCCGGCGTGGTTCACCCCCAGGGCTTCCGCTACCTCACTCAGTTTCGCCTCAATCCTTTCCCGGTGTTCACTTATGAAATCGAAGGCATCGAAATCGAAAAAACTGTTTTCATGATCTATGGCGAAAACAGCACGGTCGTGCATTACCGAGTGACGAAGAACGACCATCCGGAATCGCCAAAGAGCCTGCGGCTGGAGCTCCGGCCCTTGATCGCATTCCGCGACTATCACAGCACGACGCGCCAGAATGGAGCCTTGAATTCCGAGCTGAAAGAAGAGCCGGGATTGACCGCTGTAGCTCCCTATGAAGGCTTGCCTGCGCTGTACCTGGCCCACAACGCC